>Ga0099364_10003756_pt1 | contig 23376 bp, 11 predicted proteins | sample TergutTh196P3_FD_73070 | JGI IMG/M metagenome (GOLD analysis project Ga0099364, IMG submission 73070) | Microcerotermes parvus P3 segment gut microbial communities from Pointe-Noire, Republic of the Congo - Th196 P3 | ecosystem: Host-associated > Arthropoda: Insects > Digestive system > Gut ...
ATCTTTGCAAAAAAAATTAAGCGTTATGGAAACAACCTTATCTCACGAACCGTTAAATCCTGCACAAATCCATTTTTTGCAGACCCTTCAATTTGTGAAAACCGAGCAAATGATGAACGAACTGCAACAGGTTGTCAGCGATTTCTACTTCAAAAAAATGGGAGAAGAGGCAAACAAGTGGTGGGACGAAAACAACATGACGGAAGAAAAAATGAACGAAATGTTTCTCAATTCACATCATCGGGCGTCCAACTAAACGAATGAAGATCGTATTAGATACAAATTGTTTGCTCCGTGCCGTTCCTCCGAAGTCGGCGTACCACAGCATTTTAACATCCTTACAACGGGGTGATTATACGTTGTGTTATTCCAACGAAATTTTGATGGAGTATGAGGAATTGTTGATGAGATTTTATGATCATTCGCTCACTTACCACACGCTGAATTTCATCATAAACTCTCCTCATACATTGCCCATAGACCCTCGGTATAAGTGGAGTTTAATCATTGATGCCGACGACAATAAATTCGTGGATTGTGCCCTCAATGCCGGAGCAGATTATATTGTTACCAACGACAAGCATTTCAACGTGCTCAAAACCCTTACTTTTCCTCCTATTAAGGTTATTGATATAGAGGAGTTTCGGCGGATATTGACAGATTAGATATTAGAGTTTAGATATTAGATACCAAACTTAGCAAAGAGGCGACAGCAATATCTAAACTCTAAACTCTACACTCTAATAACCTGTTGGTTAGGTTTTGCTGCCGTATGGGGTTTCCGGTTCTGCGGCGACCCAGTGTTGAGCCTCCCTTTCCGCTAAGAAATCGTCGTACCATTTTCCGGCTTTTGACCAGCGTTCGTGGTTGTATGCACGTCGTTCCTCACGGGTCATGTCTTTGGTCATTTCGTAGTGATAGTCGCGTATCTTGCGAATATCTTCCATCGTGAAATCGGGGCTGATATCTAACTTTATCTCTTTCATAGATCCTCCTTTTTTAGAAAAATACTGGGTGTAACAATTGATATTTCTTGATAACGATTTATGGCATTAACCACCTTCACTCCCTCTATCGTCTGGATATTGACTAAATGTCGAAAATTCCAAGAAACCAAATAATCGCAATGGTGGATAACCGATAGTGCAATATGCTCACAATCGTCAATACTTTTCTGAGAAAGAACACCTCTATGCACATATTCCTCTGCCAAATCTTCCGACTCTTGATTGGGCATAACGACAGACATATTGACTTCCGTTATCTTATTTTTCATAAATGTTTGTTTCGGCTCTCCGCAACGTTCCACCTCTTCCATTACAACCTTGGAAATAACAACCTCATACTTCCCTGTTTTCAAAATCTCCCAAAACGCAAGCGTCTCCGCTGTTTTCTCAGGGGTATCCGGTGCATCTAAATGACTGATGACGGAGGTGTCGAGGTATAGTTTGAGTTTTTTCATGGTGCTGTTGTGTGTGTGTTCAAATGAGACTGCAAAGTTACAAACAAATTTCGAATTTTGCAAATTTTTCTTTGCATAAAAATCAACGAATTGCAAATAACCACCCTATTTTTTCATATAGCGACCATTTCATTGCGAAAAGTGTTGTAACTTTGCGTGCAAAATAACTCATAAATCATAAATCATAACTCATAAATTACAAACACCATGAAAAACACATTCATCATCACCCTGCTCATCATTGCAACGACTTTCGTGCTAACCGGCTGCGACAAAGACGGTCCGGGCTCCATCGAACTCACCAACCTCTCTAACACGATTCTGCCTATAATCCTCTACGAGGTTGTGGAGGATGGCGATGATATCCGTGTAGATGGCGGTTTTTCGCTACTGCACGACCAAGTCCACACGTGGGAAAAACTTGCAGCAGGTACGAAAATGTATTTGCAAACCGCCTACGCTGCCAACTCCGGACGAACCAATTTCAAGTCCGATGTCTTTACCATCAAGAGCAATCGAGTGGTGCATATCGAGGCGAGGGCTACACGGTTTCGGATTCTCTAAATCCAAAATAATTCCCAAAAAACTTGCACATATCAAAAAAAAAGTCGTAACGATATTCTAAAAAAGCAATAGTCGCAAAATTTTGTGCCGAAGGGCGTATGCAATACGCCCCTACAAATCATAAATCATAAATAAAAATTGTGTGATTGGTGTTTTGGGAGAGAGGCGTGTGTGGTTACACGCCTCTCGTGTTTTTTGGTATTTCGGTTTTTTTTTGTATCTTTGCAAAAATTTTCACCCCAAAACCACCAATCACGATGAAACATACGGTTCTGCTTTTGTCCTGTTTTTTGTGCTTTGCAAATCTTTCGGCACAGCATATAGAACATTATCCCGAGCGACTCGACGATCTTTTGCACAAGCATAGAGATATGCACTATTTCCAATCGCCAACGCTTGGACGGGCGGATAGTCTTTTTAACTCGTTTTATTGTCGCTGTTATATGGTTTTCGATACCGATTCCATTTGCAGGCAGTTTATCCGCAACGGCGGATACAACGCTATGCCCGACGAAATCGACTTTCTTTATCAAGAAGTTTTGTATAATATGAGTCCCGAAAGGCGACTTGCCGAAATCGAAAAAATCGAAAACATCGCCAAAGCCCATCGTTCGGAAGACTTGATGCGTATGGCTTCATTCTTTCGGCTCATGCTCATCTATTTCGACAATCAGCCCGATTTATGGGCAAAGAAATTGGAATTTTTGCAACAAGCACGACAACGAAACGATATGTTTTGGCAGTTGCGTGTGATGCAGGATATCATTTGCCATTTGTACTACAGCAAGCGACATGTTGAGGTGTTGGAATATATTTTTGATGCTCTCGATCTTTTGGAACGTGCGACCGAAGAGCATTACGTGGGTTATCGGATTTTGTATTTTATCATTGGAGAGATTTTTTATCTTTACGGTTTTTACGATGAGGCGATTCCGCTTTTGGAAAAAGCCGTGAAACCAGCCGACTACTTTTTCGAGCGCACCGGTTTGCGGGCGTTAAATGCGTTAGGCTTATGTTATCGGAAATTGAACGATCTTGATGCATCAGATGCACATTTTAGGGCAATTCTTGAAAGTCCGGATTTGGTTAAACATCGCGGTATGTATGATGCGATTGCGATGTGTAATCTCGGGAAAAATTATTTGCTTCGGCGAGATCTTCCCAAAGCAGAGATGCTGTTGGAAAAGGGATTGATGGCGATGATTGATTTTGATTGCATTTACGACTATCCGTTTATTTCACAGATGGCAATTTCTTTGGGAGAAACCTATCTCCGACAAGGAAAACCCACACAAACCAAAGCCATGATCGAACTTGCACATCAATACAGTCAACCTCATGGCACTTACGAAACGTTGAAAGACAAACTGTTTCCTTTGATGAGCAAATACTATGCTGCGATTGGCGATGCCAAGGCAAGCATCGCTTATATGGATTCGGCGGCTATGGAAAGTAAAGCCTACCAAGAGATGTACAGTCCTTTCCGTGTTTTTGATATTAAGAAAAGATTGCTTGATGCCGAAAAGCAGGTTAAGGTAGAACAACTGAAACAGTACCGAAATCTGTTGATTTCGCTTGTCATACTGTTTTTGCTGACAGGTGTTTTTTCTGTTCTGTATATCAAATTCCGCGATCGCAAGAACCGTGCCCTTTACAAACGTATTATGGAGGAGGAACGCATACAGCAACAACTGACCGAGCAGACTCAACATTTGTCCGAATTGCATTCCGCCACCGGCAGCAACGGCAAAACAGACCTGCTCCACGCCCTCACAATCTTGATGACCATTGAGCAACCCTACACCGATCCAGACCTCACCCGAAAAGTGCTTGCCAAACGTCTCAATACCAACGAGACCTATCTCATCAACACCATCCGCGATAATTACAACGGACAAAACTTTAGTGATTACATCAATACGTTCCGTCTCAAACACGCCCAAAAACTGCTGATCAACAACACCGAATTATCCATCAAGGAAATCGCTTGGGAGGCAGGATTTTCGACTTACAAGTATTTCTATCAACTGTTTTGTGATAAGTTTGGTATGTCGCCGTCGAATTTCAGGAGGACTTCGAAGTCTGTAGTTCGCGAATAACGGGGGAAGTAGCCACTATCAAAAAATGACTATCAAAAAATGACTATCAGATTTTGATAGTCCAAAATTTTTTCGTATCTTTGCAAAACGAAATACAATAACGTTATGAAAAAATTTAACCCATTTTTGCTGAAAGGCTACAAATCCAAGGAGTTGTTCTGCGACAGAGAAGCAGAACTCAAACGCTTGTGTGAAAACGTCGAAAATGGTGTCGACACAACGCTTGTCTCGCCCCGCCGTATGGGGAAGACAGGGCTAATCCTGCATCTTTTCGAGCAGTACAAAAAAGATACGTCTGTAGAGTGTTTGTATGTGGACATCAATTTTGCCACATCGCAAGCCGATTTCAACAAACTGCTTGCGGAAACCATACTCAAAAAATTTCCGGAAAAAACGACCGTTGGCAAACTGTTTATGAAGTTGCTCAAAGGGTTTCGACCCATCATCCGTTTCGATGCGATTTCGGGTGAGCCACAGGTGGAGATTGCCTACAACACGGAAGCCGAGAAAACCCACACGTTGCAAGGTATTCTACAGTTTCTCAATGCACAGAAACCCTTGATAATTCTTGCTATAGACGAGTTTCAGCAAATCAATGATTTCCCCGAAACCAACACGGAAGCCATGCTACGCTCCACGATCCAGCACTTGCATAACATCCACTTTATTTTCTGTGGCAGTAAGAAAACGATGATGACCGATATGTTTGCCAATGCCAAACGACCTTTTTATGCAAGTACGCAATTCATGTATCTCGATAAAATCAACAACCAAAAATACACCACCTTTATCCAAAAACTATTTCGTAAAAACGAGAAACAAATAGATAAAGAAGTGGTTAATTTTGTTTTAGATTGGACCCGAACACACACGTTTTACACACAAAGCTTGTGCAATATGATATTCTCGATGACCGAAAAAGATGCTGTTGTTGATATGAAAATTGTTAAGGAAGCCTGCTTAGAACTGATGAAACGCAACGAGCCAACGTTTTTTCAATACAAGGAATTGCTCAACATGGCACAATGGAAATATCTGATTGCCATTGCCAAAGAACAGTCGGTAGAGCAACTGTCTGCCAAGAGTTTTTTGATGAAACACAACATTGGCACCCCCACCGACTCGCAGCGACTGAAACAGGCACTTTTAGACAAGGATTTGCTTTTGGAAACCATAACCAAAGAACGAACCACTTACCAGGTTGCCGATGTGTTTTTCTCGCATTGGCTGAGTAAGGAGTTTTAGAATTTGCTTGCAGTCAGCCAATTGCAAATAGCAGACATCTTTTTTCAAATAACTACCCTCGCTTTGCAAATAGCGGGGGTCTTTTTTCATATAACGACCATTTCTTAGGGAAAAGTGTCGTAACTTTGCGTGCGAATTATTTATGATTTATGAATGATGAATGATGATTTGCTTCGCCTAATCGCAATCATAACTCATAAATCATAACCCATAAACTATGAAAAATACATTCCCCATCACCCTCCTACTGCTCCTCGCTTTTAGCGGGAACACTCTATCTGCACAGGCGGTGCAACGGAACGCCGTGAGCATCAATCCTGAGGCATCCGTCATCAACACCATCATCTACGACCATCCGAATGCTCGTGCTTTGCCCGAAGGGGTGCAGGCGACGCACTCGGCATCGGACGATGTTCTGCAAGGAATTAACAATATCCTGCTGTTGGTTTCTCCGTTTTTGAGTTCGGACAACCTGAGGATCGACAGCCTAAGCAGAGCCTACAACAAAGGCATATTGCAAGGTTTGTCCTCGTGGGAAGGGCTGCTCGACTTGGACTATAACCCTCGCATCAGCGGAGACACCATCGACATCGGTGCTTACGAGTTTCAAAGGATACTTGACACCTCCGACATCATCATGGATACGTTCCACCTCCACGTGGAGTATGATCCCGGCTGTTTCAACGGCGATGGCTGGGCTTGGGCTATGGTTACCGGTGAGACATATCCTTACGAATATGCGTGGTACAACACAGCCGGCATCAAGATCGGCAGCGACAGCATCATAGAGCACCTGCAAGTCGGCAACTACACCGTATACGTAACCGACATCCACCAACAGACTAAAAGCCAAACCATTACCATAACCGCCATACCTGCTATAAGCATAGCTCTTACGCTGACCGCACCCACCGACGACGACTGCCTTTTTGGCACCATCATCGCCAATGTGAGCGGAGGAACGCCGCCCTATACCTACGAATGGACGAGCCCGATGGACGAGAGTTTCCTCTCCACAGCAACCAATCTGCTCAATGAACCCGCAGGGATCTATCACTTGATTGTGAGAGATGCAAATCATTGCTCGGACACGTTCGAACTCAACCTGCCTTGTCCGCATTGGGCACTGCCTATGCAGTTGGTTACGCCCAACGGCGATGGCGTCAACGACTTCCTTTACATCAAATTCATTGAAGATCACCCTATCAACACCGTAACTATTTTCAGTGCTCACGGCGAACAAATCGCCGCCATAACCAACTACAACAACCAATCCCGCATCTGGAACGGTCTAAACAGCAGACAGCAAGCCGTTCCTGATGGCACATACTACTATGTGGTTGAGGGAAGTGGAGTGCCTACTGTGCGGGGGTGGTTTGTTGTGAAATTGTCAAGCAGACGGTAGATATTAGAGTGTAGTTATTAGAGTGTAGATATTAGATGAACTATCGCAAACTTTAAACACCAAATATCTAAACTCTAAACTCTAATATCTAAACTCTAAACTCTAAATATCTAAACTCTAATATCTAAAAAATACGACACATGAGAAAAACAATCACACTAACCATCGCCTTGCTTGTGACACAAGCATTTGCCCAACTCAACATCCCTCTGTCCCAATACAGCGGTAATCAAATCGTGTACAATCCGGGCTATGCAGGTATGCGAGACAGCTCCTTGTCTGCCAATCTCAGTATGCGTCAACTTTGGGTGGGAATGCCCGGCTCACCAAGACTGATCAGTTTTAACAGTCATGCCCCTCTAAAAAATGAGAGACACGCCATAGGACTTGTCCTGCAAAGGGAGGAGTGGGGTCCTATGAATGCACATTTCGGCTATGCCAATTATGCCCACAAGGTTTCTTTCGGACAAGGGGTGCTCAATCTCGGATTACAAGCGGGTTTTATCAATAGCAGTACTAACCGAGCGATGATCAAGCGTGTTCAAAATGGGGAAGACCCGGGACTGTCTGACGACGATATGCCGGGGATCACACGTTTTGATGTGAATTTCGGTGCACATTTCCAAACTGCCAAATTTTATGCAGGTTTCGCCATCAGGCATTTGACCCGACCCAAGTTCGACACGCTGACCATTCCCAACGGACAACATTGGTACAGCGAAACTCCCTCGCAATACATCTTTACAGCAGGCTACAACTATACCCTCAACGACCGTTGGAGTCTACACCCCGAAGTGTTGATGCGGGTATCCTCATCAACGACAGCACCTTTGCTCAACTTCGGACTGCAAGCCTCCTACCAAAGCCGACATTTTTTCGGTGTGAATTGGCAAGCCGGCTACCAACGAGCTGTAAGCCTCATCGCCCGAACAGCCATTTTGCCCGACCTGCATATCGGATATAGTTACGACATATACTACGGAGGGCTTAGTTCTTTCCAAAAAGGTTCGCACGAGGTAGCGATTACCTACGTACTTAACTCGCCTTGGCGGAAAAAATCGGCTGCTGCCGCCACGACGGAGGAAGGGTGAGCGGTACACGGTGCGACAGGTAGCAGAGAGGTGTCATCCTGAGCGAAGCGAAGGGCTCAGCGACCGGGCACCACGCCCTGAAAGGGCACCATCATTAGCGTAGGGCAACGCCCTACGTGACAAGGAGAGAGAAAAAGGAGCCCTGAAAGGGCGACGTCAAATGGGATTACGCCCTTACAGGGCTTAGGGAGAGGGGACGGCGATACAACGTAGGGCGTTGCCCTACGCTAATGATAAGGAGGCTTTCAGCCTCCTACGAGAACAAATAAAATCATAACAATCAAATAAATCAAATAAATCACAGTTCAGACATATGAAGACCCAAGCAAATCAAACAAGATTTCCATTCGCCCTGAAAGGGCGATACCTCAGTAACCGTATGCAAGGCACGAAGTGCCGCAGCTTACGGATGACAGCAAATGCAGGTAGAACCTGCACGGATAGACCGACGGCGATAGGAATCGCCGCCGAACGCAGCTTACGGATGACAGCCCTTGCACTAATCATCGTTTGCACAACCCTGCTGCAAGCCCAAACCCCACTCCACGTAACGCCAACAGGTACCGGCAACGGAACCTCATGGCTTACCGCCACATCTCTCGAAAACGCTGTATCCACAGCCCAAACAGGCACTATCATCTGGGTACAAGCGGGAGAATATCTCTTGAACAACACTCTCGAAGTGCCCGCAGGAACCCTGCTCTACGGAGGTTTCGCAGGTACGGAAAGCCGTTTGGAAGACCGCAACTATGCCGAACGAGCGACTATCCTCGACGGACAAGACGCCGTCAGAGTGGTAACGCTGGGCGACAGTGCCGTGTTGAACGGTTTCACCGTGAGGAACGGTGCGGCTATCAGCGTAGGACAGTACGATGGAGGTGCAGTATGGATGAGCGTGAATGCCAAGGTCGAGAACTGTCATATCCTTAACAGTCGTGCCTTAGACTACGGTGGCGGGATCTATGCTGTCGGCAACGGACTTATCTTTGGAACGGTTATCTCAGGCAACAGAGCCGGAATAGACGGGCTTGCTGTGTACGGCACAACCGTTACTCTACTCAATAATACCATCACCCGAAACTACGGCATCGACTGCGACACCGACGCTGACATAGATTGGGGCGAATGGGTTATCACACCCCCTAATTGCACCACTACCGGCGACAGCACGCGAACCTGTCTGCACGACCCTCGTCTGACGGAAGTCAGACCGATACCCGCATTGGGACACGATTGGCAAGTATATGGCACAGGGCAAGCCCCCACCTGCACACAAGAAGGCTTTGGAGAACTCAAATGCAGCCGTTGCGATGAAATCAGCACAAGCGACATCGTTCCCGCACTCGGACATGACGAGGGTGCATGGCATACCGCCCTCGCATCCACTTGTACAGAGGCAGGCTACAGAGAACTGCGTTGCACAAGATGCGACTACCTTTTGGCAACGGAAATGATACCGGTATTGGGTCACGATATTGGTGACCCTGTGATTGTCGCTCCCACCTGCACGGAGGACGGCTCAAGCACCATCTCCTGCTCACGTTGCGACTATGAGGAGGTTACACCGCTATTCGCACTTGGACACGATTGGCAAGTATACGGCACAGGACAAGCCCCCACCTGCACAGAAGACGGCTTTGGAGAACTCAAATGCAGCCGTTGCGATGAAATCAGCACAGGCGACATCGTTCCTGCACTCGGACATGATGAGGGTGCATGGCATACCACCCTCGCACCCACTTGCACAGAGGATGGCTCAGAAGACCTGTGTTGCACAAGATGTGCACACGTTTTGGGAACACAAGCCATACCCCCACTCGGACATGATATAGGCGAGCCTGTGGTGGTTGCTGCAACCTGCCTTACAGGCGGCACAAGCACCCTTTCCTGCTCGCGTTGCGACCATGAGGAGGTTGTGCTGGTAGACGCTCTCGGACACAGCATGAACAGTCCTATGGTGATTGATGCAACCTGCGAAATCGATGGCTCAAGCACCATCTCTTGCAGACGGTGCGACTATAAAGAGGTTACAACGATAGATGCTCTCGGACACGATTGGGGCGATTGGGTTATTACCCCTGCTACCTGCCTTGCTGAAGGCGACAGCACCCGCATCTGTCAGAATGCCTGCTGCATCAATGCTCCCGACATTCGCCCGATAGTCCCGCTGGAATACCATTGGGAGATTATCCCGGGAACGATAGGACATAACCAAGCTTTTTGCGTAGGAGGTGAGCCCGAAACGTTCATAAACATTACTGCCGGTAGCGGTGGAGGTGATGGTGCTATCTACCAATGGGAGTACTCCCCCGACAATTTCGAAACCTACTATGTGCTCCCCAACACCAACCAAGCCGACTACCACGACGACTTCACTCTCTATTCCGACTACTACTACCGCAGGCGATACATCACCGAACATAACTGCAACGAGCATTTTTCCAATGTCATACACGTGGCAATGTTGCAACGTCCCTCGCTTATTTCAGGAAGAAACCATCTGGCTGTGGGCGAAACCATCACCATGTGGACAGGTCCGGAAGGCGGACAATGGACATCGGACGATGAAAGTATAGCCACCATTGATGCGTACGGAAATGTAACAGGCATCAAGCAAGGCGTTGTCAACGTATATTATACCCTCGTCCATGAGGGAGGCGAAACGTGTTCTATTGATCGTGACATCGTCGTAGGGAATTGCCCTGAGATTGCTCTCGCTTCCGCAGAAGGCACCGATGTGCAAGCCGTGTGTTTCGATGGAACGTTAGACGATATTGTTTTTATTTTTGATCATAGTGAAGGTGTGGTTGTTTCGTGGTTCGATGCCGCGGGTATGCCTATTGGTATGCCCGCCGGCATTGACACGGTTACCGGTTACCGGTTACCGGCTACCGATGACCAAACACCGGATACGGTGTTCATCATCGGCACCCCAACAACCCCCGGCACCTACCACTACACCATCACCACCATCGACTATTTCGAACCTTGTGTGTTGCCTGCAATAGCAACGGGTAGCATCACCGTGCATACCCCTGTTGCAGCGGGAACCATCGGCACAACCCACAGCATCTGCGAAGGCGAAACACCCGACCGTTTCACAAGCCTGACAGCAGGTAGCGGAGGGGGTGCAAACACCTACCAATGGGAATATTCTACCGACAATTTTGCAACGCATACCATTTTGCCCGATGCCACAGGATTGATCTACTACGAAACGGATATCCTCGTTTCGGGCGACCACTACTACCGTCGTCGCTACATCACACCCTCCTGCGGAGAGGCTCTATCCGACACCATCAAAATTACCGTGAACCCCTTGCCTGACCTGCCAACAGAGGGTATCGACATGATCATAGCCTCCAACACCATCTGTGCGGGAACACCCAACGGATCCATCACCATAACCCCACAATCCGGACATACTTACATCCTTTTGAATGATGAAACTATGCTCAGTACCACATCCGGAGAGTTTACCGAGTTGGACAACGGCACCTATCACATTCTTATCGAAAACACCCTAACCCCATGTCAAAGCACAGCCACTGCAACCCTGATTTCACCCGCAGGCAGCAATTTCCCTACATTCGACAATATCGCTATAACCCTTGATGGAACTACCCTTTCGGAGAATGCCATTTGTAACAATGTGGAGGGCGACCTCACGTTCACCCTCACCATAGGCAATGCCTCTACATGGACTGCCGTTTGGACTGATGGCACTGCAACCCTTTCCACAGACCAAACGCTGACCCTGTCGGTTCCAACCGAAACCACCACCTACCACGTTACCGTGACCAACGAGCACAACTGCCCTGTTGTGATCAGCCAAACCATCACCATAATCCCTCAAATCGAAATACTCACACAACCTGTTGGAGGCTCTATCTGTTTGAATGATGAGGCGATAACCCTTTCCGCAGGGAGTACAGGCACTCCGCATACCTACCAATGGCGTAGGGCGGAACAAAAAGAGGGCATCTATACCGATGTGGGTAGTGCTATTTCGCAGTATATGGTGAGCAACACGTTGCCGTCCGACTTCTTTTATGTTTGTGTGCTGTTGCCACAAGCAGGCGGAAACGCTTGCGAGCCGGTATATTCCGACACCGTGCGGGTGGTGGTGAATGAACTTCCTGCCGTTCCTACGGACTTGATACAAATCCAAAATTGCGGCGAGCAAGGTTCTGTAACCCTTACCACGACAAGCATTCCATCGGGTGTAACCCATTATATCCAAACCCTGAGCACGAGTGGTACCGACACCGACTACCCACTGCCTCACATTGTAGATACTATCGGTATCTACCGTGTCGGGAGCAGGAGCGATGCAGGTTGTTGGGCGAACAACACCGGTAGCATTGGCGTTACGGCTATTCACACCGACCACCGATTGAGTATCCTTGACAGTAATACGATGCTCGTCCAAACCGTATGTCAAGGGTCGCCTATCACCACGATTCGCTTTGAATTTGGTGATGGTGCAACAGGTACAAGCCTTAGTTGGACGAACCCATCAGACGGCACTACTCCGCCTCAAGGCATACAGACGGAGAACGAAAGCGGTATCCGCAGAATTTTAGGAACGGTAGGCGTGGAGGCAACTGCCGGAGTTTACCATTGGATGCTTATTTCGACAGGCAGCGGTTGCCCTCAGTCGGCAGATACCATCAGAGGTTCTATCACTGTGAACCCGCTACCGTCGGCATTTGTAGAGGGCATCGACCTGACTCTGACCCAAAACTGCGGCGAGCATGGCTCTGTAACGATAGCCTCGACAGCCACCTTGCAGGGCGTAACCGGTTATATCCAAACCCTGAGCACAGGCGACGACATCAGCGAGCCCTTGCCTTACACCGTTGAATCTACGGGCACATACTTCGTTAGAGGACAATCCGATGCAGGCTGTTGGTCGGCAACGACTCGCCTTGTGATCTCACCTATTTTGCGAGACCGTTCGATTACGCTTATCGGAGGTGAAGCAACCCAAGTGCCCTGCAAAGGCGAAAGCATCACACCTCTGTACTTTACTATGGGCGGAGGTGCTACAACAATGAGCCTTTCGTGGCAAGACCCCGAAGGCAATACGAATGCACCTTTGGGATTGACCGATGCCAACCTGTTTACCAACCAAATCAGCGGAACAGTAGAACCGACTGCAATGCAGGGTATCTACACGTGGACAGTGAGTACCACCGGCGACAACTGCGAAACACCGCAATCGTCCATCACAGGCACCATAGAGGTGAGAGTAACACCATCAGCCGTAACTCTCAGCGGCGAGGCAATCTCTTGCGGACCGACTATACTCATGGCTACAGCACATAGCGACGACAACGAGGTTACCGTCTATTTTCAAGGCGAAGACCCCAATGGCACTTGCTACTCCTACATCTGCCTTTTCCCTGCTGAGGGTATAACCCTCCCGCAAAGCGGTACGTATTACGCCAACGCACGACACAACACAACCCTGTGTGGGGGACCTTCAACAGCACACACCATCACCATTCATACCGTTCCGGAAAACATCACTAATGTAGTGATAGAGACGGATTGTCAAGAGGGGACGGTAACCTTGCTTGAGGCTTGGAATGCATCAGGTTTGTGTAGCGATGGGGTGTTTGTACAGACTACGGACACAGGTACAGCTATGACTGTGGTTGTAGAGACAGAAACAGGGGATAGCCTCATATCCCTACAACTGCCACAAACCATCGATGAACCGGGGATTTATTACGTGCGAGCATTGACTGCCGATGGCTGTTGGAGTGAGGCATACACCGTTGACCTTAGCGATATTGCTACGGCGTATACCCTTACCCTTGTTGGGGATATGGAAACCCAAAACCAAACCATTTGCCAAAATGCACCTATCACCCCCATCGAAATCACTTACGGCAACGGTGCTAAAGCCATGACCCTCTCGTGGAACGGAACCCCTCCCGCAGGCTTGACAGCAGAGGGCAACTTTGCAGGCACCATTTCCGGAACCCTCGACCCATCAGTAGAACCGGGTATCTACACGTGGACAGTGGGTACCATCGGCGACAGTGCCGACTGTGAAACCACCCTTAGCGGGGATATCACGGTGAACCCGCTACCGGCACCCATCATCATTTCGGGCGACATCACACCTTGTGCCATCGCCGTACTGACGATTTCGGGCGACAGCCAAGATGCTATCTATTGCATCTCGTCCAACGCCAACGATACAGCACAGATTGATACAGGTACAGTAACCCTCAGCCGATCAGGCACGTTTTATTTCATCGCTCAACACGAGATATCCCAATGTTGGGGACCTCTATCCCAACCTTACGAGGTGAGCATAACCCCTGTGCTGGTCATGCCCCTTGCGGGAGATGATATCACCATGTGTGGAGATACTATTCTTACGGCATTTATCAGCAATGGAAGCATGGCTCCCGGCATGGTCTATTGGAGAAACGGCTCTATGCCCGACCTCTCTAACCTTACGGACACAGCCACTTACGCAGGCGAAAACTCGCCACGCATCACCTCAGCCAATTCAGGCATCTGGTATGTTACGGCATACTCAGATGTAGGCAACTGCCGTTCGGCGGAAACATTTCGTCAAACGGTTATAGCCCACACAGCACCGTTTATCGACTATATAAGAGTGCTGGGATATGGATATAGTGCCACAGATAATTACCTGACCTCATTCACGGTGGGAGCAGGCACTCCACACTTCCCGCTCACGTTCCGAACCCCTGTAACAGGCAGCCCAACACCTACCATACAATGGTATTCCAACACCACTCGCAGTAGCCTTCCCGGACCAAACGGAACTTACTTGGGTGCTGCTTACGGTGCACAAACCGACACCTTTACTCCGCCGAGTTATCTCAATCCGGATTGGACCTATTACTATGCTGTGGCTACCAACGTCTGCGGAAGTGCAACCACACCCAACTCCAGTGGAGGCTATCAGGCGGTGCTATACACCACCGACGAAGACCCCTTCCTGCGAGGATGCAACGCCAACAATCCCCGTTGGGCTGCGACCAACGAGAGTTGGGCAACCGACCCTACCGGCAACCTCGGAACGATCACTTGGGGTGGCAACAGCGACATCGACAACACCGCCCACCACACCCATATCTACAACCCCACACGAGGGGTGAACCAAACCTGGTCGGGTCCGGTCAAAACTTCGCTTTGCTCGGGACGTACAACGTTTAATGGGGGAACTGTCGGAAATTACAATGCCGACTGTAGAGCCAATACCGCCAACTATGCCACCACCGGCGATCTGCTTTCGTGGTGTGCCGTAGCCCGTTTTGCCCCCGTGCTATGCCCCGCCCCTTGGCGTGTGCCGAGGGCTGAGGATTTTTGTGAACTGCACAAGGCATTGTTTGGGACGAACAGTTGTAACTACACGTCGGGCGCCGATGCCGTAGCACGTTATCTCGGAACAGGCACCATGACCGTGGATGGACATTCGGTAAACCGTTGGGGTATGGCTGCCTTTGCAGGTCCTACGCCGGGGGCTACGGCAGGAAACGGCTATGAGGGAGCTTATGGAGGTATCGTAAGATATGACAATTTTGGTTACTACTACGAATTGTTCCACCAGGGCGAGCAAGCCGGATATTGGTCGCAGTCGCCAACGAGCGCGACCGATGAGATGGCGGTGTATTACTTGAACATGTACCGTAACAATTACGTCGGCGGTACACCTTCGGTTAACCCCAATGCCTCTGCTTATGGCTATGGCTTTTTTGAAGACGGCAGAAACAACGGCTACCAACTACGCTGCATACGTGAGGACTGGGTCGAAACGAAAGACCCGGTGATTACGGATTACTGTACAAACAAAGGCTTAGCAAACATGGCTACGGTTAGTTTCCGCACCCCGCAGATCTGGCGTATGCAAGGCTCGGGCGAACACCGACATCTCTATCAGGAATGGTCGGATATTGTTCTGTCTTCGGCATGTCCGGGGGACCGTCAGGACATGTATGACTATGATAGAGGTCCGGTATATACCGCCGTACATAGGGCTTGCCGGCGATTTACCAATCATATGGTTGATGGTGTTAATCAGGGTACGATAGATTATTACACCTGGTGTGCTGTGGCTAACTACCACCGTCAACTCTGCAATGGAGTACACGGTTGGCGTGTGCCTACAAGAGAGGATTTTCGCGACCTGGATTATATCTTGGGTGGAAACGGAAAAACACGTTACAACCATCTTGACCTTGGGACGAGCATCATCGACGGTCTTAATGTGGATCAGCAGTTGCGTAAATGGATCGGATCCGGTTCGCTATGGGGTGGGGTTTACACCTATTTCTATGCGAGCGGCAACGTCGGTCACAGGGAGGGAGATTATTGGACCTTGACCCCCTCCGCCTCCAACGAAAAAAGTGCCCATGTAATGTACTATAGCAGGAGTTTTTCACCTACGATACACCCCGGAAACACAACAGCGGGTAAACGTTATGCTTATGCCGTGCGCTGTGTCAGAACATTCCCCGACAACCGAGTGGTTATCGACAGTTGTACCGACTACGGACACGTTGCCTTCGACCGTTGGCAGATCCACCTCACCCCCATCTGTGCAGGGTGGTTTGAAGATGACGAGGGCACCTATTGGTCCGACGGCGAGGACGGCATAGAGCACTTGGTTTGCAGGAGATGCAACGACGTGATGGATACCCGTGTGATGCCACCTTATACCCCATCTACCGTGGGCGTGATAGAACCCGCCATCGAGCGTAATATAGGCGTGGGAACTCCTTTCGAGCCTCTCACCCTCGACAGCATCGCAGGCAATCCTGCACCCGAAATACAATGGTACTCCACCCGCACGGCGGTCAATAGTGGAGGCACTTCCGTGGGATCGGTGCGAGGAGGACAAACAGCGGCATACACCCCGCAAAGCGATACCATCGACACAAGGGGTATGTTTTTCTACGCTGTGGTGAGCAACACCTGTACAAGCGACACCACCGACATCGTTAGCGGCATACACCGTGTGGCAGACTACCGCACCGATGCCGACCCATTCAACCAAAGTTGTAACTACGACAATCCGAATTGGAGTGCCGACGCAAGTTGGGCGACCAATGCCACAGCCAACCTCGGAACCATCACCTGGGGAGGCTATACCAATATCGACAACACCGCACATCATACCTTAGTCCGAAACCTCGAACGTGGAACCAACCTTACGTGGTCGGGTCCCGTAAGGTCGAGCGTATGTTCGGAACAGACCACCTTTGCAGGAGGCATAGAGGGCAACTTCAACGCTGCCTGTCGTTCCAATGCGAGCGACTATGCCGAAACCGGCGACTTGTTCTCGTGGTGTGCCGTGATGAGGTTCCCCGAAGTGCTGTGTCCGTTGCCTTGGCGTGTGCCTACGAGTGAGGACTACAACGCTTTGGATAGAGCCTTGTTTGGCACCAACACCGCCACACGTCGCACTTCGATATCCTCCTCAGAGATGGAACGCTATGCAGGCGTAGGCAGTCTTGCCATAGACGGTCAGACGGTGAACCTTTGGGGCATGTCTGCCTTTGCAGGAATGGTGCCCGCTAATTTGGCAAACCAATACCAAGGAGGGTACGGTGGCTATAGCGATGCCTCAGGCGTATTGCACGGACAAGGTGCTACGGCTTACTATTGGTCGCAGTCGCCATCCTTAGGGGCAAATGCCGAAACCCATTCACGCCATATCTACCTTGCTCGAACAACCACCGCCACAGGGCAGATCTATCCTATACTCAACAGCAGCAGAGCACAAGGCTTTGCCCTGCGTTGTGTGAGGGAGTGGGAGCCACCCACCGAGCCTCAAAGCATCGAGCATTGCACAGGTTCGGGCATACAAAGTTTTGCAGGAACCGTGTCGTTCCGAACATCACAAACGTGGACGATACGATCAAAAACCGACACGCTGAACACCCTCGTTCAAGAGTGGTCGGATGTGGTGAGGTCATCGCTATGCCCCAACCAAGCCATAGCCTTAGGTACCACCAGCCCCCTTGCGGTGAACACCACGTGCCGACAAAGAACCAACTCGGCTGCCTCTGCACCTGCTGCACATTACTTCTCGTGGTGTGCTGCCGTGATGCATCACAAAACCCTCTGTCCGGCTGAGGACGGATGGAGGCTGCCTACCGATCAGGACTTCATAAACTTGGATCTGATGTTGGGTGGAAACGGTGATTGGAGGTTCGGTGCAGCCAATGCCACTTATAATCCTGTGCCGATTAGTGTAGCGAATCAGATTTCCCAATGGTATATCGGTTCAACCACGCCATGGGGTGGATTCTACACAAATCATCTCAACAACAGTTTCACCCTGTCATCGTATAATAGTTCTGCAGTCTATTGGACGATATCATCATCAAGAACTCGTACTTACGGTGTCTCTATGGCGATATCACCCGGCGCTCTTACCTCCGTGTATCCTGTTTACGGTGGGTATAAGGATGAGGTTCTGTACACCATCCGCTGTGTGAGGACGACCGAGTTTCGCCGTCCACACGTGGAGCAAGACAGTTGCAAGACCCACGGACACGATGCCGGACAGTGGCACGTGATTGACGAGGCAAGTTGCACCACAGCGGGCTTGGACGAACTGCGTTGTACCCGATGCGACCACGTTTTAGAGACCCGCACCGAACTTGCCCTCTCACACGATTGGGGCGAATGGACGGTTGACGTAGCTGCCACCTGTACAGCACCCGGCACCATGAAACGGATTTGCCGAAATGATGCCACTCACGTGGAAACCCTGCCTTACAGCTCGCACGAAATAGACGGCTTGCCTGATCCGCCAAGGATACTCAACCCAACGGTTGTCCTTTGCGGAGAGGGTACCACAGCAACCTTTGAGACCCACCCCGAAGCAGGTATCGAGATCTATTGGTATGACCGAAACACAGGAGGTACGCCCCTTGCGGGAAGTCCTACCATAGCCGGCGACACGTGGGTTTCGCCCAACGTTGCCACAGGTCAAACCGCCCATTTCTGGGCTGAGGCTCGCAACGGAAACTGTGCCTCTGCCCTGCGAACACCGGTAACCGTGGTGATCGAAAGCCACGCCACAGTCTCACGCAAGTCAGGCTTAAAAGACCAAATCGTGATGCAAGGCAAAGCCATAGAGCCTGTGGTGATAGAACGAGGGGATATGGCTACGGGCATCGTCATCACCTGGTCGGGTCCCAGCGGAACGGCACGACCTACAGGCATCACACCTGCACACAACGCATCGGTGAGCGGTCCTGCACAGCCCACCATCACCATCTCGGGAACGGTAAGCAGCAGTGCCACCATAGGCACCTACACCTGGACGGCTACCACCACCGTTAGCAACACCTCATCCACTTGCACACCCGGAACCGTTAGAGGAACCATACTCGTAACGAGCAACCCCATCCCCACCTGTGCCAACGTGAGCCCACGATGGACTACGGCAAACAATTGGGAAACCCTTCCCAACGGAGGTTTGGGACAAGTAACCTGGGGCGGCAGCACCAACATCGAACAACACGCCGTCACCATCAACAACCCTACGAGGAACGTGAACCAAGTGTGGTCGGGTCCCGTAAGGACAAGCACCTGCAACAAAACCACCTACAGGGCTTGGCAGTCGCCGCAATACCTTGCCGACTGTAGAAACAATGAGAATAGTAGTAGTAAAGGCAATTTCCGACCCTTAGGCGACCTGTTCTCCTACTGTGCTGTGGCTCGCTACGGCGATGTGCTTTGTCCGCATCCTTGGCGTGTGCCTACGACAACAGACTATTGCAACTTGGATAGAGCCTTGATGGGTACAAGCAACTGCAACGAGGAATCTTACAACAACTACAACCGTGAGAATAGTCAGCGATATATCCTTAGCCGAACGCGGAGAGTGGATGGACACGATGTAGCGGGTTGGGGAATGTGTCTTTTTACGTCATACGGTTGTACCGGTGAGGTCTACCATGACAGGATGGCTTTTGGGGGTATGTGTGGAAACACAGGAACCTTGTGGCACCATAGTAGAAGAGCCTACTATTGGTCGCAGACCCTGCATCCGACAAGAAGTACCAACAGGGCGATGATTCTGAGGCTCGAGATAGGGACCGGGGGTGGATCGCATATTTATCCCGAAGACTACGACGACTTAGACTATGGCTTTATGCTGCGTTGCGTTCGCGACAACTGCCTCTATACCCTCGACCACGGCGGTGGAAAGCTCCAGCAAACCCTCTGCACAGGCAGCCCCATAGATCCTATCGAGTTTGCCTACAGTTGCGGTGCTACAAGCATCAGCATCGCTTGGACGGATGGCGACGGCAACACCCTTTCGCCCGCAGCCATCGCCAATGCAGGCATCAACACGGCTCCGAAACCTACGGCTATCAACACCATGGTGATATCCGGCATACCGGCAACAGGCACCTATAATTTCACGGTTCAAGCGATGAACAACACCACCGTGCTTTACAGCCTTAGCGGAAAAATAGAGGCGAGTGCCGAAACACAACCCGGTGTTCTGCCTCCGTTCGATTGCAACGACGAGATCCCCGGCTGGGGTTCTTGCGGATTGGGTGCCATCACTTGGGGTGGAAGTTTGGATATAGACCAACACACTACAACGGTGGTGAACTCGGCTGAGGGCGTGGCTCAGATCTGGTCGGGCTTGGTGAGTGCTGCTGCCTGTCAAGGCAAAAGCACGATGAATGCCGGCAGCGACCCCATCTACAATGCCGACTGCTCCTACGAATGGACCACCTCGCAAAACCGTTTCACCTACTGTGCCTCGATGCGTTTTGCCAACGTGCTTTGTCCTCCGGGTGGAGGCTGGCGTGTGCCTACGGCAGAGGACTTCGATGCTCTGTACCGAGCCATACCCAACGCCTTGCAAACCTTTGGCGTGACTAACCTCTACGATGTGAGCCGGACTGTGGGTACGCCGCTACGCTGTGTGCGAACCTGTGCCGACCTTGTGGCATCGGTAGAGCATAGCGGCGGAGACCTCGTGCAAGCGTTTTGCTTGGGTGAGTCAATCAATCCTATTGAAATCACCCATGGCGTAGATGCTACAGGTATTACGATTGCTTGGACAGATGAGGTAGGCAACACCATTCCGCAACCCGCCGGCATCGAGATAGAGGTGCAGGGTTCGAGGTACGAGGTGCAAGGTGCACCCACTGCTTCGGGGGTATATCATTTTGTGATTACCGCTACTTCCAACTACGATGCCTGTGCACCGATGAGCCTCAGCGGTAGCCTCACCGTGAGGGCTATGCCTGTGGTGATGACAGCGTATGATAGCGATCCTTACATCGTTTGCGATGTATCGCAAATACCTCTCAATGCAACGGTCATCTGTCCGGATGCAACCACTGTCCATTGGCGTAGATATGCACCTGCCAACGAGATCAACCACAACATCATAAGTAGTTTGGTGCGGGTCGTAGAGGACGGCATCTACTACGTAAATGCTCGATCGGTGTATGGCTGTTGGAGCGAGATTGAGCAGCGAGAGTTTATTGTTACTCATAAAAAACCTGTGTTTGGAGGGATACGTCCTACGACTAACCAAACCATCTTTGAGGGCGAAACTTTTGAGCCACTTGTTGTTTTGGACTTACTGGGTTTGAACGGAGTAACAGGTTCGCCTTATCCTAGCCTCGATTGGTGGGTTACGACCCAACCCAACAACACCTCAGGCACACTCATACCCGGAACACCCGGCATAATCCGTGCGTGGTACAACCCTCCATCGGATGTTGTTGGCGTAACACAGTATTACTATGTCGTTGCCACCAACGGTTGCGGAACGACACGTTCGCCTGTAAGCGGAGGACATTTGGTATTGCCAAGGTGATGAAACGTACATCGTAGTGCGAGGCATGCCGAGCCCGATAGTGATGAGTGAATAGTGAATAGTGACGCCGGCACGGATTTGCAATCCGTGCCGGCAAATAGTAGATGATTTACGATTTTGTTATTGACTATTTACGTTGCACCCCTTGCTAAGGGCGAAGCAAAATAGTAAATAGTAAATCCGTAAATAGTAAATAACCAAAAAATACACCAATGAAACAATTCCTCACAACCATCTGCCTCCTCGCCCTTTCATTAGCGGCATGGGCACAACAGCAACAAGACACGATGTTCATTCACACCCAACAAGCGGTGCATGAATTTCCCACTATAGCAGTGGATAGTATCACTCCAAAACTCGGCGAAACCGAGGCTTTGGACTCGCTGCATATTTACAGAAACAACACTATCACCAACCGTTTCCGGATTGGGGATATTGACAGTATTATTTTTTATCGTGCCGACGTAGAGATTGACAGTTGCGAGGTGTTTGGTCACGATGCCGGTGAATGGCATACCACCCTCGAGCCGACCTGCACCACAGCAGGCTCAAAAGAACTGCGTTGCACAAGATGCGACCATCTCTTAGAGACAGAGGCCATAGACGCATTGGGTCACGATATGGGCGACCCTGTAGTCGTTGATGCTACCTGCCTTGTGGACGGCTCAAGCACCATCTCCTGCTCGCGTTGCGACCATGAGGAAGTTACGGTGATACCCGCTCTCGGTCACGACTGGGGCGAATGGATCATCATACCCCCCGCCTGCTCCGAATTTGGCGACAGCACCCGCACTTGCCAACGCAGTTGCTGCGACAATGTTACCGAGACACGCCTGATAGACCCGTTGGAACTCATCCCGGGAACGGTAGGCCACAACGAAGCCTTTTGCAGCGGGAACATACCCCAATCTTTTGTAAGCCTCACCGATGGCAGTCATGGAGGCGAAGGAGCCACTTACCAATGGGAAATCTCCACAAATAATTTCGAGACCTACGAGATAATCCCAGGTGCGACCCAAGCCGACTACCACGACGATGCAACCCTCTACGCCGACCATTACTACCGCCGCCGATACATCACCCTCACTTGTGGTGAGGCAGTGTCGAACGTTATACACGTGAACATACTGACAACCCCATCCCTCATCTTAGGAAGCAGTATGGTGATTGTGGGCGACAGCACCATCGTGTGGAGTAGTCCGTATGGCGGGCAATGGACTTCCGACGATGAAACCATAGCCACCATCGACGCCCTCGAAAACCTTAAAGGTATAGAGCAAGGCACCACCACCTTACGCTATACCCTCTTCCACGAGGGTGGCACAAGTTGCCAAGTAGAGCGCGACATCACCGTAGGCTATTGCCCTGTGCTTGAACTTACTTCCGCAGAGGGTACGGACGAGCAGGAAATGTGCTTTGGTGTATCCTTAGACGATATTGTTTTTGTTTTTAATTGCAGTGAAGGTGTGGTTGTTTCGTGGTTTGATGAGGCGGGTATGCCTATTGATATGCCCGCCGGCATTGATACGACCACCGTGCACCGTGCACCGTTAACCGGTGACCAAACACCGGACACGGTGTTCATCACCGGCACTCCAACAGTTCCGGGCACCTACCATTACGCCCTAACCACCACCGACATCTTCGAAATC
>Ga0099364_10003757_pt1 | contig 23374 bp, 45 predicted proteins | sample TergutTh196P3_FD_73070 | JGI IMG/M metagenome (GOLD analysis project Ga0099364, IMG submission 73070) | Microcerotermes parvus P3 segment gut microbial communities from Pointe-Noire, Republic of the Congo - Th196 P3 | ecosystem: Host-associated > Arthropoda: Insects > Digestive system > Gut ...
TGGTGATTCGCCCTGCGTCTGCGTTATATTATTTGTCGTATTATAAGTAACATTTGTCTTGCCGTCTGTTTCTTCAACAATCTTTTCGGTGTTTTCGTTCAACTGTGGTTCTGTAATCGGCTCTAAATTGACTTCCGTCAACCCCAACATAACCGCGTTGCTCATCGCGTTAATTAAACTTGGGTCGTTCGTCAGATCCAGCGTGTCGCCTTTCTTTTCCCAGATTACGTTCGGCTGGATATAAAAAACGTCACCGTCTTTGTTTGCAGTCTTTTCTCCGGCACTATCTTGCGTTATTTTAAGCCCAGTAAACTTTGATATGTCCGTCAGCAACTGCCCTTGTCTGTTTGCTTTGTATCCTTGCATTATCCACCCACCAATTTATATCCACAATTAGGACAATAATTATTCAAAATTGCAACATACTCATTTTCAGTTTTATAATACAAAGTTTTACAATCATAACAAATACAACATTGACATTTTTCTATCCATATCCCATTCTCATTCATAAAATTATATAACAACTCACTATCTGTTGGCTCTGTAATATAATTCTTAGCAAATTTTATAGCTTGTGTACGTTTGCAACCAAATTCGTGATTTGCATAACACATGTTTTTTTTACATTCAATATTTTTTGCATGGTCACATATATATAATATCTGTTTCATACCCCTCCCTTATTTGAATTATAAAAAGTTATTGCTTGTGTCAAAAGATTTGCATTTACAACTTCTTGCATCGCAAGTTCTGTCAAATTATCATTCAATGAAGTCGAGCCTGTTGGGGTCACTGTCCATAACTTCCATTTTCCGTTCTTGTTTTGTGCAAGGATATTACGTTGTAATTTGTACTGAATTGTCGGGATTCTTATCCTATCCGTTACAGCGGTTAATGGTATCCCCGCCACAGCCCTTGTTTGCAATCCCAAGTTTGAAAAGCCTTTTGCCGTGCCAATACTGACGTTTGTAATTTCAGTATCTGTTGGTCTCCCTGTGGCGGGGTCAATCCCCGTTTTGATGTCAAAGAGCATAAAACTATTAAGTCTTCTCATCTTTCACCTTTCGAGTGTTCGCACTCGCCTCAGCCTGTAATTGTTTCATTAAATAAGTAGCCCTCTCATTATCAAGTTCCACATTTATCGAATAACCAAGTGCTAACCGCAATTTAATTTTCGCAACTGCTTTCGCCTGTGGATAGATTGGCGCTTCTAATTCCCAATGTATCCCAGTTCCCAAAAATATCTCTGTGTCAATTTCGGGTAAAACATTCTTGATTTCATCGCCATAATCATTATCAGTACGCAATGTCATCATTGCTTCGGAAAGAGTGAGTATGTTCTTTTGCTCTGTCATGCCTTCTCCTTAATGGTGCATGGGCAGATTAAAACCTACCCATGACTAAATTAACCTGTTACAGGTTGTGCTAATGTAACTTTAACAAAAGCAGCAGGTTGTCGTACCGCAAGCAACTTGAATTCCTCTGCGCGAATCGTACTGATGTTGTTTTCAAAGTCGCCGTCTCTTGCTGAATCACTAATCTCAACTATCAGACCACCATCATCATAGAGCGTTGCACCACTCCAAGCGCCGACAATTGCTTGACCTACTGGCACGGCTTCGCTTACCATTGTGAATGTTCCCCAAATTGGAGGTTCATTCATTATTCCACCATTGCCATATTGATTTTGGAAAAAACCACCACCAAAATATTGACCGTTTCCGTCTTTAGACAATCTCAATGCTTCATAGTCCTTTGGATTGATAACAATACCATCTGCGACCATTCCTGTAGCATTTTGGATTTTTGTTTTTGCCCTGAAAAGTGCGTCTGCGTTATCGACAACATTAGCACTCGTTTCAGTTTGAACTCCTGTACGATTTGCGAGTCCTAACAAATTTGAACCTGTACCATTTCCAAACAATACTTGCTGTTCAATTGCCATTTCCAAATCATAGACCATTCGGTTTTCAATTTCATTGACAAGAAACTCACGAAACTTAATCATCTCCGTTGTTACACGAGCTACGCAAGCAATTTTTTTGAAAGTGTCAGTTACACTTCCCCAACTATATTGAATAAGTGGCTTTTGTCCTTTTTCTGCAACAGTCGCCGGTGCTCCCTGTTTTCCAACCTCAACGATATAAGAGACTGCTTCTCTCTCTGTTTTCACGCGGTTAAACAGACTTAAAATAGATGGTCTACGATAAGCTCTTACGATTGTTCTATCCCACTCGGTTGTAAATGGTAGTATTTGATTTGGCGTATCGGTTGTTGTATGCGTATCTGCTTCATTTTTAACAATTTTAGCAAATGCCCGCACCTTATCCCCTTTTTCAGCTGTTATTTGGTTTTCAAGTTTATCCCAAACTTGCTCGCCTAAATTTTTTGGCTTCATTTTGTTTTCTCCTCCTAGTTTTTTGCCACCAGTCATCGCCCTGGTGACATTTTCCATTGTTTCTTCTGTGTCTAAATCGTTAATGAGTTGTTGTAATTCCGTAACAAGTTCTTGTAATTCGGTTTTTTCCTCATCGTCAAGATTTTCAATTTTTTTGGCTTGCAATTCCTTATAGCGCGTTTCTTTGTTAGATATTGCTTGCCTGATTTCTGCACTTTTAAGCATGATTTTTCTTTCCTCCTATTTTTGATTTTGCAAATAAATAATCCGCAAGTTGAAAGTTTAACAATGTGTTATCTGCTTTCGGTTCTTCATTTTGCGTTTGCGGTTCTTTCTTATTATCAACCGCTTTGTCTTGCACTGGTTTTTCTTGGCACTTCTGCGTGAATGCTGTTTGAAGGGCGATGTACGCCTTTTCAAGTTCCTCAACATTCGCATATTTGCCGTTTACAAGTTTTGAGCCATTTTTCAAAGCAGTATCCTCTTCCAAGGGTGCCTTTTCTTTTGGGTGTTCAAAACCACGATAGCAAGCGACTAATCGCTTGTTATTGTCGATAATGTTTTGCATAATGGTTTCGGGTATATCAACATCGCCGTAAATTTCGTCAATAAAGCCGAGTTCTAATGCCTTTTTACTATCAAGCCAAGTTTCCGCTTCCATCATCGCCAAGACTTCATCTCTTGGAAGTCCGGTCTTGGCAACATAAGCATTTGCTATAGAATTATCCAAACTTTTCAACATCTCAATGTCTTGCTCTAATTCTTTCTTATTTCCACCAGTTCCCCAAAGTGATGCTTGATGTATCATCATTGTGCTTGGCATTTGCATTATGACTTTCTTGCAAGACACCATTGGAAGAGTGGCCGCACTCGCACAAATGCTGTCAACAATCGCCGTTGTTTCGCCTTTGTAATTTTTAATCGCGCTATACATAGCCATTCCCGCCACCAAATCCCCACCAATAGAATTGATATGGACAGTTAATGGTTTCCCGTCTGCCTCATCTAACATTGCCTTAAATGATTTTGGATTTGTACTCTCAATGTCAAAGAAATCATAAAAGCCCTTTGCATCATCGCAACAAATCTCGCCGTTGATAAATACATCTATTGCTTCATCTGTTCTTGCGATATTTAGAAATTTTAACTGTTTCATCGTCTTAAATCTCCTGTTAATAATGCTTTTTTAAGTGGCATATGATATTTATTTACTCTCTGCCATAATATTTTATAAGTTATATTATATTCTCTTGCCCATTGACCAAGTGTTTGGTTTCTGTTGTCGTATTCAAAAAACACATTATCCCTTTTATTGTTCGCTTGTGTATAAATATCAACAAAGCGACAATTATTCGGTTCATAATTTCCGTTGACATTTATTCTATCAATGCTTGATTTTGAAGAATATCCATTTTTGTAACTCCAATCTCTAAATGCCTCATAGCTATTTAACCAATCATCGCACATATGTATCCCACGCCCACCATAGTCACGATAATCATAACTATTTTTGTTGTAACATCTAGTTTTGATATTACACCACATTTTATAATTTCGGTATGTGCTTTTTCTATTTTTTGATTTTGCTAAACACCCACAAGATTTTCTTCTTCCAGTTAAAAGTAAATCACTACGCATTTTGACTTTGTTACCACACTCACAATCACAAACCCATATAGTTCTTGAATTGATATTCCCTGTTCGTTTTTTTACTTTTAATATTCCAAATTTTTGACCTGATAAATCAATAAATGCTGGCATTATTCCTCCTTGTTCATTCGTCAGAAAATATGTCTTCTACTACATTTCTTGAACTTTGTAATCTGCTTTGTTCTTCAAAATCTTTCAAAGGCATATAATTGCGACTTACTTTGTTTAATTCTCCAATCCCGTCTGGCAAACGTGGCATATCCTCTAATGCCCTAATATCATCTTCGTTGTAAACTCCAATACTCCACATGTCTTTATAATGTGCCGTCTGCGTTTGCGTATCTCCTTGCAATAATCTTTTCAAGTTGGCTCTCAACACTATTCCCGCCCTTTGCCGATCTTCTGCTACAGTTTTATAAGTTATCTCTTGCTGATAATCAACGACTATCGGGATTATTGTGTCAACAACAAAATCAATTCGCTGAGCCTCGTTGCTTTGATAACTTTCTTTTCCTGTAAATAATTTATGCAATGGAACTCCAAAAAATCGTGCTATATCAGCGATACTGACTTCTTTGCTTTCCACAAAAGCCATGTCTTTGTGGGATAATGGCGTGACACTTTTGTGTTTCATACCTCTATCAAGAACTGCTGTCTTAACGGTTCCTTTTCCCCTACTCATGTGAGCCTCAAAACTATCACGCATCACGTCTTTAAGTGACTTTCCACTTTTGTGGTCAACTGACGACAAATCTGTGTCTGTTTCTAGTATGTTTCCAAGTATCCCGTCGTTTTTGTAAAATCCCGAGTTGAATTTTTCTTGCGTTGCCAATAAAGCAATGCTTTCGCATGCAAAACTTAAAACACTTTTACCAACCAACCCATCATCACTTATACCTTTGAAATGCAACACTTCACCGCTTAACAGCTTCTTTTTCCGCCGCTTAACAACATCTTCATAAATGTGATATATAACCTCACCATTATCTAATTTTTCAAGCTCTACTAATTCGTATTGTAAGTATTCTAAACTCGTGATCACGCCGTTGTTTGCTCTGATTATTTCGACGAATCCATTTCCTTGCAACAGTCTGTCTTTTTCAATAGCCTTGAAGAATACCTTTGGTGTCATATTCTTGTTAGGTCTAGTATTTAAAAGATATTTGATTTGACTTGTGAAGCCATCGTCAACTGTTTCATTTGTAATTTTGTTTATAACCTTGTATGGCAACATTGACAAATAATTACTTAATAGGTCTACACAACGATAAACTGCAGCAATTTTCATACTGATAGGTACATCGCCCTTAAAAATATCTTCCCAACGCCAAATCAAGTTGTCTTGCCAAACACCTTGCAACACTGGGCTTATTCCGTTGTTAACAAAGTTCTTTGGATTTTTATCTTTTTTTGATTTTGATTTACCTAGCCCCAATAATCTCATCTTATCTCCTCTAAAAAAATGAATCGCTTGATGCCATTCTTTCAACCCACGCTTCTTCTTTCAATTGGTCAACCCTAGATAGCGCATTAATAATCGCCGCCACTAAGTCAATTCGCTTGTTTGACAATTTATGCTCTTTCCCAACCCTTATTAGCTCCCCTGCTTTGCTTTCAAAAACAAAGCAATTCGTTAAATGATTCTTTAACAATGGATTGCCGTTGTGAACAATTTCTTTTTTGCGTATCTTGTCACGCAGCAAAGTTGTTGGAACATGCAAATACCTGTTGTTTTGTGGCACTTCAATCACATTCTTTTCGTCAAATGTTCCTGCCCCCAACTCGTCATATTCACCTGCTTGCAATCTTTTAACAACAGCATATGCCTGATATGCGTCGTAACAAACTTCTTTAATCTTACTATCAAAATCAATGGCTTTTTTTGCAACACAATGCATAAACTCATCAGCATCTGTTGTATCACCTAATGTTGTAAACAAATAATCTTTATCAACATAAGATTGATATGGTATTCTGTCGCTCAACTCATGCCGCCTCAAAGTGTTGAGTGGCATGTAACCGTAACCGTCAATGGCAATCCTGTCATCATCCAACAACCACACTTTACCGTCTGCCGTTAAATCATTTCGTATTGAAAAATCAAACCCATCAATACTTGATTTTCCAGCCACCAACTTTTTAAAATCCGCAGGGCTTACTTCGCATTCATCATACAGCTTCAAATCATTTGCCGTTAAATATGAACTTACCGCTCTTTCTTGCCACAAGTCCATTCGATAAATCTTAAACTGCCTTTGTGCTTCTAGGTAGTTATTTTCAAATGCTCTTTTATACTCTTTTTGTATAGCGTCAAATAAGGTATTACTATATTTATAATTCGGTAAATACCGCAGCATAGGGTTACTTTTGCCCCATAATGCCGTGTTGCCCAAGTCGTCTTTTTCGTCTTGCTCCCTAATTATTGGTAAAAAACTCTCGTCTTTAATTTCACCCTTTAATACCATCCGAGCATAATCATATTCTTTTTTTGCAGGATTAGTTTCAACATAATCCCCTGCCGTTGTTATGTATTTGATAAATCCCTGTTCTTTTTTCCCTAGTCCTTGTTCGGCGGTACTTGCCCTTTTACCACTAGGATGTGAGGCGTATTCGTCTACATAAACTGCATTAGGTTTTCCACCCTGCTTGTTGGCCAAGTCTTTCGATAACACTTGTATTTTACCACCAAATTTTGACCCTTTAATAAATGTTGATTTTGCATTAACAAATTTTCTCAATGCTGGTGAATTATTTGCAATATTTACAATCGGGTCACGCATCTCATCCGCTTGAATTTTATCAACTGCCATTATTTGGATAATCGCATTTTGTATCCGTATAAAGTCCTTTTCTTCATACGGCGGATATATTCTATTTGCAATTAATTCATATAAAGCGTCAATCGCACATTCAGTAGTTTTACAGTTTCCTCTGCTTTGTTGTTTGTATATTTTTGTAAATCGTCTTATTCCACTTTTTGGTTTTACCCACCCTTTTTCAAGTCCAAAGTCGAATTTTTGGTGGTCTAGTATCTTATAATACTCACCCCTCTCAATGTCATAACACATTTCATAAAATCTAAAGTATCTTTCTGCTCGTGTAGTATCAAAAATGTATGGGAATTGCGAATTTCCTTGTCGCTTTAAATCTTTCAAATGTCGTTTAGCAAGTTGTCTTTCTTTTTCACAAGCAATTATTTTTCCATCTACAACATCTTGTGCGTATTTATGAACACAATAATTTTTATCATATAATTCTTTTTTAGAAGAAGCCGCTATTTTCGTCATCATCCTCATTGTCCATATTATTTTTACCAATCCTCGCCCTTGACGTAGGTGTTAATCCCAACTTGTCATATGCACTTATGAAATTCGCCTTTGCCTTTTCCCTGATCCCGCAATATTGCTTTTCCTGTGCCAACAAGTTTTTTAATTCAAGACCAGTAGCAGTTCGTATCAATCCTCTGACATTTTCAATTTCAACATCGTAATAAGTCTTTTCTGCCCAACTCTCGCAAGCCGTCTGTATCATTCGCCTGTCGGCATTGAATACATAAGTCTTTCTACCCTCTTTGAAAAGAGTCATCATTTCGTGCCAGTGTTCTAACGCAACCCCATAAAGTTCGCCTGGCGGCGCTGTGTCAAGCCCTGTATACTTCGGTTCATTCTCGGCTCTCCGTTCTTTTTGTTTCTTCGTATAGCCTTTGTGGCTAACTTCGCTAGCCGGCTTTATTTTATTTGCCATATTTCATAAACTTCCCATTCCTAGGTTTTTCCGTGACACACACAAACCATATCATTCAATATCTACACAGCCACAGCCCTAGTTGGATTACATTCGAGATTTTACCAAATCGGGGCATTTCTCACGCTATAGGCTTGATGGGGTGAAACCGACACGTCTTCCAAACTTTATCTGCTATGGGGGGTGTCTTGCTCACTCGCCAAGTGCGTTAGTTTCTTTCCCGCTTTCATTTCGGTAATCAGTCTATCCATCTCCGCTTTCGTCATTCGCCCTCCTCTATTCCCTTGCCGATTTCTTACTGTGACAAGTATTACATAAACCTTGCCAGTTGTCTATATCCCAAAACAATGCAACGTTGCCTTTATGTGCTTGGATATGGTCAGTTTCAGTTGCTTCCCCTCCACACATAGCACACTCGCTATTGGCTACAAGGAACTGTCTTGACATTCTCCGCCACCTTGCGTTTGCGTATAGTTTGTGCCACTCGGCTTTTGCTTTTCGTATCTTATGCTTGTCACAATATGCACCGGATAAAATTAATTCACTACAATGTGGGTGCTTACATATTTTTATAAACTTCATGTCCTCACTCGTCCACTTCATAAATATTGTTGGTACCCAGTTTGCCTTGCTCGGCTTTCCTAGGCATATGGGACTATTACTGTCCCATACCTTTCTGCTTTTTTTGGGGTAAGCATTAAAAGGGGTTTTATAATGCAAGTACAAAAGATAAAACTTGCATGATACACTATATCACTATTGACTTTTTAAAACAAGGTCTTTATGGGGTACAGTTTTAGGTATAAAAACAGAAGCTTCTAACAATGCTTTATTGCCTAGCCGCCTCATGTACCGCCCATCATCATTATCACTGTATCTTAATACGTTAGCAACTTCAGCCCATGTTGCTCCTTTCAAAAATCTTTGCTCCAATATTGCCCTATAATTCCCATCTGATAACTTGTCAATAACTGACTGGATCTCTCCACTAACATCCGCTAATTCATTCTCTAACTTTTCAATCTCTTTTTCTGCATCAATGATAAGCACCCCGTATTTCTGCACTCGCCCACCCTCGCCTTTAAAACCACTACCGCCCATCATTCCTAGTATCTGATCGGGATTGCTAATACTGCTTTCAGCGGATGTGTGCCACCTATCAATCAACGCTTTCCACTTATTAATTAAAATTGTTTTACTCTCGACATTTTTTTCTCGTGTATTGGCTCTCCCAAACCATTGTCGAGCTTTCTCAATGTCAGTCTTTTCTTGATTTTCAATTAAAACTCGAATCTTGTCTCTCTCTACCCAATTCAGCACTTGATTTTCTGCCTTTTGAATTTGTAGAATCAAATCTTTGAAATTATATTGATTCATCGTTCCTCCCGGGCTGTTGATAGATTTCTGCCTACCACATAACATTCGTTACCACACTCACACATACATTTCCATTTAATACGCCTATCGCTAGTTCTTCCAACTTGTTCTAACACAGTCAATCTCCCAAACTTCTTACCTGCTAAATCATTAAATTTATACATTTGATATTTCTCCCTTGTGCTTTATCCGTGCGCCGCAAATTGCACAAAAATTATCTTGCTTTGGTGCGCCTATTCGACTATTACACCTCGAACACCTGCGACACACGACCTCACACTCGCCGCGTGCCTCGCTTAATGGGCGTAGGGGGCAGTCATCATGTGGATTATATACTTCGCAATCAAAAAACTTTGTTATTCTACATTCTGCACAACTCTTCGGCATTTCATCGTCACGAATAAATAACTCTTTCATCTCCCCACCTCCTGCGCTTTCACAAGGGCAACGGCAGCACGGCAGATGGCTTCGTGGATTGTGTCGGCTTTAACCGCTATATTCAAACTGTGACAACTTACCCAATCTCCATAGTCTTCGCTTGAATAATAATCTATTGCTATTGGTTGTTTGAGTTCTGCTAACTTCTCCAACACAGACATAGCGTTTGTGCAGTAGTCGGGTGCAGGCTTATAATCGCCTATTGTTCCGTCACTCCAAATTTCTTGGCAGTCGAAATCAACCCCACGCTTTAATCCCTGCCACTCCGCCAAAAAACTGTTTATCTTTTCTTTATCCATTCTTAATTTCCTCCTGTAACTGTTTCTTTAACTTTTTTCTAGCAACTCTATTCAAGAATTGTTTTGTTGTAGGCTTGCTATTTTTACTAAAATGCCGATCACCTCTATCCAAATCTATCGGGAAACCATAGCCCTGCCTATTAACTGTTTGCTGTTTGTGTTTATCCATTCTGTTCGTCTCTTTTAACTAAATAAATCGTAAGCCGGATCATTCTCTACCTCCAACTTTTTCATTTATTAAACTCCTTTTTACACTTTGGGCATTTATCAAATATTGGTTTCCATTGTTTACATACATCACAATCATCCTTAATAAATGGTTTTAATTCTTCTCTCGTCTTTTGAAATTCTGCCCAATCTTTATTGTTTGTGCTTATGTCAATGTCGGAAATCATTTCGTTTCTCCTTTTGTTGCTTGGAATAAGGGCAGATCTTTCATGCGCTCATTCGGCGATTTCCACCACGCACCATAAACCTTTTCCTGCCACGGAACACCGTACAGTTGCCCAAAAATTGCCATCAGCACATTGACAACGATTGAGTTGCCTGCTTGTTTATAGAGTTGTGAATTTGATATTCCAACGTTTTTGCATTTATCACAATCGTATTTTGTAAATCCCATCAAGACAAAACATTCGGTTTCAGTAAGTTTGCGTATTCTGTGTGATAGTTCCAACACCATACTATCCTTACCGACAGTCGTTATCGTGTTGGCAATCTCGTCGCCAACTTCCAACTGTTGACCGCAATCTCGCCCACGCATAGCACACGTTACAAAGTTATTCTCCTGCCACGCCGAAGTTGTGATTGACGGACAATAGTCAACTTCCCGAAACCCGCCTTTGTTGTAGCCGTGTGGCACTTTGTAAAGTCCTGTTTTCGCACCGCCACCACCTGCTTCTGCCGCCAAAGTCCGTGCTATTCCGTTGCTGTCGTAAACCCTGTCGCTTTGGTGGACACCTTGCGTGAGTTCAATGAGTTCGTTTTTGGTGGGTTCGGCAACTTGACGATTTTCTTCTTGTGCGAATTGAGTGTTTAATAATCCTTGTATTGCTTTCTCACTCAAATAATACTTCTCGTCAACATTCTCCTGCAAAACATCTTTCAGCCGAACACCGCAGTCGTAGCCAGTCGGGAATTTGAAGGGTAGGTTAAATTTCATAATTTCCCCTTTTGTGTAAAATCACTCCGTATCGCCACCACGAACACCCTGTCCCTGTTTTGTGGCACTCCGAAGTCTTTTGCGTTTAGTATCTCTGCGTGAACCTTATAGCCAAGTTGTGAAAGCGTGGAAGTAAACTTTGCGTAGTTGTGTTTCATTGAACCGCTTAAAGCCCCTGTAACATTTTCCCACAAAATAACCTTTGGCTTGGTTTCTCGTATAATCTCAACAAAGTTCCACATAAGGCTTGACCTTGTTCCGCTGTCAACTTGTCCACCCTGTCGCTTGCCAGCCACCGAGAAATCTTGGCAAGGTGTTCCACCCACAAGCAAGTCCAAACTTCCTTCAACCCACTTGCCGTTGTCAATTCGCTTTCCTCTGAATAAAATCTCTCTGTTCATATCACCTCCAAAACTTGACAATGCAATTCATCGTAACACCTGCGAAAGTAATTGACCGGATTATTGCTCTTCTCCGCTAAAAACAATTTTGAAATAAGTTGAGAATATTCATACTCAGTCAAATTTTCAATTTCGCTTTCGCTAAGAGATCGAATGATTAACTCATTGTACTCGTCTGCCCGTTTTTTGTCACTACCAAAGTGATTCTTTCGCCAACTTTCCCACCGATTGAGATTTGAAACGAGTGTATACATCCTGCACTCGGCTTCCCATGTTGTTGTTATAGTATCTATGTTATTAACTTCTTCTTCGTCTTCTTTTCTTTTCTTTTCTTTTCTTTGTGTACTTTCTTCCGAGTTTTTCTCACTTTCTTCCGAACTTTCGGCTATTTCTTCCGAACTTTCAAACAATTTGAATCTTGCATCAATCTCGTCACGTTTTAATTTGCTCGAATTTACAACCATAAGATACCGATTTTGAATCCCCCGCGATGTCAAAATCTTGTACTTTTTATAAAGTTCCTCATCAAAAAATCCTATTTGCACAGCTTTATTCACTATTTCATTCACTGCGCCCTCATTAACCCCGATAGTTTCAGAAATTAAGAAGGCATTATCATCACTCCACCCGATATAATAACCAGTTTCCCGATAAATATTACACAGGAGGCAGACCAGTACAGAAATTGAATTTGCCCCAAACGACTTTTTTATTTTGCGAACTTTAATATCTTCAAGAAAATCTACATTTAGCGGGAAATAATTAAGTCCTTGCTTGATAAGGCGAGCCATTAATTCACCCCTTTGCTTGCAGCACAATCTTGTTTTAAGAAATATTTTTTGTAGCGCTTTCCTTTACCGGTGGTTTCCCACGTGTCATCAATCTCAATTCCTTTAAAACGCAATTCACTTATCGCTTTTGTTGGCGACATTGACAGATAATTTACCACAGCAGTGCGAACAGTTATAAACTGATGTTCAATCAAGTATTCAAGTATTTTTTGAGCGTCTTCTCTCATTTTCACTTCCCCCTTTTGTAATTAAAATGGCAACTCGTCATTGTCCATGCTTGCAATGTCTTCATTAGCGTCACTAGATGGCTTTTGTTGGTCGTTACTTTTATTTGACAAAAACTCCACCTCATCTGCTACAATCTCCGTTACGTACCGCTTAGCACCATCCTTGTCATCGTATGAACGCGTTTGAATGGATCCGGAAATACCAACCTTTGATCCTTTGGACAAGAAGACGTTACAATTCTCGGCAAGTCCGCGCCAAGCAACAATATTGAAAAAATCTGTTTGGCGGTTGCCTTCCGCATCGGCAAAACGGCGGTTAACAGCAATCGAAAATTTACAAACTGCTGTTCCGTTGGGAATTGTTGACAATTCCGGGTCGCGTGTAAGGTTTCCTACAAGGAATGCTTTGTTCATTGTTTGTTTACTCCTTTTAATTTTTCGTTTAATTCCTGAGTTTTGCGTTGAGCAATTTGACCATTTTTGGGCGAAAGTCCGTTGGTGTATTTCTCAACAACTTCGGCAATTTCCGCATATGCTTTTTCGTAACCGGCATCCTTTCCCTTGCGCCATCCACCTCGTTCTGCACGTTTTCTAATATCGCACTTGCCCTTTCCTTGACCTCCGCTCGTGATATTGTAAAGCTCATACTCTTTGCTTGATTGTATGCTTGCAATGACTTCCTTTTCAAACTTGTCAAGCAGGCTTTCGGGTCGTCTAAAATATTCGCAGTACCAACCATTAGGATTTTTAGTTCTATGCCATAATCCATGTTTTTTAAGCGATAATCCTATATGGTCAAATTCTAATAAATGCTGTGCCATTCGCCGGCGCAAGTTCTTTGCTTGACCGACATAATAACATTGTTTGCCTTTATCATCGTCATATCTATTAAAAATATAAATTCCACAAAATGTTGTCGGATCTCCATAGTGCTCAATAATTTGCGCTTCAGCGTCTTCTTGGCGTTTCAATAATTCTCTGTTCATTTCTTGTACCGCCTTTGCTCATCTGTGAATTTTGGATAAAGAATATCCAAATACTCTTTGATATGAAGACCAATTTTGCTGCGTATTTCCATCTTGCCAAAATCAAATTGATAATGGCATTTTGGACAAAGCATCACGACATTTTGCTCAATTCCCAATCCGCCTTGTGAACGTCTTATGTAGTGAGCATTTGGGAATGCATAGCGATTATTACAATAAACACATGTCTTATCGCGCCCTGCGACAATATCCTTTACTTTCGCAGAAATACTACAGGCTTTACTTCGATTATTCATTCTGAGCCACCCCAAAGCGATATCATCTCGGCAATTTGATTTGGTGTCCTTGTTTCAATCCCCTCTTTTTTGCAATCTTCAACAATCGCATCAATGATACGCGACATTTCAGGTTGTTCGTAAATTGATGAGCCATAGTACGAACGCACATTTGTGTAGCCTTGCAATTTGCTTGTGCCCAAATCCTCGCAAAACCAGCCGATACCCAGCCTCTCCCAACGCTTGACGAAAGTTTCAACTTCATCGTCGCGAATTGGTCTAATATCACAAACACCGTATTCTCGGATATATTTCTTATAAATTTCTACTTTTGTGGCTTTATGCTTTTTGGCAAGTTCTTCTGCTAAATTCCAAAAGTAAGCGTTTGCGTCAAGACTTCGCATTTTATTCCTTGGATTAATTGTACATGTAAATATCTTGCCCTTGTCAAATTGTGCTTTAAGTTTGAATATCTCAGCTTGCACCTTGATTCCATCTTCAACTTTTGTAATAACACACTCCATCATGCACCTACTTTTGTGTTTTTTGCCTGTTTGATGGTCTTCTCTGCAAGATCGTATGAAATGTCAAGTACATTCGCCAAATTATAATGGTCGCACATTTTGTCCATATCAACCCCGAGCATGCCAAGTTCATTTAATTGCTCCGGTGTAGCCAACTTAGGTTTGTTGTCATTGGTCGAATATTTGGTTTTGTCTTTTTCCCAATATACATCTGCGCCAATCCCCAAAGCTTTGCATGAAACACTTAGTGCATCAGTCAATGCCATTTTGAAACATTCATCATTGGTATCGTAGTATTCTTTATTTTTATAAAACTGCACGAATAAACTGCCACCCGTTCCCATAATCGGCCGTGACCACTCTCCATCGACTTTGATATAAAGTGCAATATCAACAAATGCGCAAACTGTGTCGCCATCACCTTTTTCAAGTCTTTTGTTCGTAATTTCGTAAAACCAACCAATCCCACAAACACCGAATTGTTCCGTGAGTGTTTTAATGCGCCACATAGGATTGATGTCTGTCTTGCCTTTAAGTCTACCGTCATTGATTGCCTTTTTTGCCTCTTCAGGAACTTCTCGCACTGCATTATAAATCTTTAAATTATCCATCACCACCTGCCTTTTAATAAATTTTCTAATTTGTTAATTATGGAATTAAGATTAGATACTGTTTCAAACAATTTTTTCCATACATTAGAATAAGCCTCAGCCAGTGCATCATCTGTTTCATTAAAATTTGAGCTTTTACAATTTGGACAAACTCCAAACGTTTCATAAGCAATAGTATCTCCGTAAGGATGCGGTTGTCGGATCTCTTCAACTTCGTCATCTTCAAAAACACTTTTACAATCTTTACAAAAGTTCATTTTGCACCTCGCACAAACTTTTCAAAAGTTTCAATACCCCAAGCATTTTTTGACTTAAGTAATTTCAAAACAGCGGGAACTGTATAACCGTTTTCAATTACACCCATTTGCTCAACAAAAGTTTTTGTTCCAAATTCGCAAGCACCAGTAATAACTCTGTACGCTTTAATCAATTCATCTGTTGGAACTGTAGATTTTTCTTTTTTCAAATACTCATATTTTGACAAGTCACGACTTGATATTTTATATCGAAAGTCTTTTATCGCACGTTCGACTGTATCTCCATGTGAATATACTCCGTTTTGCTCCACGACAATTATTTTTTTAATCTCATCAATTCTAACCTCTTTATTATAAATTGTGATGTCGTCGCCGAACTGAATGCCTTTAATAATCTTATAGCCATTCAACTCTTTTTGTTCCAAAATAATCATTTTAATGTTGTCGCAATCTATTATCTCATAAACTTTATTTTTTAGTAGAGTATAGAACTTGCCTACCATTGTTTTTGTAAATTTGATAAGTTTAGCGTTTTGCTTTATGATTTTTTCTTTTGGTATACCTTCTCCATTCCTGATGTTATCAAAGACGAATTCGGTAATCATAGCATAAAGATTTTCTTTGTTCGATACTGACCCAAAAATAGAATTTGATAAAACGCTGCCCCAGTCGCCCGAGTTCGAGGCGCTGCCCCTGTAGCCCGAGTTCGAGGCGCTGCCACTGTAGCCCGAGTTCGAGGCGCTGCCACTGTCGCCCGAGTTCGAGGCGCTGCCACTGTCGCCCGAGTTCGAGGCGCTGCCACTGTCGCCCGAGTTCGAGGCGCTGCCCCTGTAGCCCGAGTTCGAGGCGCTGCCCCTGTAGCCCGAGTTCGAGGCGCTGCCACTGGAGTCATCTTTGTTTTCTTTTTCTTGTAAACCAATAAAATCACTTAATGATATTTTTTTGTTACCAAATAAAAACTTATCAATATTTGCTATGGTAGTTTCAGCCAATAGTTCTTTGATTTTGCTATACTGTTTACCGTTGTAACTAATTGTCATCGCACCACCTCAAGCGCACCCTTTCGTACTAAAAAATCAAGGTGCGTCATCAATTCCTGTGTGGTCTTTAATTCCTTATCGCCATGTTGCCATTTGATAATGCCGTAGCGTCGGCCGTTCGTACCGACTTCAATGTCAATCAATTCACCAATCGCACCGGTGATTGTTCCACGGACTTTTGTTTTTACTTCTAGCATTATATTTTTCATTTTGTTTTCCCCTTTTATATATCATCACGCATGAAAACTGCTTTAAATTTTAAGCAGTTTGTTTTTCGTATTCTCGTAGTGCTTTTTTGACGATCTCTCGCACAAGACGATTTACTGTCGCACATTGCTCTATATCGGCAAATTCTCGAAGCTTCTTATGTTCTTCTGCCGGAACATAAAATCCTATGTACTTACAATCTTTTTTAACTCCCACTTCCTCACCCCCTTTTTAGCGAGGTAGAGTTTTTAAACTTTATCTCGCAATTTTTAAGGGTTGTTTATGTGGTTCATAAATTTGGGGCATGTTATGTCCTCGTTTCACCCAAATGATTGTAAACTGGAACAACAAATCAATCTGAGATTCTTGATACATAAGGCTACCTTCTTCAATGAACAAGACAGGTCGAACAATTTCTTCAAAATTTTTCAACTTGTCTCGTGCTTGCCGCAGTTCTTTTTGGAGTTGGCAAATTTGGTTAAACCGTTCATCGCACAACTTAATCCATTCTTGACACTGCTTCTCGTAATACTTTTCATCCCATTTGTGAAATGCCATTTTTCACCTCCTTTACTTAAAAAATAATTTAGGTAAAGGAGTTTATAAATGCTTTCGACAAAAAATGACAAAAAGCAACAACCCTTTTGAGCTGTTGCCTTGTTAAATTTTTTACGGTTGATTACCCACTACTGTTCCGACACGACAACTTTTGCGAAGAGTTTCCTAGTAAAAAAAATAAAACAACTAACAACAACTCATACCTATATTCTAATTAAATATTATACACATGTCAATCATTTTTTCAATATTTTTTCATAAGTTTTTGTATATCTTCACGAATAAGATTTTTGATATATCCTGAAATATTATCAACACTTTCCAGTTTTTCTATGATATCACTCTCCGAATTTATCATGCAAGGTACTTTGAAATCACGTCTATTTTTACGGTGATAACGTTGCTGATTCGAGTTTGTAAATCCTATAACCCTGATATAATCGATTTCGTTGCTGCGCGGGTTTAACGCGATGATTACGTTTTTCTTTGTGTCATCCACGCTATATTTCCAGTTGTCTTTATTTTTGTCATTAAAAAGATGAAGCACTTCCCCGATAGCACTTTCACATTTATAATTTGTTTGCCATTGGTATAACTTATGATCCCGTGTTACTGGGATAGTTCCATCATACTGTTCTTTTGTAATAATTTGATATTCAACGGTTCTCATTATTAGAATAATATCAGAAATTGATGCAAAAGTCAATATTCTTATAATTAAGAATCCTTGACAATATGACAAAATATCTGTAATATAGTTTTAGCAGAATGCAAAAAGCCCCTGCAAGGGCTTCTGCTGACGAATTGTCTAGACAAAGAAATATAACATTTCATTGGGGGCTTGTCAAGGATTTATCCGCGCTTTGTGATAAAGTCGATACAAATTGCGTTCTGACTTTTTTAAAAAGGAATAAACTATGGCAAAAAGAGTACCAGTTAGAAGGCATACTCGAAAATGGCCGAAAAAGTCATAACTGTATGAAAGAAGTCCTAAAGGGCTTCTTTTCCATAATCATCTTTCATGTATCATGTATATAATTCCCCTTGTATTTTGCGCTCAATCACAGATAAAGGCGCAAGACCACAAAACCGGTGCAATTCAAATCCACTCTTTGTTATAAGTATTGTCGGTATTTTATTTATGTTGTACTCATGCGCGAGTGGATCACGTTCCGCGTCAATCTCTTTGCACTCAATATTGTGCTTATGCTTCAATTCGTCCATTTGTGCGCGTGAATGTGCACACTCGTAGCACCCTTTGCGCGTAAAAAGTATCAATTCCATTTATCTCCTCCATTACAAAATGTAATCAACCACGCCCTGCGCAATTGCTTCTTCTGCGTTCATAAAATAATCGTGTGCGATAAGTTCTTTGATGTGTTCAAAAGTCTTGCCTGTGTTGTGCGCGATAAGTTGTATCATCCGGTTGTTCAATCGTTCGCTATACTTCGCCTCGACAATCATATCACTTGTTGTCATTTTTTGGCAAGAACCGCCGGCGGATACTTCATGCAACATTATCGTGCTATTCTCAAATGCGTATCGCTTTCCCTTAGTGCCACTTGAAAGAATGAAAGCACCCATTGAAGCGGCAATCCCGCGACAATACGTTTGTACATCACAAGGAATTGTTCTTATGGTGTCGTATATGGCAAGTCCTGCCGAAACAGAACCGCCACCACTATTGATGTAAAGTTTGATGTCTGCGTGTGGCTCGATGTTTGCGAAATACAACATCTTGTCTATGATGTCGTCTGCGATTTCGTCTGTTAAAGTTCCAGTCAAGCGGATTATACGATTATTCAACATTGCTTTTTCAACAATATATTCCATATCCTCTCCTTATCGAAGAGGGGTTTATCTAATCTGCTAGTTCGTTTTTAAGTCGTCAAATATATCTGCAAACTTCCGTAAAGATTCACTTAAATTATTTAATTCTTCAACTATGGTATTGGTTTTGGAACTTTGTGAAATATCTTCTGAACTTGTAAGTTTGCTGAGAGAATCAAATCTATCAATTTTTTGTTGAAGGTATCTATCGCACCAAGCACAGCCTACTTGCTTATCTCCGTAAGTACATTTAATGCAACCCATACTTAATGATATACAATCAAGCAAAAAAAGTCAACTCAAATTAAATAAAAAGAGGGCAGATTTACCGCCCTCCCCCTCCGTTCTATTAACGATAGTGCCTTCGTCTGCGAGCCTCTTCATCGTGCTCCCAGTTCATGTATGGTGTCATAGGTGCATATGGCATATATGGCATTTCAGCGTGATGTCGTCTACGCCTTGCGTCATGCCCATAGTCATGGTCTAATCCATGAGATGGATATTCGCCATAATGTCTATAATGCCTCCGCATTTCATGTTCATGTTCGTGCTGCCTATCAAGGTGTTCGCGTTCCATGTGGTGTCTACGACGCATTTCGTGCTCGTGTTCGTCATGTGGGTACATTTTCTTATCTCCTTTCATTTTTTGTTTATCAAATCCTAACTGTTCAAGTTGGTGTTTATCGGCTTCAATTTGTTCAAGTTCGTGCTTAGTTTCTTTGATAAGCATTTCAATTAACTTGGTATGTTTTGTGTCGCCATGTAATTGTTGTTTGATTTGTTCAAGCAATTCCACAGTTTGTTTTTCATAGCCAGTCATAATCTCAAACGCTTTCTTAATCCATTCGCTTTCATTTGCTTTGATTTGTTCGACGGGTGTGTGTCCGATAATTGATGTCATCGTTGGCAAAGTCAACATCGTGTACATCGGCATTTTGCCAAGTTCACTTGCAATTAACTTGTCAACTAATAACTTTTTCTTGAACTCACCAATGGCATTTTGTTGTTGTTGGTGCGCCAAATCGTCAAGTTCAATCAGTTCAAAAAAACTGGCGAGTGCTGGGTGATGAACGCAACTACCGAATGTTAACCTCTGCCCTACTTTGTTTGCTATCTCGTAAATTTTGTTGGTGTCCATAACACACCTCCTTACGCTTCGAGTTTTGTTATTGCAATTATGCTCATAGGAATTGATGTGTCAGTTCCCGGCGTAAAGACAATTGGACCAGTTCCACCAACTACCACTTTAATAACACTGTCACGTTTTACAAACAAGTCAAACACCATTTCTCCAGCAAGACTATAAATACTTGCCCTTGCGGTTGCGCCGTTTCCTGTCGTTACTTCAATGTATGTATCGGCAACACCCGGTACATCAAGGCGAACTGCGATTTGATATTTCCCTGCTTCCCTGATAAAAATGTCGCCCGACCCTGTATTCAATTTAATATCAAGGTCACAACAACGCTTGCTTAAATTTTCAATCACAACATTGTATGGAATAAAGCCACCTGCCGCAATTGTGTTTACGGCTTGGGGCGCGTAGCCAAACGTAGCACAAGCCGTGCCACATCTGTTTACTCGTCTTTCTAATCCAAAGTTACTCATAATTTCTCTCCTCATTCCCCACAGGCTTAATATCGTTTCCTGTGGCGGTATCTCCCATCTTAATTCTTTGGGAGGTTTCTCTTGCAATAGGTCGGTTCATTTGCGAGCCAAAACTGCTCCCACAAATCGCCACACCCACAAGAACACCGACTATTAAAAAGCCGAGTTCTTTTCTATTCTGGTTTCGGTTGTTCAAAAGGCGCGGTGCTTGTGATATTGCTAGGGGTACTAACTTCGGCAACATTCTCGCTAGTCCTATCATTTCTAACCACTTCCTTTTTCTCATATCGCCTTGCAAAGTTATTCATAAACCCTGCAAAAGTATTTTCAACTTTTTTCCTTGCGTCAGGGTTTCCTGCTAGAAATCCTGCGACAAGCCATACCAATGGATTCATAGTTTTTCTCCTATAAAGATTTGGCGGTTGTAAAGCCACCTTGGACAATCTTGCAGTCGCTCAGTGGCTTTGTTCGCCTATTCAATTAACATTCGCACCGTCTTGCTTCCCCACGAAACAAGTCAGGTGGGAAGTGGCAAGAGCCACAAGTTGGAATGTAGCAAGGTGCAGTGCGTGGCATATTGCATTTTAGTTCTCCCAATTCTGCGTACACTTTTCCGAACTTCGCATCGTTGTAAAGATTGTTTTCAAGTTGTGCGATTTTCGCGTCTTTTGAAGCAATCAATGCAAGATTTGTTTGGAATTTTTCCAACTGTTCAATATCCCACTTGCGTTCAATCATCGCGCGAGTTTTTTCTGCTTCATAGACTTCAACTTTCTGTGTGTCATAACCTGATTTAAGCACTTCACAGCAGTCAGCTGGAACTAGTGGTTTTGGGTGACAATATCCGCCACAGTTACCATCTCCATTTCCGCCAAATCCAAATCTTCCATCGCGGAAGAATAAGAATATGAGGACAAGGATTATGATACCCCAAAGACCGCCGCCGAAACCGAAGCCACTTCCAACGCTCTCATTTTTGACCGAGTAATCCATAATATTTTTCTCCTATAAAAATTTACCAATTCCTAAGTGTCGACCCAAAGAAAAAGGCATATTTAATAATAACGTATGCCCAATTTGTTTTCTATTCTATCGCTATATAGATTCTATCGTATTCCCAAACAACGCTTAATCAATGCCCTTTTTTGCCAAATTGTTGACACAGCATATCCAACTTTTTTTGCTATCTCATCACATTTCATTTCTTGCCTAACAAATAAATCTGCGATAATTATTTCAGTTTCAGTTAATCCTTTTGCTCTGCATAGTTTTGCAAAATCCGTTTCATCAAGATTTCTTAAACAATCCATTTTACCCCCTTAAATGTCTGGATACTTGTCTGCTCTATTATTTCTCACCCCATATCCTATACCAGTTTCTTGAAATTCTGGGTTGCTTCTTTGGTCATAACTTGGATACTTCGGTGCTATAGCATTTTCAATGTCTGATTTTGCTTTTTCAATATCTAGACTATCGATATCTATACCAGTAAACTTCTTAACTGGGTCAATTCCAAACATTTTTGCAGTTTTTGCCACAGGCAGTGCCTTTGTTTGTAGCCAATTAAGAAACTCTGAAACCATGTTTGGTTTCCAGCCTTTACGCGTCAGAAGTGCCATAACTTGTTCTTTATTATTCATATCAATATTTTTCAAATCAGGTTTAATTGCGTTAAATGCACTCATCAAATCTCCAAAGTTCATATCTTAACCACGCCCCCATTCTTCAATTTTTTTATCTCTGCTTCCAACTGCTCAATTTTACTTAGTAGTTGACTGTTTACATTTGCCTGTTCTTGCATTCCCTGCTCTACCGTTTTAGGTCGTATAATACCGAATTGGCCACCGCTTTTTTCGTAAATGTCATAGAGCAAATCCATAGCCTTGCCTAGTTTTTTATCTAACTCATCATTGTCAACTTCCAACTGTTTTATGGCTTCGTCATCAAGCCCAACACGTTTCCCGGCATGGTCTTTGATGATACCGCTTCTGTCGATTTTTGCCAAAAATGCACCATCTGACATATCACCCCCCTTTTGCCAATAAGGGCTTGGACAATACATTTTCAACCTCTACAAGACGGCGTTCTTGCTCGCTGATACTTTGTCTTAAAAGTATTAAATCATCGCTTGTAGGGCAACCTGTGACGTTACAAGGGGTGCTGTGAACTGTGATTTTGTTTATCTCAAGCAAATCATAAACTTGTTCGTCACTGATTCTATTCCCATTTAAGCCAGTATCATCAACAAACAATGACAAGTATTGTCCCTCTTTCTTTGTGTAAACTGTATGTCCATTTTTCACCATTTGCTTCAGGGTTTCCTTATCATTATCATTGTAATCAATTGCAATTATTTTCATTTTGTCACCGCCTTGTCTCTCGCTACATAAGCCTTCACTTGTTTCACTTCGGCTACTTTCAAGTCGGCCTTTAATTTGTCTTTTGACTGCTTCAACATTTTTTCTGTCTCCAAAAAACTTTTCAATATTTCAACCCCATATGGTGTAAAATGTGGGTGTGTAGGTGATGAGTTAAATTCTTTTGCAAGTTCTTTAATCATCTCTATTGCTATCTTCACTTTGCACCGCCTTTTCTTCTTGTGGCTGTTCTTCTGTTTCTTGTTCTGTTTGTTGTTGTGATCGCATTTTCGCCATCATACTCATAATGAATGGCATCGCCATGCTTGAAAGACCGCCAAAGTTAAATCCAGTTTTTTCTTTGGGTTCATTTTCAAAATCAATTTTGCTATCGCCTAAAATTCTACTAAACAATAAATATGCAAGTATTAAAATCATCACCCAATAAATCCCATCACTTTGTAATAATTGTTTTAATCTTGATTCTTTATCCTTTTGCGCTTCCAGCAACAGTCTTATTATCTTTTCCTCTTTTTTTGTTGGTTGTGCATCATCAAACTCTTTAACAAGTCTTCTAAGCCTTTTGCCAAATCTTGTTAATTTCATTTTACCTCCTTGTCGGTTTTAATTT
>Ga0099364_10003758_pt1 | contig 23373 bp, 18 predicted proteins | sample TergutTh196P3_FD_73070 | JGI IMG/M metagenome (GOLD analysis project Ga0099364, IMG submission 73070) | Microcerotermes parvus P3 segment gut microbial communities from Pointe-Noire, Republic of the Congo - Th196 P3 | ecosystem: Host-associated > Arthropoda: Insects > Digestive system > Gut ...
TATCTCAGAAAACGAAGTTGTATTACAAGAAAAAATAAAAATGCTACATAAGCATAAAATAAATACATTTTTCATAAATTAGCGCATTAAAAGCCTGGGGTTTACTGTAACGCCGTCTCTGTAAACTGTAAAATGTACATGCGGGCCTGTACTTAATCCAGTCGAACCCACAAGACCTATTCTCTCGCCTGCACTGACATAAGCTCCTGTTCTTGTTGAGATGGAACTCATGTGTGCATATAAAGTGCGATAACCAGAATGGTGTGAGATCACTACATAATTACCATAAACCCTGTCATAACCTGTAAAAGTTACACGCCCTGCCATGGCAGCCCTTATAATGGTGCCGTGAGAAGCGCGAATATCAATACCATAATGGAATTGCCTGCCGCCGCCAAAAGGATTATTCCTGTAACCGTAAGGAGATGTGATTATCCCCGAAACTGGCCAGATAAAAAGGTCGCCGTTAATTTCCTGGCGTAAGACCCAGTCCAACATTCCGCCTGGTATAAAAAGCCTTGTTGTTTCATCTATTGAGTCTGAAAAAAGCTCGTTGGCTGTTCTAAGTGCGACAGTATCAATATTATAGTTTTCTGCAATTGAAGAAAGTGTGTCATTACTGCGAACAGTATAGTAGATGCCGTCCTGGTTTGGTATCTTCAAAACCTGGCCTATCTGCAAAAGCCGCGAGTTTCTTATCTGGTTAACTGAAAGAAGCGTATCCTGGTTTAGACCAGCATTCATGGCTATGGCGCTTATGGTGTCGCCGCTTTGAACCCTGTAAGAATCATAAATATAAAGCCTGGGTCTTGAGAATTCTTCTGGTTCAGGAACCCCAAAAAACTCAAGGTCTGCAACTTCAATTAGCTCGTTAAGACTGATCAGATCAAAAGACATACCGCCGCCCATGGCACTGTCTGTTTCTGTATACTCACTTTCCGGTTGTATGTTAAAAGCTATAAATTGCGGGAAAAACAATGTAAAAATCATAGTAAGGCAAAGGATCATTCTTACAATAAAAAAATCCCTTTCTGTAAAACGCCCTGTCATCAGTTCCATGTTCTATACAATTATATCCTCAACTTGAGATAAAATCAATTAAGCCGGTAAGCAATTTTTTGGCATTTTCATCCTTAAATGCACTTATGCCAGTAAAAAGCGAGCGGCTTTCCTTGATAAATTCCACGCCTTTTTCTTTTGCTTCTTCAAGAACACCTGTTTTTTCAATGTCTTGAATAAATTCTTCAAGTTCCGGCGCTTCCATGCCTTTTGAGTGGGCTGCTTCAAAGCAGGAAACAGTAAATTCCAGTTTTTGGGGATAACGATGAAGATAAAGCAAGATGGGGAAGCTCTTCTTCCCTTCCACAATATCATCCCCGCGCTTTTTCCCTGGCACTCCGGTTAAAAGATTCTTAACATCATCAAGAATCTGGAATCCAAGACCCAGTTTTTCAGCAGCTTTGCCCAATAGCTCTATATTATCGGCTGATAATGCATTTTCACCGCTAGCTCCATGCAAGTCCTCTACAGATAAAACACCCAATACCGTGGCTAAACGCGCAAGGCACCCGGTTTTAAGCTCACACATTCTTTCATAAGATTGAATTTCAGGGAGGGAATGAAAGTATTTATGCCAGTTTATATCAATGGCCTGGCCTAAATGCAGACGCCGCATATATAGATTCCAGGTATCAAAAATTTTTAATTTAGTTTCATTTTTAAAATTCGAGACAGAAAGACAGGCTGTTGCCAAAAAGTATAAAAAAGAACCGCTGTTAATGGCTACATCATTTCCATAAAGCAGGTGTATAGAGGGTTTACCGCGGCGTTTTTCGGAACAATCTTCAATATCATCATGAATAAGGCTTGCATTATGGGCAAATTCCACCATGGGAGTAAGCGGCAGAGCAGCACTGGCACCATGTTCTCCGGCCAGGGCTTCTGCAATCAGGTACATAAGTAAAGGCCGCCATCTTTTTCCGCCTCTCTTTACCAGATCCCAGCCAGGGTAAGAAAGCGATTCCAGTAGCATGTGGTCAATATGATTGCCGGGAAGTTTAAATACTTTTTCAAGCCATGCCCCCCCTGTATTTTCCGGCAGCCAGTCATTGAGATGCTCTTCAATTTTTCCAAGTCTAAGTTTATACTGATTTTCCATAGGCAATTATGCTCCGATTTTTTACTCCGATCTATATCAAGGAGAGGCAATGGCAGATTACAGTAAACCGGATCACTTTACAATAAAAGCTCTAAAAGAGGGCTATCCTGCACGATCTGTATATAAGCTAAAGGAAATAGATGAAAAGTTCAAGCTAATAAAAGAAGGGAGCTCCATAAAAGCCCTGGATCTTGGTGCTTCTCCTGGAAGCTGGAGTCTTTATATACTTAGAAAATTTGCCAAAGCCAAACCAATGCATGGAACCAAAAATTCCTCGCTTGTTTCAATTGACCTTGTATCTTTATCACGTGAATATGACAAAGGTCTTTTTGACAATGACAACTTTTTTTTTATAAAAGGGGACATGTTATCAGAAGAAGTCCGGGAAACAGTCAAAGCCCGCGGACCTTATGGGCTGATTGTGAGTGATGCAGCTCCTGCAACAACAGGGAACCGCAGCATTGATACCCTGCGTTCACTTGAACTGACAGAAATGGCACTTGATTATGCGCATAACGTTCTGATAAAAGGCGGAAATCTTTTGGTCAAGGTTTTTCAGGGGAGTGAGACAGCTATGCTGCTTAAACAGATTAAAACATTATTTGAAACAGGGAAAAGTTTTAAGCCCATGGCCACACGTTCCGGTTCTTTTGAGACCTATTTTATAGGGCTTGGAAAAAAAAGTAATTTTTAAAATATCGATTGCTTTATCAAACGCAAAAAGCTGATTTTTCCCAGAGGGATACGTAAAGTATCCCCAGAATCCTGGATAGTATCCCCGGAGCTTTCTTTTAATACAAGAACACCTTCGCCTTCTTTTTTATCAAGAGAAAGAGGAGTACCATAAACAACCCTGTTTCCGTCAGGGCCAGGCCAGTGTATTTCCAGCTCGGCGTCTTCTGCAATGGCATGTTTTGTTATGGCTGTCTTTCCGGCAAAATCCAGCCCCCTGGCTTCTAGTTTACGGAACTTGATCACTGCCTTTTCAAGCTGGTTTTCTGAAAGTATTACACGCCTGTCAATGCGGGATTGAAGTTCATCTTTTTCTTCTTTGGTTTTTTTTAGTTTACTTAAATGTTCGTTAAATTGATTTTTTAATGCAATGGATGTATGGTTTGAGGATACATCCGGAGAATTGGCCTGTATGCCGGAATTACCATTATGTAAAAATTCTTTGCCTTTAAGCACTGTGTTTAAATTATCTTTTAAAGACGGGTATATATTTAAAAAGCCGTCAGAAGATGCAGAGGAAGATCCTGTGCCTTTAATCCGGCTTTTTAATTCCGGTTTATCCAGATTGGGCCGGCCGATAATTTCTACACCAGCTTTTAATAAAACTGCTTCAACATCCGGCCTGTCAGCAGAGAGAAGATAAACACCCGGAGCCAGTGTTTTACTTATTAGTGAGACAAGAGTTTTTGTTTCTGCAAGGTATCTTCTTTCTTCAGATAGAGTAAGTACAAGCCCTTCAAATAGAGAAATATCTCCGTACTGGTTCTCCCAATCCTTTAATGTCCACTCAAGACCTTCATCAATGCGGTCTTGGGAAATATCTTTTAGAATATTTATTATGTCATCTGCACTTAAACCAAGATCAAAACCCCGTACAGCAGAAGCCTTTGTTATTTCAAAATTAAAAAGAGTATCGTCCTTTACATTTGAAAACGAAGCCAGTTTTATTATTTCTTCAAAGGAAATCCCTGGATAAAGAATTATCGAAAATGCAGAATCAAATGCAATTATGGGTTTGGCTTTTTCTTCAGTTTGCACAGGGAAAAAATGCCAGAAATTTTCTTTGGAGGATTTTCCTATAAAGCCTGCTGTTTCAAGAGCCATAAAAAAAAATTCTGGATTTGTTTTTTCTCCCATACCCCAATAGCTCTGCGATTCTTCCTTCTCCAAAATGTTTAAAATGCGCAGAAAAGTAATTTCTGGATATTTTTTATCAACATCAAGAAAAGAATAGAATTTTGAAAACTTGGCTGCAAGATAATGAATGCGGCTTTTAGAAAAGTTTAATGATGTAAAATTCAAGTTAGAAAAACTTTTATTATTATTATTTTGGTTTTTAGAACTGCCATCTGTTACTTCATTCAAAAGAGAACAGATTCCTGCAGCCCAGTATATACGCCTTTCAGTGGGAGACAGGGCTGCGAATCTTTGAATCCTGCGGTACACAGGCAGAAAGTAATCGCCTTGAACATAAAAAAGTCCAAGGGAAATAAGGACTCCTGCTGCTGTTTCCAAATAAAGCCCCGGAAAAAGTTTTTTTGCCCTTGTATTTATTTTTTTTCTGACTTCTTCTCCCCTAAAAAAATCTTTTTCATTTAATATAAAAGCAATTAATGCACCCAATGATCTGTCATCGATAACAAAGGTATTATCCTGGCTTATGTTTACATCTGCATTTTCACAGGAAAAAAGTATTTCTTTCTGGAAAGCAAACGGTGCAAGTATTGATTCAAATACAGGGTTAAGCGCATATCTTTGTATACCTTTATCATCTTTAAACTTATAAGCAATAAGTCTTTCTTCCAGATTAAGAATTAGTCCCTTTAGTACTATGGGATTTTTATCACCCAAAAAAAAATTTTCCAGTTCTGCAAGCGAAGGATCATTCAAAAGAACAATAGCTGTAATTAATTTTTTATCGTCCAAATCAATATAAAGAGAGATGTTTTTTCTGATATCATCTCTTGAAAGAAATGCCAGAAGGTCATCCATCAGCTTTTGCTTGTTGTATGGTGTTTTGATGGCACCAAAAATACTCTGCGCCAAATCAAAAAAGTAGGGAAGATTCATTATTGCAGATTTCCATTCCTCCAGGGAATGAAAACGGTATCTATGCCTATTCATAGTTTCTCTCATCAGCAGCCCAATTCTGAATTGCATACTTATATCCCTGCTCTACCAAAAACTGCCGCCGTTTGACCGCAAAGTCTTCCTCTACCGTATAACGGGAAACAAGAGTATAAAACTGCGAGTTACGCCCCATTTTTTTTGGCCGCAGTATTCTCCCCAGACGCTGAGCCTCCTCCTGACGTGAACCAAATGTACCTGACACCTGTATTGCCACAGAAGCATCAGGCAGATCAATGGCAAAGTTTGCAACCCGGCTTGCAACTATTACAGGGATTTCTCCCCTGCGGAAAGCTCCGTAAATGGTTTCCCGTTCCCTGTTTGGAGTTGTTCCTGTAATAAGAGGTGTTTTTAAAAGTTTTGCCAGGGTTTCAAGCTGGCTTATGTATTGACCTATAACCAGAATTTGATCTTCCGGGTGTTTTTTTATAAGCTCCATAACAACAGCTTCCTTAAGCGGATTCTCGCTTGCCATGCGGTATTTTTCTCGCTTGCCTGCTGACGCGTAAGGAATTTTTTTCTTTTCCGGAAGATCCAGACGTATCTCTGTGCAATAGGCTTCTGCGATCCAGCCTTTTGTTTCCAGGTCTTTCCAGGGAATATCATAACGCTTGGGTCCCACAAGGCTGAACACTGCATCCTCAGCACCGTCTTCCCTTACAAGCGTTGCTGTAAGGCCAAGCCGTCTAACAGCCTGCAACTCAGCAGTTATACGAAATACAGGTGCCGGCAAAAGATGAACTTCATCATAAATAATCAACCCCCAGGATCTTTCCCTAAAAAGACTAAAATGGGGAAAAGCCCCTTCTTTATCAGGCCGCCATGTAATAATTTGGTACGTAGCAACAGTAATGGGAGCTGTTGATTTTTTATCTCCTGAGTATTCTGCAATGTCCTCTGGTTTGAGATAGGTCTTGTCAAGGAGTTCTTCCATCCACTGGTGAACCGCAGCAACATTAGCTGTAAGAATAAGCGTGTTTGTTTTTAGCATGGACATAAGTACTATGCCCACTATTGTTTTGCCTGCACCGCATGGAAGCACAACAACACCGTAACCTGAACCAGGTCCCCCTGATCCCACTACTGCTTTCGCAGCCTCAAGCTGATAATCCCTTAATACTAACGGGTTTACAGGCAAATCCGGTTCACGCAATTTTATATCATGCGCCTCTCCCTGAATAAGCAGAGCTTCGTCCTGAACAGGCCAGCCCAGACGAATCAGCTCTTGTTTGACACTGCCCCTGTAAATGGATTTAAGCCTGAAACCCTGCGATGTTTTTGTAAGATATTTACCAAGGGATCTGGATGCTCCAATTTCAGCCAAAACCGCTTTATCATCAGATACAAGCAACAAGTCATCTTCTACCCTTGCATCTTGCGTTGCAGATGCTGTGTTTAAAGACAAAAGCTTTATTTTTCCATATCTTGATATGGTATCTTTAAAACCATCCGTTATACTGCTGTTTATGGGGTATCGTGAAAATTCATTTAAGGCTTTGGAAATATCATCAGAAGTAAAGCCCGCGCCTGCTGCATTCCAGAGAGACAGGGGAGTGATGCGGTAGGTATGAATATGCTCAGGAGATTTTTCCAGTTCTGCAAACGGCAGTATGGTGTTCCTTGCCTCTTCTGCACGGGGAGCATGAACATCCAGGAGCAGGGTTCTGTCGCTTTGGATAATCAGAGGATTTTCCGGATTGGAAGGCTGGGGCTTTTTTACCATAACCGCAACATTATAATCAAAAAAAGAAAAAATTAGAAGGGGATTTTATTAAAAATATCCATCAACAACCCTTGCCATGGGTAAATTTAATGTATTAATCCACCTTAAACTTGGAAACTTCCTGCATCAGAATATCTATTCCTTCGCGGTTTTTCTCACTTAACTCATTAACATGGTTTATGGCAACGTTAATCTGATCCGCACCTGAAGCCATTTCATTCATGCCATTGGTTATTTCCTGTGTCACCTTTTCAAGATTAGAGCCTTCCTGAATAACTTCTTTGGAACCTTCAAGCATTTCTTCGCTGCCGCTTTTGACCTGCCTTGTTACATCGCTCAAACTACCTGCAGCCTGCAAAACCTGCTTGCTGCCCTCGCCCTGTTCTTCCATGGCATTACGGATATTATCTTCCTGTTCAGAAACAACCTTGACGCTTGAGTCAATAGCCTCAAACCTTGTAAGTACATTCTCAGCTGACTTTTCGATTTTCTCTATGGAGTCTTTAATCTTTTTTAATACCGAGCCTATTGTCTTTGACTGCTCACCGGAACTCTCAGCAAGCTTGCGTATCTCGTCAGCTACTACAGCAAAGCCTTTGCCTGCTTCTCCGGCATGGGCAGCTTCTATCGCAGCGTTCATGGAAAGCAGGTTTGTCTGACTTGCTATGCTTTCCATTACAGAGTTAATCTCCAAAAGCCCTTCTGATTCCCTGGCTATCTCCTGAATATCCGCAGACACTTCAGAAAGACCGGTGCGTCCTGTTTCAGAAGCTTCCAGCAATGTATGTACATTGTTGGCATTGGTTACAAGGGTATTTGTAACTGACTGTATGTTTGCAACCATTTCTTCAATGGCAGATGAGGCCTGGGCAACATTTAAACTCTGGCTCTCTACATGAGTGTTAAGCCTGTTTATATTTGCGACAACCTGCTCCATGGTCTGATTTGTTTCGGTGACGCTGGCGCTCTGGTTTATAACACGTGTTTTAATGCTCTGGACTGTTGCTGTTATTTCATTTATTGCAGAAGCTGTTTCTGTCATGTCGCTGGAAAGGTCATTGCCGATTGCATGGAGATTACCTGCCTGTTTTTTGATCACAATAATCATGTCCTTAATTTTTCCGACTGTTGAATTAAAGTCATTGGCAAGAACGCCTATCTCGTCTTTTGAATGGATATCAATACTGTGCGTAAAATCACCTTTAGCCAATACTTTAAAAACTTCAGCTAATCTGGCGATTGGCCTTACAATACCTGATGTAATGATTAATGCCAGCATAACGCTTACGATTATGGAAATGCCGATGATGATGATAATTAAACGCTGAAACATACTGCCTATGGCCTGGATTTCTTGAATTAATTCTTCGAGTATGACACCGTAATGGTTATTTATATCACCCAGGCCGGTTATAACAGTTTGTGTAGCAGGCAAAACTTCTTGTCTGAATATCCTTAGAGCTTCTTCATCATTTCCGTTTTCAAGATGAGAAAGAATTATTCTGGCCTCTGAATGAATAAATTGATGGGGTTCTATTATTGAGTCGCGCAGCGAGATAATAACCGGGTCAGTCAGGTTCTGGGCATAATCACTTCTAAGCCAGTTGCCAAAAGCACAGGTAGTATGGTCAAGGGAACCGGTAAAAGCTGCTCCTGTGTATACGGTTTCTGTAAGTCCGTGCCTCCAGACATAATGTCCAGTTAAAGCTGTTGTGATATTTGTTCTTGCTTCTGCTCTTGAAAGAAGACCCTGGGCAGTTGTGACAAGCGCATTGTTGGAATAAAGACCCATTACACCAAGAAAAACACCTACTACTACAACAATAAAAAACCCTAAAGATAGTTTTGCACGGATTTTCATTTTTTTACCTCTTTTTTTAAATAAATTTAAATAGAGTTATTCGAGCCTGCTTTCAAACATGTGAGCAGTGATTTTCGAACAAATCCAATATACCATATATAATAAAATAATTCAAGACATGTCTCAAAAATAATCTCTTTTAATACTTTATGGCTTTTTCTCTGTAAAAATGCTAAAAAAAGAATAAATGCATTTTAAGGAAGTCAAAGGAATACTCTCAAAAAGCAATGGCATGAATCTTTGCCGGGGCTGTGTACATGGCTGCATTTACTGTGATTCACGCAGCAAATGCTATGAAATAAACCATGATTTTGAGGATGTGGAAATCAAGATAAATGCACCGGCCCTGCTGGAAGACAGATTAAAGCGAAAGCGGCAAAGATGCATGATTGGCACCGGTGCAATGAGCGATCCCTATATACCCATTCCGGAAAGCCTGGCTGTAACAAGAGAATGCCTTGAAATCATAGAAAAATATGGTTTTGGACTTGCAATTCTGACAAAATCAAAACTAATACTTAGAGACCTTGATTTGTTAATAAAAATAAATCAGAAAGCAAAATGCATAGTACAGATAACCCTGACAACTTTTGATGAAGAGCTTTGCAAAATAATTGAACCAAATGTTTCAGGCACCCATGAACGATTTGAAGTTCTGGAAATAATGCGTGATAATGGAATACCAACTGTAGTTTGGCTATGTCCCATACTTCCCTTTATAAATGATACAGAAGAAAATCTCCGCGGTATTCTGGATTACTGCGTCAGGGCAAAGGTAAAGGGCATATTATGCTTTGGTATTGGAATGACCCTGCGGGAGGGAGACAGGGAACATTTTTACAAAAATCTTGACCTGCATTTTCCAGGGCTTAAGGAAAAGTATCAAAAGAGATATGGGCTTGATTATGAAGTTCCCAGCGACAATAACAATATGCTGATGAAGATCTACCACGAGACCTGCAGGGCACATAATATAATAAGCGGTACAAATGAAGTTTTTAACTACCTGAATAAAGCAGACTTTATTGATGGATTATCACAAAAATCAAATAAGACTGAACAGCTCTCGCTTTTTTAAGGTTTTATTGTATACTGTATTTAATATAAAAATGATTAAAAAGGTGAAGTTATGAAGAAAAAAGAACTAGTTAATAAAAAAACAAACCGTCTCCAGTTTACAATATTAATCTTTTTCTCTTTTTTTATACTGATACTATCCACTGCAACAATATATTTATCAGTAATGAATAGTATGGAAATTGCCTCAGATATTTTTGCCAAAGAAGGGGCTGCTGTTGCTGAAAGAACTGTAGCCTTGATAGACGGCGATAAGTTCGAGGCTATAAGCCAATCACTTGACGAAGACGATCCATTTTATGAAGAAACACGCTTATTGCTTTTTAATATATGGGAAGAAAGCTCACTGATTTACCTTTACACAATAGCAAGGTACGGAGATTATTATAGATACATAATAGACGGGTCAGGAGAAATTGGTTCTGATACATTTTCTGATCTGGGCGATATTGTAGACTCTGGAGACCACGGGGACTTATTCTACCTTGCATGGGATATCCAAACCCGACAGCACAGCCAGCTTGAGCAATCTGATTGGGGGTACCTTATATCTGTTTATGAACCTATATTTAATTCCCGCGGAGAAATGGTGGGCATATTGGGCTGTGACTTTGATGCCGAATCACTTTATATGTCGCTTAGATCCCTTATAATAAAACAGATATTTTTAGGCATTGCTTTTACAGCAGCAGGGCTTTTTATTATGATTATCCTGATACGTCCAATCTTTACGCGCCTTGGAAAAATCAACGATATACTGTCAGATATTTCAAGCGGTGAGGGTAATCTTTCCACAAGAATAAAGATAAAAAGAAAAGATGAAATAGGCATGATGGCTAGCCTTTTTAACAAGACCCTGGATAGGATCTGCAACCTGGTTATATTAATAAAGGATCAGGCAATAAATCTTACAAATGTGGGGCATGAACTTTCAGAAAACATGAATCAAACCGAAGCCTCCATAATCGAGATAAGTGGAAATATCAAAAACATAAAGGATCATGCAATTAATCAATCAACATCTGTAACAGAGACAAATGCCACAATGGAACAGGTTGTGGAAAACATAAACAAGCTCAATACACATGTTACAACCCAGACAGAAAATGTTTCCACCTCATCATCTGCCATAGAAGAAATGCTGGCCAATATTCAGAGTGTTACCAACACCCTTGTAAAAAATGCCGAGAATGTTGAGCGTCTTATTTCTGCCTCAGATACAGGCAGAACCAGCCTTGAAGATGTTTCAAAAGACATAAAGGAGATCGCAAAGGAATCAGCAGGTTTGCTTGAGATAAATGCAGTTATGCAAAATATTGCAAGCCAGACAAACCTGCTTTCCATGAACGCTGCCATTGAGGCAGCACATGCAGGTGAAGCTGGCAGGGGTTTTGCTGTTGTAGCAGATGAAATCCGCAAACTGGCTGAGTCTTCCAGCAAGCAGTCCAAGACCATTTCTTCTGTTTTAAAAAAAATAAAGGAAGCCATAGATAAAATATCAGTATCAACAGCAATGGTAATGGACAAGTTCCAGGACATAGATACAGAAGTACATATTGTATCTGAACAGGAATCAAATATACGCAGTGCCATGGAAGAACAAAATACAGGGAGCAAGCAGATCCTTGAAGCCATGAGCAGTCTTCAGAATATTTCCTTGCTTGTAAAAAAAGCTTCTTTGGAAATGCTTGAAGGAAGCCAGGAAGTTATTAGAGAAGGAAAAAGTCTTACAGGAGCAACACAGGAGATAAACAGCGGTATTAATGAAATAAGCTCTGGCGCAGATTATATTGACAATGCTGTAAAACGGGTGCGCAGTATAAGTGATGACAACAGCGAGCATATTGCAGCTCTTTCCAAAGAAGTGGAGAGGTTCAAGGTTATAAATAATACAAAGTTTATCTGGGATAAAACTTTTGCTGTAGGAGTTGAAGCAATCGATGCCCAGCACAGGGAACTATTCGAAGCCATAAACCATTTTCTTGAATCCTGCGATTCAAATAACAGGGAGAAATTTGACAAAAGCCTTGACTTCCTGGCTGATTATGTAATCAAACATTTTGCAGAAGAAGAAGAAATTCAAAAGTCCAATGAATACCCGGATTATACAAAGCACAAACAAATACATGAAGATTATAAAGCTGTGGTTGAAACACTTGTAACAAAGTGGCATAAGACAGGGCCGTCAGAAGTGTTAATACCGGAGATCCAGGACAAGATAGGCAATTGGCTTATAGAACATATAAAAGGCCAGGATGTAAAGTTAGGTGCTTACTTCAGAAGTATAAAGAAGAAAAAATAGCGCTGTACGGATCTTAAGCTTGTCCAATAAGCTATTATCTTCTGACTCTTAAAAGCTCAAGGTGTCTGCCAATATGCTTTGTGATGGCTTTGGCGTAAACTTCTTCTTTTTCTCTCCACAATTTATAAAGCCTATCCCTAAATGTAAAAGAACCATCCTCGTTTTTTCTTGAAAGGATAAAGCCATACGTAATGTGAATCATCTGGCGGCAGTCATCATTGTTTAAAAGGGAAGGAAGCTGACTATCAGTCATTTTATCAATATTGGGGATTTTTTTAATGTCTGCTTTTACAACATAATATTTTGTTGCTTGATCAAAAATCTCGAATGCGTATTTATGAATCTCCCTGTAAAGGCCCGGGTTCTCCATGGCAACAACCCTAATGGCTTCAAGCCAGTTTGTTCCTGCTGTCTTTATATGGAAAACACCTTTTGTCTCTTTTCCTATCAATGGGAAAACAGAAAACTTGTCTGAACCTGAATGTATACTAAGCTTATAGTCGAAATGCCTGGCAATAATTGCATGTACTTTAATTTCTTTTTCAAACTGGCTTACATTACCTATATAATCAATTCCCTTTTGAAACTCTCCGCAGAATCTGGGTGCTATGGTCGCAAACTCTACCCCTGCGTCAATTAACTCCCTTGCAATAAAAAAATGCTCAAGCGGAGTAGTCGGAGCAGTTGTTTCGTCAATGGATATTTCAAAGTCTGCCGGAATTTTAGCATGTTTAATAAACTTTGAATAAATCTCATAGGCAAAATAAATGGCTTTGCCGTATGTTGCAGCTATTTTTTTTAATTCATTTTCTGTAAAACTTAGAACTTGTTTTTCGCCTATGTCAAATGTTTTGTTAAGATATTTTTCTGCACAGCCAGGAGGCAATGCAGGGGCGTTTTGTTCTGTTATAGTGGTATTGATATGTTCAGAGCAGTCAAGGGTTATCATGGTAAAGCCTAAAGATAAGGCGTATTTTATGTCAGCAGCTGTTTTTAGATGATCACCGTCAGCTCCCCATTTCTTTTTGAACCCTTCCCTAAAAACCGCAAAGCTTGCAGCATCAAGAACATCTTCGTATGTACGGTTTGTAAGATTCAGTTCACGGATCGACTGTTGGGCAAGTATTGGATAGGCATCAAATCTTTCAAAAACCCTTATATGCCCCAGAGCCGCAATGCCAAGTCGATCGCCAACACCAAAACTCCTTTCCTGCCCCAGAACCTGACTGGGTGCAGTAAATGGAAAAAGCTTTCTAAGGACTTTTGCGTTTTTATTTGTTAGAGCTGCCTTTATCCTGTTTCGAGGCAATTTAGTGCCTTTAAAACCGGGATTTTTTCCCTGTACTATAAGTGCATCTTCTTCTCCGTCCTTTATCATAAAAACCAGAGTAGAACCTTTGCGGTTTATTGATTTTTCGTAAGCATTAAATCCCAAATAATCCATATTACAACTCTCTTAATAGTTTTATATCAATCTCCGGATAAACCGGGAAACGGGAAAGCAGTTTTTCAATACAGCTTAAAGCCATTGTTTTTGTTTTTTCTTCTATAAGATATTTTGTTTTACTTTGCTTTGCTGGGTCTTTGGAATTAGGTGCTGCTTTGGTGTTCTTGAGTATACTGGCAATAATCCCGCCCAATTCTTCCATCTCAAGCGCCCCCATGCCAAGAGTTGTTATTGCAGCAGTTCCTATGCGCAGCCCGGATGTATACCAGGGGCCATTGGGATCAAAGGGCAGAGCATTTCTGTTAAGCGTAATATTACAGTCAAAAAGCGCATTTTCTGCCTGCCGGCCATTAAGACCAAGGCCGCTTACATTTGCCAGGAACAGGTGGTTGTCTGTTCCGCCTGTTAAAATTTCCATACCGTTTTTCTGACATGATGCAGCAAGAGCCTGACAATTCCCGACTATTTTAGCAGCGTACTCCTTAAACTCCGGTTGGGATGCTTCTTTAAAAGCCACTGCTTTTGCAGCAATGATATGCGGTAAAGGTCCGCCCATGACTAAAGGGCAGCCCCTGTCAAGGCTTTCACTGAATTCTTTTGTTGAAAGCACAAGACCAGCACGCGGGCCCCGGAGGGTTTTGTGCGTGGTTGTGGTGACAACCTGGGCATGGGCCACAGGATCGTAATCCCCTGTAAAAACCTTGCCTGCAACAAGACCTGCAAAATGTGCCATGTCTACCATAAATACAGCACCTACAGAGTCTGCAATCTCCCTCATAATCTTAAAATTGATCTTTCTTGGATATGCAGAAAAACCTGTAAGAAGAATAAGTGGTTTTATTTTTTTTGCCTGTGCCTGAATTTCATCATAATCAAGAACACCGGTTTTTTTGGAAACAGTATAAGTATGACAGTCAAACATACGGGAAGAAAGGTTGTAACGATAGCCATGTGTAAGATGACCGCCGGAATAATAATCCAGTCCCAAAAGCCGCTGGTTTCCCATTTTAGCTTTAAGTTCATTCCATTGAGCATCGTTTAAATTGTATAGGTTTGTGTCTACTGTATCTTTTCCTTCACTCAATTTATTTATAAAGGGAACTTCTATTCTGCTTGTAAGTATTGCCCAATAAGCCAGGATATTGGCATCAGCACCGCTGTGGGGCTGTACATTTGCGTATTCTGCTCCAAAGAGTTTGCATGCCAAGTCTGCGGCATGAGCTTCCACTGCATCAACATTTTCTGTGCCTGCATAAAAGCGGCGGCCAGGCATTCCCTCTGCATATTTATCTGTTAAAAGGTTTCCCATGGCCAACTGTACTGCCATGGAACAATAATTTTCACTTGCTATAAGCTTGACACGTTTCCGCTGGCTTTCAAGTTCTTTTATTATGGAAGCTGTTATTTCCGGTGAAACAGTAGCAACTTGTGCAAGATTACACAGATAAGCAAGAAAACCATTATCTATTTTTTCAGGAGGTACAGAGGATAAATAAGAAGCAACAGGATTTTTGTTCATTAATAACTCCCGATATACAGTTAAAATAAGCTTTATTTAATAATATCAATTATGTTTGTGTTTGGCTATGCATACGAACCTTCTTGTAACCTCAACCTTCGCCTGACCACTACAAGTGGTACAGGCGTCGAATCAGTGATTCGCGGTTCCCCTCTTGTGACCTCAACCGAGCCGTAATGCGGCGAAGGTTCCCCTCTTGTGACCTCAACCGAGCCGCAAAGCGGCGAAGGTTCCCCTCTTGTGACCTCAACCGAGCCGCAAAGCGGCGAAGGTTCCCCTCTTGATTATAATCCCATTAAAGCCTAAATTTTTACAATGTTAAAAAAAATTCTGCGGGTTTCAATCTTTGCATCAGATCTTCTCCGCTTATTGATAATAGCTCTTTCTCTTACAATTTTTAGCCAGATGCAGGGAGGCAGCTCTGATGGGTTTTTCCCTTATCTGGTTTATATAAGTTCCAATGCACTCTTCCCCTTAATTAGTTTTTTTATATTGTTAAAACCTTTGGAAAATAAAAATTATCTTCCTTTATATATGGCAGGAAAAACCATTGCTGTGATATTATTTTATGTATGGGTAATATTTTCCCTTCCATTTGATCAGGTAATAATTGGAAGAGAAAGAATTATTCAAGCCATGATAATTTTTGGAGGCACCATTCTTATCAGTTTTTTGGATGTACTGTCAATACTGGGAGCCTTTCTCTTAAAACGACATGGAGGAGCTTAATGCGTATTATTCCTATAGCCAGCGGCAAGGGCGGAGTTGGCAAATCACTTATAGCTGCAAATCTGGGTGTAGCTTTTGCACAGGCTGGAAAAAGAGTGGTTCTTGCAGACCTGGATTTGGGTGCTTCAAACCTGCATCTTGTATTGGGACATCGCTCCCCAAAAAAAGGCATTGGGGTTTGGCTTAATGATATGAGGTCCAGCTTTGATGAAGTAATAGCAGACACTGATGTACGCGGTTTGCGCTTTATTCCAGGTGACACAGAAATTCCAGGAACAGCAAACCTAAAAGCTCCCCAGCTTAAGGCTTTAGTAAAAAGGCTTTTGGCATTAAAAGATGAAGCTGATGTGCTTATCCTTGATCTTGGAGCAGGAACACATCAGTCAATACTGGACTTTTTTCTGCTTTCAAGCCAGGGCATAGTTGTATCAGCCCCTGCTGTAACAGCGGTTTTAAATGCCTATGTTTTTCTTAAAAACACGGTTTTCCGTTTAATGCATACGGTCTTTAGCAGAAGCACAAAAGCAAAGGCATATCTTGAACAGGCACGCAAGGAAGGTGCAGGACCGCAAAGACTTTATATTCCCAAAATGCTGCCGGAAATTGAAAAGATAGATCCTGTGTCATATGAAAAGTTTATAAATGCGATCAATAAATTTAATCCGCGCTTAATAATGAATTTTATTGATGATCCCAAAGACGCAGACGTGGCCATGAAGATAAGACGCTCCTGCGAGGAATATCTTGATTTAAAAATTGAACATCTGGGAGTAATATACAGGGATGCATATCAGGACACAGCCCTTTCTTCGCGCCTTCCCATAGTTTTATATAAACCAGCTTCCATGCTATCACAGGCAATTTACCGTATTGCAGACAAGATACTTGATTCAGATGACGGCGGAAGCATATTGGATGATTCACAAATAGAAAGCAGTTTCCAGGAAGCTGGGCTTGAAGCTGAAATTGATTATTCACTTAAAATGGATTATGTGGAAGACCTACTCCATTCCGGTGCCTTGTCTCAGGGAGATCTGGTAGAGACAGTAAAATCCCAGCAAATTGAACTTGCAAAAATCAGAAAAGAAAACAATTTCCTTAAAAGTAAACTTTCCCATGCAATGTCACTGGGCTTTAAACCATTAGGGAGCAATTAGCAATGCTGCTTGCAATAAATTTTCAAGCGATTAACTTCCCTTCTTGGCTAAAGCCGGAAATAATTCCAGGCCTGCCTTTACGCTGGTACGGGCTTATGTATATAGTTGCCTTTGCCATTGCGTACTTGCTTTTTAAAAAGCAAGTAAAGGAACGCAATTTCCCCATGTCAGAAGAAGACCTTTCAAGCCTTTTTGTCTGGGGTATACTGGGACTTATACTAGGTGCAAGAATTTTTTACGGTCTTTTTTATGAGATAAATTATTCCAATGCATTTTCTGTGTTACATATTTTTTCCCCGTTCAGGGATGGTAGATTTGTAGGCTTCCAGGGCATGAGCTATCATGGCGGAGTAATAGGCTGTATATTGGGGATAGTATTTTTTACAATAAGGAAAAAATTTGATTTCCGCGAAATAGGCGATATGCTGGCTGCAAGCATACCCCTGGGTTATACTTTTGGAAGACTAGGTAACTTTATAAACGGCGAACTCTATGGCCGCATAAGTACAGGGCCTTTTGCAATGATATTCCCGCAGGGCGGTATACATCCTTCCAACATACATTATCAGGCAATTATTACCGAAGCAGAACGCCTTGGTCTTAACTTTATTCCAGGCGAGATTTTCTATCCACCGCGCCATCCTTCCCAGCTTTACGAGGCCCTGTTTGAAGGAGTAATACTGTGGCTTGTAATATGGCTGCTTCGCAAAAAAAATCCTTTTAAGGGTTTTCTTATTACACTTTATATTTCCGGTTACGGCCTTGTACGTTTTTTCATTGAATATTTTCGGGAACCTGATTCAGCCCTTGGCTACCGCTTGGAGTTTGTAAGGAATGATCTGCCGCCAGCGCTTAGCCACCCCATGTTTTCTTTTTCCCAGGGTCAAATTCTTTGTTTTGCAATGATTGTTCTTGGAATAATCTGGGCATTTATCGCATACAAGCAGCCCAATCGCGAAGCAGTTTATATATACCCGGAAAAAAACGAAGTAAAAGATAAGGACGAAAAAGCCGCAGAACGCAAGCGCCGGCGTAAGCTGCGCAAACAGCTGCGATAAGATTTTGATAAAACCTCCTTTTCACTTTTCTTTTTTAGCTTTACACTTTCTAAATGAAATATTACAGCACTAAAAGCAAAAATAATCCTGTAAGCTTTGCAAAGGCTGCCTTAACAGGGCTTGCCCCGGACGGCGGTCTTTATATTCCCGGCGATATTCCAAAACTGGACAGCACTGTCATATCCTCGCTTGCTGATATGAAATATATAGATGTTGCTTTTGAAACTATTAAACACTGGGTTAAAGAAGATATTCCGTCCGGGGTTCTTGAGGAAATGCTTATTTCTTCATATCCCTTTGATGCGCCTGTTGTGGAAGCTGCCGGGAGATATGTCCTTGAACTCTTTCACGGGCCTACAGCGGCATTCAAGGATTTTGGTGCGCGTTTTATGGCACGTGCATTTTCTTATCTGCGCCGCGGAGAAGACAAGCCCCTGACTATACTGACAGCAACTTCCGGTGATACAGGCGGTGCAGTTGCAGACGGATTTTTTGGTATAGAAGGAATTTCTGTAATTGTGCTTTATCCCAAAGGGCGTATATCCCCTTTACAGGAAAAACAAATAGCAGGTCTTGGAAATAATATTAGTGCCCTTGCAGTTGAAGGGAGCTTTGATGACTGCCAGCGCCTTGTCAAGCAGGCTTTTCAGGATCAGGACTTACAAAAGAAGTTTAACCTTGCTTCTGCAAATTCTATAAATGTATCGCGCCTTATTCCCCAAATAGTTTATTATGTTGCAGCCTCTGGCCGTGTACACAAGCCTTTATTCAGCGTACCTTCCGGAAATTTTGGCAACCTTACTGCCGGGCTCTATGCTTTTAAAATGGGTGCTCCCATACACAGGTTTATTGCAGCGACAAATATAAATAAAACCATTCCGGATTATCTTGAAACAGGAAGCTATCTAGAACAGCTTTCTAAAGCCACACTTTCCAATGCCATGGATGTGGGAGCGCCAAGTAATTTTGAACGTATAAATGCGCATTTTTCCTGGGAAGAATTAAAAGAGATTGTCTTGGGAATGTATGTAAGTGATGAAGAAACCAGGCAAACCATTAAAGAAGTTTTCAGTAACGGATATTGTCTTGATCCCCACAGCGCGGTTGGCTGGCAGGCAGTGACCAAGCTTAAGCACAAAGGGGTTTTAAGCAATGAAAAATCCATCGAAAAACCCGTGATTGTCAGCACTGCGCACCCGGCCAAGTTTGGAGAAACCCTTGAAGAACTTGGTATACAAGTAGCTCTCCCGGCCTCGCTGGAAAAAGCCATGCAAAGGACAGCCCAGTCAAAGACTATCAAGGCTGAGTTTGCTGACCTGAAAGCAGAGCTTTGCTAGGGTAATTTGGTGTCAGACCCTTAGCGCTTCCTTTACAAAAATTTATTCCCATTTTTCTCACGCAAAGACGCAAAGAAACGGTGCTTCCAAATTACATCCCTATCTCCGTGTCTCTGCGTCTTGGCGTGGAAATTCGGGAATTAACTCCAAACTGGAACGTGAATGGCCGGAGGAATACGCCTGACAGCAATATTCTATAGAAGAGATAAGCGGTAAGAGACATTTTGATTGACAATATATCAAAAAAGGAATATTATTATAAAGAGGATATGCCCATGTTCAATGTGGAGTATTACGAGCTTCCAAATGGCGAAAAACCAGTTGAAACATTTCTTGATAGCCTGGATTTGAAAATGCGTGTAAAAGCATTGGGAAGTCTTGAAATACTCGCTGAATTTGGCAATAAGCTTAGGGAACCGTATTCAAAGGCTATCAGCAAAGGTTTATTTGAATTGCGTATCAAATTTGCAGGAGACATTACACGGATCTTTTACTTTTTTGTAATGAATAACAGGATTATTCTGACAAACGGATTCATTAAGAAAACCCGAAAAACACCGCCAGGCGAAATAGCGCTTGCACAAAAATACAAAGCCGATTACGAAAGGAGGCAGAAAAAATGAACGACCACAAAAAATATTTGGATAAACAGCTTCAAAACCCGGAGTTTGCCTCTGAATGGGAACGCCAGCGTCCGGAACGTGAATTTGTCAAGACTATTATTACCGCACGCCTGGAACAAAACCTTACCCAGAAGGATTTGGCAGAAAAAACAGGTATCCGTCAATCAAATATCAGCCGTATAGAAAACGGTAATTGCAGCCCTACAGTGGCCACTTTACAGCAGATTGCAAACGGCGTGGGTAAAACACTCCATATTGAATTTAGATAGAGCGAATGAAAAATCACCCCTTTTTTTGATTGTCCGCGGACCCTTTTACCTTGCAATCATGGTACAACAGGCGGCAGCCTGCCATTCCACCACGGATCTGTAAACAATGCTGTACCTGTCCACCAGCTTGCACTGCCCCATTGCGCTACTGTAATTTGAGCACCGTGAAAACTTGTAAGTTGATCGAAATTGAAGGTAGATGGTGAAAAAGTCGTAAGAGTCGGTACATCGTAAAAATCAGAAGGACCACAACGCCCATAATTGTTTGATATATTGGTACTACTGGCATTCACCAACACACGCCCGAAATCAATATCGCTCCCCCCTGTTCGTAAAATGGCCGTATTCAATGCCACGCAGTTACTCACCTCTGCTGTACCAATGTTACTCCCCACCACACCGCCGATATAATTTTCACCGCTGATGCTGCCTGTAAAATAGCATTTGGTCACAATACCAATACCTTGATTTACACCTACCACACCACCAGCTTCATAGTAGGTGACACTGACATTGCCTGTGGAGTAACAGTTTTGCACTGTACCATTGTTCAACCCCGCTATGCCGCCTACAGTTTCTTGGCCGGTTATAGTACCTGTGGAGTAACTGTTTTGCACCGTACCGGAGCTCTCCCCAACAACGCCGCCGACACTGCTTCTGCCGCTGATGTTGCCTGTGGAGTAGCAGTTGCTCACTATACCGACATCATTACGTCCCACCACACCTCCGACATAGTCGACGGTGCCGCTGACGTTTCCTGTGGAGTAGCAGTTGCTCACCGTGCCGCCATCTTTCAATCCCACCACGCCGCCGATATAGTCCGATCCGGTGACACTGCCGCCTATTAGGCCAAGATTATAAACCTCTGCGCTACCTGAAATAACTCCAAACAAACCCTGGTACATACCACCAACGGTAATAACAAGATTGGATATTGTTTTTCCATTGCCGTTAAAGTTTCCTGTAAATCTATTAGTAAAGTTACCAATAGGCGTGAAGCTCTGCCCGGCCATATTTATGTTCTGTATCAGAATATAATGCGCAGCTAGTGTCCAACCGCCTGGTGTGGTTTCTGAACCTACCTTTCTCAGCGAGTCCGGATCATAAACCTTAAAGGGATGCGCCGGTGAACCGTCCCCCCGGACAAGAGGATCCATTGATACTTGTATAGTAATTGAATTGGTTCCGCTTACTATTGTCACGGGATTGGAGCTTGGTGCAACTGCCGTACCTGACGCATAAAGCGAGTCGTCCGCTCTAAGATAGATATCCACTGTTACGTTGTATTCCCCAGGGTCGACCGTGCCGGTAATAGTATCAGTTGTCGGGCCGTCCTTTATGATGGTCTTTGCAGTGCCTCTGCTTGTGGGTGTAAAGTCAATAACGAATTTGAGATCACTTACCGTGGGATAAGCGCCCCCTGGATCGCTTGGGCCGTAGGCCATGCGTCCTCCACCGCTTAAATTAATGGTGAAGGTCGCTACTCCTTCCAAAGGACTAAAACATGCGGCAAGCAAAAAGCAAACCGAAACAAGAATCAGTCCAGCTGTAATTTTGTAATTGTTTTTCATAAATAACCCCTTTATTCAAGGTAAATGGAAGCTGTTCTATAAAAACAGAGGAAAAAACCCAATAATAAAAATACTTTGGTTCTTTTCATGGTTCTTTACCTACCGCCAGCTCTTTGTGTTAACCTTATTGTTAACGTATTACCTTCTAATTCAATTCTAACAAGGAAACCACCACCATACATGAAATATGTATTGCTGGAATTGCTATCCATTTGTCCTCTTGTTATTGTCTCAATTTGCCGTTTAACATCTTGCAATGTGTTTGCGTTTGTACCAATCAAGTAGATTGAAATTACTCTGTTGTTGTCATTGGTATATGATGATTGAGTACCAGCAGGTTGTCTTAGATTTGAAAAACAAAACCCACTTAATATAGTCGATGCCGGCCAGCCTGTGATTTCTCCTTGCTGTCTTTGTTGTTGTGGTGGTTGCAGTTGTTGTCGCTGTTGTTGCCCTTGATCAAACTGTTGCAATCTTTCTTCCTGTTCAGCAAACATCCGCGGTTCTGTTGCTGACACATAAAGCCCGTTCATAGACCTTCTTGCAATCTGTTCAAGTTCCTGTTGCTGTGCTGCCGTCTGTGCCTGTACCAGCGAGGTTATCACAAACCCAAGCACCAGTAAAACGATAACCAGAAGTAAACCTTTTTTAAACATAAATAGCCTCTTCTTATTGAAAAAAAATTGGAATAGTTTATAATACTTCTTAATAATACGGGGGCTGGATCAGGTTTGGGTACTACCCCGAGAATAGTTTTTTGAAAAACTACCCCCGGGGTAGGTAAAAAATATAGAAATAATTAATATTATTAATGTCATGGAGATATTTGGTATGAGAAAAATCAATTTTTTTTATTTCTGTATGCTAATAGGATTTTTAATTGGATGTGTAAAGGAAGCGCCGCTGGACCCGAGGAACCCTGTCACTCTGAGCATGTGGCACAATTTCGGTGGCGATATGCAGCGGACCATGGATATGCTGATTGACGAATTTAACGCAACTACGGGAAGGGAACACGGCGTCATCATCAGCGTGGAAGCGATCACTTCCAGTGCGGAGCTTCAGCAATCGCTCAATATGATAGCCAACGGCGACCCCGGCGCCCCGAACATGCCGGACATTACCACCTCTTATCCCAGGACCGCGATTCTGTTTCAAAACAGGGGAATGCTCGCCAATCTGGACGATTATTTTTCGCCGGAAGAATTATCGGCGTACATCCCCGCATTTTTGGCCGAAGGGCGCTTTGGAGACGACGGGCTTTACGTCTTCCCCTTTGCCAAGTCAACAGAACTTCTCTTTTTAAACCAGACCCTCTTTGACCGTTTTGCAGCGGCTACGGGCTTTTCCATGGATATGCTAGGCAGTTTTGAAGGGATAGCGGAGGCTGCGCTCAGATATTACGAGTGGACAGACGCTCTGACCCCCGATATTCCCGGAGACGGCAAACAGTTTTTTACAGCGGATTCCTGGATTAACCTGGTACAGGCAGGAATGTTACAGCAGGGCCACGGGCTCTTTAACAATGAAGCGATTAATTTTAACAATGCGGCCTACCGGCATATTTGGGAGATCTGTTTTTCTCCGGCAGTAAGAGGGGGCTTTGCAATCTATAACGGTTATTCATCCGACCTTGCCAAGACCGGGGACATCGTCTGCTCGACCGTCTCATCGGCAGGGATC
>Ga0099364_10003759_pt1 | contig 23373 bp, 12 predicted proteins | sample TergutTh196P3_FD_73070 | JGI IMG/M metagenome (GOLD analysis project Ga0099364, IMG submission 73070) | Microcerotermes parvus P3 segment gut microbial communities from Pointe-Noire, Republic of the Congo - Th196 P3 | ecosystem: Host-associated > Arthropoda: Insects > Digestive system > Gut ...
ATCCAACGTAATATAGCAACCGGAAAGATTCCCGTAGTCCTCCGGTCCTTGGCCCATACGATTGAATTTTCGCAAACCTTTTCCACTTCTGTCATAAACAAAAATGTCGCCGTCGTTCGTGTTGTTCCTTACAAGAATGATTTCCTTGCCGATATCAAGTATTGAACCTTGTGTAAGAAAGTCATCCGTAGTTTCCAACGCAACGTACTCCACATCCATAAAATCCTGCAAAATCAGTTCCTTTGCAGGATACCCTTTCGTAACATCAACCACAATTAATTCATCGCTTAATTGTTTGCCTCCTCCACATCCTGACATCGCTATGAGGATAATTGCTGTAATTGTTATAATTCTGTTCATTATAAATAATTTATTGGTTTTAAAACTCTTCACTAAACTGCGTTAAAGGCGCTAACTGCGCTTCCGTCGGTTTGCCTGTTTTTCGAGGGTTCAAAGGTAGAGATTTTTTTAACCCACAATACTTCTTACAAAAAAATTTTCGAAAATGAAACCCAAAACTATAAAGCAGCTATTTTTCAGGCAAATGAATCGGGGAAATATTTCGGAACAAATGATCGGCAGTATGCTTTTTAACCCAGGTTATAGGATTGTTTCGGGTATGACAAAGTCACGTCAGTCACATGGTAACCGATCTAAAATTGCGGCAAATGTACGAAAAAAAAAGAAAAATATTCTCTCAAAAAAAAAATTTTTTGAGAGCGGACGGGACGTCCACGTACCCAGACGAGAAACGGGAAAGAAAATTATTAGGGGATTTTGCGGATTTTAATTGTTGTGTTACGTTTTTTTTAATAGGGCGGGCTTTACTTTGCGGTCAAATTATTAAATTATTAGTATTATGAGAATAAAAAGCTACATCAATCAGGTGTTTTGGGGGGGACTGTTTATTGTTTTAGGTTCGCTTTCTGTTGTAAGGGGGCAGGAGGCTTTTCGCAATCCGAATGTACCACGGCACGAACGTATTATGGACTTGCTTTCGAGGTTGACGGTGGAGGAGAAGATTAGTTTGCTCAGGGCGTCGTCGCCGGGTATACCGCGGTTGGATATACCGAAGTATTATCATGGTAATGAGGCGCTTCACGGGGTGGTGCGTCCGGGACGGTTTACGGTGTTCCCGCAGGCTATCGGGCTGGCAAGCATGTGGAATCCGGAACTGCATTATCAGGTGGCGACTGCTATATCGGATGAGGCGCGCGCCAGGTGGAATGAATTGGAGCAAGGTAAGCTGCAGACGGCGCGTTTTACGGATTTATTGACTTTCTGGTCGCCTACAATCAATATGGCACGCGATCCACGCTGGGGACGAACACCGGAGACGTATGGCGAAGACCCTTTTCTGGCAGGTGTCTTGGGCGTTTCTTTTGTGAAGGGGTTGCAAGGCGACGACAGTCGTTATCTGAAAATTGTTTCTACTCCCAAGCATTTTGCGGCGAATAATGAGGAGCATAATCGTTTTGTATGCAATCCGCAGATTTCGGAACGGCAGTTGCGCGAGTATTACTTGCCGGCTTTCGAGATGTGTGTGCGAGAGGGGAAGGCGGCTTCTATCATGTCGGCTTATAATGCGATCAACAATGTGCCCTGTACGGCTAATCCCTGGTTGTTGACGAAGGTACTTCGGCACGACTGGGGGTTTAACGGGTATGTGGTGTCGGACTGCGGGGGACCCAGTCTGTTGGTTTCGGCTATGCAATATGTGAAAACAAAAGAGGCGGCTGCAACGCTTTCCATAAAAGCCGGGCTTGACCTGGAATGTGGCGACGATGTGTATATTAATCCTTTGTTGAATGCCTATCGCCAATATATGGTTTCGGATGCGGATATTGATTCGGCGGCTTACAGGGTACTGCGCGCACGTATGCATCTCGGTTTCTTTGACGACCCTTCGCTGAACCCGTACAGTAAGATACCTGTGACGGTTATCGGTTCGGAGAAACACAAACAGTTGGCTTTGGAATCGGCGCGCCAAAGCATTGTGTTGCTTAAAAACAGCAAAAATACGCTTCCAATCGATATGAAAAAAGTAAAATCGATTGCGGTCGTCGGGATCAATGCAGCTAATTCGGAGTTCGGCGATTATAGCGGGACACCGGCAAATGAGCCTGTTTCTATCTTACAGGGGATTCGTAACAGGGTCGGAGATAAGGTGAAGATTGTTCATGCTCCGTGGAAAACAGCTAAAGATGGGTTGGAACTTATACAAGGCGCTAATTTCCCGGAAGGTTTGAAAACGGAGTATTTTGATAATATGGAGCTTAAAGGGACGCCGAAAGTGCGTACCGAACAATGGATCAATTTTGAGCCTGCTAATCAGGCGCCTGATCCGTTTATTCCCGATTCACCTTTATCAATTCGCTGGACAGGGAAGTTACGCCCGACTGTAACAGGCGATTACATGTTCAGTTTTAGCTTCGATGATGGGTGTCGGTTTAGTTTGGATGATAAGTTACTGATTAATAGATGGAGAGGAGGAGGTATTACAATTGATACCGTATCCGTTTATTTAGAAGCTGGCAAAGAGTACAATTTGAAAGCCGAATATTTTGATAACCGCGATTATGCTTTAGCCCGGTTGCAGTGGCGCGTACCGGCTGTCGACGTAAAAACCCGCATAGAACTGTATGGTGAAGCGGGGACGGCAGCACGTGAGTGCGATATGGTGGTGGCAGTTCTGGGGATAAACAAAACGATTGAACGCGAAGGTAAAGACAGGGAAGATATTTTGCTGCCCGAAGACCAGCGTGAGTTTATCGAGGAAATATACAAAATCAATCCCAATACGGTGGTAGTTCTTGTTGCAGGGAGTTCATTGGCTGTCAATTGGATGCAGGATCATCTGCCGGCAATTGTCAATGCCTGGTATCCCGGCGAGCAAGGTGGTACGGCTGTCGCGGAAGTGTTGTTCGGCGATTATAATCCCGGCGGACGGTTGCCGTTGACTTACTATAACTCGTTAGACGAAATCCCGGCTTTTGATGATTATGACATTACGAAAGGTCGTACCTATCAGTATTTCACCGGTAAACCGTTGTATCCTTTTGGATTCGGGTTGAGTTATACGACGTTCAAATATAGCAAACCGGAGATCAACGACCTTGGCGATGCGTTGTCCGTTCAATTCGATGTAAAGAATACCGGACGGTATGATGGCGATGAAGTGTCGCAAGTCTATGTGAAGCTACCGGATACAGGCGTGATTACGCCTATCAAAGAGCTAAAGGGCTTTTCACGAAACATGATCCGCAAAGGTGAAACCAAGCGGATAGAGGTAAAAATCAAGAAAGAGTTATTACGTTATTGGGATGAAACAAAAGGACAATTTGTGACCCCGCAAGGAGCCTATCAGTTTATGATCGGCGCTTCGTCGGAGGATATACGTTTGGTTTTCAGTTATATGTTATAAGTTTTCAGTTTTCAGTTTTCAGTATCGTCATTGCGAGCCTGCGAAGCAATTCCTAATTATTATCATTTATCAGCAAAAAATTTGTTTTTGAAGAATTTTTTATACTTTTGCATAAAAAATTGCTTCATTTCTATTCGTTAAATGGCAGTAGGATTTTTTAAAAACGACATGATGTACCTGAACCGAACTATTATAAAACACACATTTCTACTCTTTTTTCTCATGTCTCTGTGGGAATTACGGGGTGATACCGGGACGAATGGTCTGTCTTTTTATTCGCATGAATCAAACAGAGACCAGCGGACTTCGTTGAACCTTACGCCGGAAAAACCGTTTCATTTTTCAAAGGGATTTGCCATTAGCTTTGATTTTTGCATCCATTCCAGGGCGGTGGCTTACGGTTATATTCTCAGGGTGATTGGCGATGATAACGTGAATTTTGACCTTTTGTCGAGTATCCCGCAAATGGATAACTATAATGTGAACAACCGGGAGTTCTTTTTGGTTATCAAAAACCAGACTGTGATTCAATTTCACCCGGATGAGGTAATGAATTTCGAATCCGGGCAATGGATTCGTTTTGAATTGATTTTTAATTATATCGACAACCGGATTACAGTGAGTATCAACGGAGCGGAGCAAACTGTTACGTACAATTTTAACAGATCGGCCAAGTATCGGGTGTTTTTCGGGTGTAATAATTTTAAAGAGTTTGCGACATTGGATGTTCCTCCCATGTCGATTAAGGATGTTCGGATTTTTAATGATCAGAAAAAACCGGTTTATCATTGGAGGTTAGACAAACATACTGAAAATGAAGTATATGACGAATGTAATCAAGCCCGGGCAACGGTTGTAAATCCGATCTGGGAGACAGACGATTATACGAAATGGAAAAAGATAAAATCTTTACGGTTCCCTAATTTTTATCTTAGCTTTCCGCAAGTAGCGTATGACAAGTACGGGAGAAGGTTTTTCTTCGCCGATATCAACGCTATTTATACCTATCACATAGCGTCGGATCAAATAGATACGATAAAGCCCTTATCCGGCGTTCCTTATGAAGTGAGAATATACCAAATGTATTACAATCATAAAAGAGACGAATTGGTTTTGTATGAGTTTGAGAAGGATATTGTCAATCGTTTCAGTTTCGCAACCCAACAATGGACGCAAAATGACAGAAATGAGAACATTTTAGCCCGTTACAGGCAACATTCATCCTATTTCGACGAAGATGCGGAAACGGTCTATACGCTTGGCGGGTACGGTTATTACCGGTATTCATCTGTCTTACAGATATATGATAACAAAAGCCAACAATGGATGCGGCATGATCTTTCCAAACAAATTCATCCCCGTTATTTAGCAAGCATGGGCAGTTATCAGGATTCGCTTTTCCTGTATTTCGGCGGATACGGCAATGAATCAGGACAGCAACAGGAATCGCCCCATAACTATTACGATTTGTATTCGATTAACAGGAACAGCCTGCATGTCAATAAATTATGGGAACTCGAAAAGCCGGATATCGCCTATCTGAATAGCAACTCTCTTATTATCAACGAAGATAAGGGATTGTTTTATGTGCTGACTTTTAATAATAACATGTACGAGACTTATGCGCTTTTGCATGAATACCAAATAGATAAACCTTCCTGTCGTGTTCTTGGCGATTCGATACCGTTTTACTTCAGCGATGTCGAATCGTTCTGCAATTTGTATAAGCCGTACGATGAAAAGAATCTATATGCCTTAACATCATACATTAAGGACGGAGAGCGGGTAATTACCCTCTATTCAATCGCCTATCCGCCATTGTCTTACATGGATACATTGCAGATAGCCCAACAAAAATCGTCTTACGGTCGGGTGATTGTCATTATTGTCTGTTTGTTTACTGCCGGACTATCTTTTTATTTCAGGTTCAGGCGTAAAAAAACAACAGGTGTTTCTGCTGATCGGGTAGCGGAAGCTGTCGAAGCGTACGCAGAAGAAGAGGCTGTAGTAAAAGACATTGAGGCGCTGCCTGTTTACCCGTCTATCAATATGTTAGGTGAGTTTTCGATTTTTAATGCAGCAAACGAAAATCTCACTCAACAATTTACGCCTACCACCAAACAGCTTTTTTTATTGCTTATACTGTATACCTTTAATAAAAAGGGGGTCATCTCCTCACAGGAAATTCAAAACGCTTTGTGGGAAAACAAAGACCATGAAAGCGCACGTAATAACCGTAATGTATATCTGAACAAACTACGTCTGCTGCTTATCAGCATGAAGGAAGTAAGTATTCAAAACAAAAAAGGGCAATGGTATATCCGGTTCAACAGTAATGTTTACATAGACTATGAAGACGTGAAATCATCAATCCGGACATTTAGTCAGTCAACGCCTGTCAACAAAAACGAATTGAAAAGTTTGTTGGGGAAGATAAAGAAAGGCAAGTTGCTGCCATTCTTTGAGTTTGAATGGTTAGACGATTATAAAACAGCCTATTCCGATATGGTTGTAGATTTCTTATACAAAATGTCGGAGCATCCTGAAATAAAAAACGATTATTATCTATTGACAGCCATTGCCGATGCGATAATGATACAGGATAATATTGACGAGAAAGGCGTCAAAATTAAATGCAACGCATTGATTAAATTAGGAAAACAGAATCAGGCTGTTCAGGTATTCAAGAAGTATTGTGAGGATTACAAAAAACTTCTTGGGGAAAAACCGGATGTCTCGTTTGATACGATAATATAAGGGTGAAGGGACGTTGTCCCTTCACCCTTATTTATTACGGGACGAAAATTTGTTCGATGGTGCTACAGTTGACTTGTCCCATGCCGGGGTAGTTGGTTTCGGGATTGCCTGCAGCGGTCTGACAGTTCATTGTGACGCGTATCCAGTAATTGATGCCCCTGTATTTGAGGGGGATAGCCGACCGGAATTTGATGTCTTGTCCTTCCATTGCGTTTGTTAGCGTTAAGGGGGTTGGGTACAGGTTGCCGTCGTTACCCGATGAGGGGTTCACTGTTCGTGATATCTGCAATCTGCCTTCCCTCAGATCGGGCATCCCGTAGCCGGGTTTCTGGTTTCGTTTGAACCGGACGGTACATTCGAGGTACAGGTCGGCTGTGACGGTCGGTTTCTCGACCCATTCTATTGTCAGATAGGGTGTCACTGTGAAGTCTTTGGTCGTTGTGCCCGAAATCTTCACTAAATCGCCGGCATCGTCGCCATCCGCATTGACGTCGTCATAAGGATAGAAATTTCCCTGATAAGGCAACATGAGGTAATCGCCCGAAAATTGTTTCGTATTTTGGTATTTCCCGTCTAGTTGCACCCGCAGTGTCCTGTTTCCGATGTATACATCCGGATCGCCTTTTGCCCAGCTTACTTCTCGCATACGAAGATATTCCGAGCCGTGGTTCAACTGCAAAGGTTGTCCGTTATGATCGTAGAAAGCTCCCTGAATTGTGGCGTCCGGACCTTTGTAATTATCAATCTCACAGGATGTTACTAATAAGCAACTAACAATAATAGCTATATAATTTCTTGTTAATCTGTTCATATCATTGTTTTTTAAAAAGTTATTGAAATCTGTTTTTCTGCAACAACTGATTGTTTTTCAACTCGTCGCTCGGAATCGTTTCGTAGTAATTATTCACATTGAAGGTGATAGGGCCGCTATTTTGTTCGGCTGATTTAGCGTCATAAATATATTTCCCGTCGGGGATACCTGCCTCATCGATGACGGCTCCCTTGCTATACATGAACGGATACAGTCCTCTCCTGCGATAATCGCGTATCTGGGTGTCGAAAGTAAACCATCTGAGCAAGTCCCAATACAGGTTGCTTTCGAAATTGAGTTCTTTATATCTTTCTACGCGAACGATTTGTAATGCGCGGTTTGGCGCTTCCACAAATCCGCCTTGACCGGTTGGTCCGGTAGGTGTTGGATTATTCGTTCTCACGAAGAATTTGACAAAAGCCGGATCGGTAGAGAGTTCTTCCACGTTTGTAAGCGGCTTGGCGCCTGCTCTGTCGCGTATGTCGTTGATACAGTTGAAGGCATCTTGCAGCATATTTGCTCCACCGTAGTTGGCTTCACCGCTTTGGGCTAGCTCGACAGCTGCTTCGGCGCGGTTGAGCAATATTTCGGCATAACGGATTTCAATCCAGGGACGTGTCGAGGCATGTAAGACATGATCGCCTACCGGCATGTTAATATCCATGTGTTTACGTCCGAAAAAACCGGTGCATGTATTATTTCCGCCTGCCCAAGCCATTTTTGGTCCATCCAAGCCATTTTTGAAAAGCCTGAGGCCGTCGACCTCGTAGGGGTCGGTTTGCGCCGAGGCGTTGGCCGACGACCAGAGGATGAAAGCCTCATCGCCCTCAAAGGGGCTGGCTGAATAGTTCGTACGATTCCAGGCTGAACGGTAGTTGCCGCCATCAGCGCCGTCGTCGACACTGAATTTTTTAAACCGGTCTACTGCAGGGTCGAATTTATTGTCGATCAGTCCTGCCCGCATATCCAATTTGATACCTCCCATATAATATTCTCCCGGGAGCAACAGATTAGCTCTCAGTCTTGGTTCGACGCCGTTCCACAATTGCTGGCAATCGTCGTACACAAGGTAATCGCCGTTCTGGTCGAAAGCATAGAAATGACCGTATTCGTCAAGGGGTATGCCGTCGAACAATTCAACCCATTCAAGAGTAGGACCACCGGCACGTGCTCCATACGTTGTAACCATGCGCGGAGGCGCTCCTACGCAATCGAATGAGTGTACCCATGAGTTATAATTGAATTTACGTATCCAGATAGATTCGCGGTTACTCTCGGCTTTATCCCATACTTCGGCATAGTTCTCCGTCTTGTCGGCGTTAGCCCTGTGGAGTTCATAACCTTGTCCTTCCACCATTTTGGCAGCATCCCAGGACTGTCTGAAATATCCGATAGCACGGCTAGCGGGTATCCCTTGCAGGAGAACGCCGTCTACTTCCCAGTCGGCAAACTTATAAGAGCCATAGCGGGCGGTAGTGGCTGCATGAAGCGCAACACGGCTCTTCAGGGCGGCGGCCACATATTTGTTGGCGCGTCCGGCATCGCTTCGTACGGGCATGCCTGCAATCGCATCATCCAGGTCTTGCAGGATGAAATCATACGTATCAGCATGACTTTCGCGCGCTACCCACAGGGTTGATTCATCTTCGAGATTCAGCATTTGGGGTTCAAATACTTTAGGCATGCCGCCGTAGCGTTTGGCTAACTGGAAATAAACATAAGCCCTGATAAACTTAGCCTCGGCTATCCATTCGCCTGAAAAATTACTTAGTTCGGGATAATTCGGCAGATTAGTAATCAAGGTATTCGCTTGTCGGATGATTTTAAATCCCTCGCCCCAATAACCTGTCACATGACGGACGAATCCTCCTTCGTCGTTATTAACCATTTCGCCGGTAGAACACCAGAAAGACCCAATGTTCAAATCCGAAAAATAGCCGTTAATAGCTCCGTTTCCATTTCTTGTATTATACTTGAAATCTTCCATTGGCAGGTTTCTGTACATCCCAGCCATATAGGCTTTTATACCGGCTTCATTGAATACGTCTTCGTCTTTAATAATAGAAGTTGGCGCGATATTCAGATCCACGCATGATACTAAATAGACAAATGAAAATACCAACTGTATTGTAATAAAATATATTCGTTTCATATAGTTCTTATATTTTAAAGGTTATAATTTTTAAAACGTTATCGTTCCGCCAAAGTTGAAAGTTCGGTTCAACGGATAGAGGTAGCCATACGTCTCCGACGGGTGTTCAGGGTCAACGCCTAATACGCCGGTCAGAGTCAACAGGTTATAGGCATTGATATAGACCCGCAGGTTTTTCACCCCTAACTTGTCTGTAACGATATTTTTAGGGAATGTAAAACCTACTTCCGTTGTTTTCAGACGCAGGTATGCGCCGTTTTGGATGTTAAATTCCGAGTTTTCTTCCGCACGGGTTCTCCCGTAGGGGAAATATCCTGTTATCCATTTAGCGGACGGATCGTAGGGGTCAATGTCGGGGTCTTCGGGATGCCAGCGGTCGAAAAGCATCTCTAAGGCGTTACCATTCCAAGTGAGCGGATTAAGTATCTGTTCGCCATATCCTACGTACGACATGGCTGCTCCCTGGAATAAAAGGCTGAAATCCAATAATTTCCAACTACCTCCAATGGTGAGACCAAAGTTCATCAGCGGGTAATTGCGTGTATCTGACACGGAGCTGCTGGGAAGATTCGCATTGGAACTCGTTGTAGTAGCAATCGGGTGCACATCATTGTTGTCAATATAACCGTCTCCATTCCAGTCATAATAGATCGGATCGCCCGGGAGCGTGCCGCCGCCGGAATATACGGAGTTGGCAATCTGGTCCCACGACTGGTACACACCGTCGGCGCCCCTGCCGAACCAGATGTCATTATAACGGTTTTCAACATTATTACGCCAATAATCGTAGGAGTTGGAGCGGGCAGCCTGTATCCGTTTGGTAATCATACTGCGCGTCACCTGAACAAACCCTGTCGTATAATAGCTGAAATCGCCGAACCTGTAGCGATGTCGAAGTTCTATCTCAAAACCTTTGGTACGGTCTGCGTTCAGGTTTGCCTGTGAAATACCCGATCCGAATGTACCTGGCACTACTACTTCGGGCGTAGCCAGCAAATCGGAACGATCGCGCTGAAACAGATCGGCCGATAAACCGAACAGTCCTTTATTCAAATCGAGGTCAATACCTAAGTTTTTGATGGTAGCCGAGTACCATGTGATATTCGGGTTGGGTGCATTACGGAACCCTAAGGCCGTTACGAAACCATCGCCGAACACATAACCGGCAGGAACCCTTTGCCGGTTGCCGCCCGAAGCCGGGTAGTCATACCCTTCGATGAACTGGAAACTGGAGGCGGAATCGTCGCCAAGTTGTCCCCATGAACCCCTTATTTTCAGGTTCTGCAAAAAATCCAGATTATCCTTGATAAATGATTCTTCCGATAGGCGGTATCCTAACAATACGCTGGGGAAGAATCCCCATTGTTTATTTGAAGGAAATTTTGATGATCCGTCATAGCGGAAAGAAAACTCGAACAGATACCGTCCTTTGAAGTCATAGTTCAGCCTGCCTACCAATGCTTTGTTCGCATCTTCACTCAGACCGCTGCCGGTGCCCACCTGATTGACGGAATTTCCGGCAAAAAGATAAGGTATAGGTATCTCAAACTCCCGTTGCGCCTCGAAATTGTAGTTCTGATAGTATCTTTCTTCGTACAACAACAAAGCGCCTACATTGTGGGCTTCGAGAAAAGAGTTTTCATAATTGAGTCGTATATTCCACAAATGGGTATAACTGTTACTGAAATAACGATTCAGACGTGTCGGACTGTTACGCGTCCAATTCCCTTCGTATGTGTCGTTTGCCGAATTATAGCGATATTCTTTGTAGGATTTCCTGAAATTTGCGTTGTCGTTATACGTCTTATCATAACTGAACATAAACTGGGCGGTTAATCCTTTGACAAAGGGTACATCATAATTCAATTGCATGTTCGACTGGAACATATTCCTTTTATCCTTTACAAAACCGGATACATCCGGATAAATGGCGGCCACGACGTTAAATTCATCGTCGGGATGATAATAATACCCTTCCTCGTTGTTTGCAAACACAGGGTCATGGGGTCGCGAGCGCCATAACATCTTGAAAACTTCCCAGTTTGACATGTTCTGCCGGTTGGTTTCGTCCATGATCATATTCAGTTTAACACTGGCTCTCAAGTCTTTTGTAATCTGGGCATTCAGATTTGACCTCAGGTTGTAACGGTTATAATTGTTCGAGTTGGTCACCCAGAAACTGCCCTGGTCGGTATACCCCAGGTTGACATAATAGTCAATTTTTTCGGAGCCGCCACTCAACGAGACATTGTGTTGTTGTTGTGGCGCCGTATTACGCATCACTTCCGCATACCAGTCGGTATCGGGCAGATCGCCGTTTTTTAACCGGTCGAAGTAGTCGGGTGAATACTCTTTGGTAGGCGATGTCGTGTTGCGCATGGTTGTTTCGTTGTACAACAGTGCGCGGTCCCAGGCGTTAAGCGGATACAACCGTTCTGCAGGTACCTGTACGCCGTAATAACCCGAATATTCGATTCTCGACTTGCCGCTTTCGCCTTTTTTAGTTGTAATTAAAATGACGCCATTTGCGGCGCGCATTCCATAAATCGCTGCCGAGGCATCCTTCAAGACGGACACACTTTCAATGTCGTTCGGATCCATCCGTTGCAGGTCGCCACGCGGCACACCGTCGACGACTAACAAGGGTGAACCCATGCCACGGATATCAAATTGATTGGAGAAATCACCCGGTGCGGATGTCTTCTGGATGTTTCGCACGCCGGGCAATTTACCGGTCAACATGTTCTGCACATTCGTGTTTTTAGTCGTGATTAACTCCTTGCTTTCAACCGAAACGACCGAGCCGGTGATAGTTGATTTCTTCTGTGTCCCGTAACCTACTACGACCACTTCGTCTATCAACAGGACGTCTTCGGCTAAGGCCACATTGAAATTGCGCTGACTGCCTACCGTTATCTCCCGTGTGACAAATCCGATATAGGAAATAACAAGCACAGCATTGGCGTTAGATACGGATAAACTGAATTTACCGTTCGGATCAGTCATGATACCCTGCGTTGTTCCTTTGATTGAAACATTTACGCCGGGTATAGGGTCTCCCGATTCATCGGTAACCGTACCGGTAATGGCTATTTGTTGCTGTGTTTCTTCAGGGAAAAATGTTCCCCTGTTATCGGCTAATGCTGTTTGTGTAACCGATAAGGCGACAAATACCAAAACGATGTTACTACATTTTTTTAAATTTGAGATGAACTCATAAAATAACGTTTTTCTCATAAGTTTTTTGGATTAATTTAATTAAGAAATAAAGGTTTAGTTGTTTTTGGTAAAGATAAAAAACAAAATTTTCCATAGGCGTAAAAGTTTTTAGAAATTGAACATAAATATCATATTAGTTTTTCGTTTTCGGCAAATAAAAAACTTAATTATTAAAAATGCGCTTATTTTTTCGCTTAATATAATTTTTTTATTAGGGCAGTGATTATTTTTTTTAGATTCGCACTATATAAAGTGCAAAAAATCCTAAAAATGCACTTTATATAGTGCAAAAACTGTATCTTTGCAAAAATTATTTCAATATGGAAGCGTTAATTAAAAGTTTCAAAGATTTGTTGTCGCTCACACCGCTTGATTTCAAGCGATATATGTATGGTGAAGTAGCTTGGAGCGACCGTATGATTGGCATTGTCGGGCCGCGCGGCGTGGGAAAAACTACCATGCTTTTGCAGTTTATAAAAGAAAATCTTGATGTGTCTGAGACATTGTATGTGCAGGCAGACGATATTTATTTTGCCAATCATACCTTGGTCGATCTCGCCGACGAGTTTTCAAAAAACAGAGGTAAGTATCTGTTTATTGACGAGATACACAAATATACCGGCTGGTCGCAGTCGTTGAAATCGATCTACGATTATTATCCGCAAATGAAAGTGGTGTTTACGGGTTCATCGGTCTTGAATATTCTAAAGGGAAGCGCCGACTTGAGCCGTCGCGCGTTGATGTTCAAAATGCAGGGGCTATCGTTTCGGGAGTATCTGTTTTTCTTTCACAATATCAAGGTTGATACATACAGTTTGCAGGAAATCCTGGCGCATAAAACAGACGGCTTTCCGGTTCGCCACCCCTTGCCTTTGTTCAAGGACTATCTACGACGCGGATACTATCCTTTTGGCATTACTGAAACAATGTTTTTACATCGACTGAAGCAAGTAATTATTCAGACGCTTGAGAGCGATATTCCTGTTTATGCCAACATGAATGTGTCAACCGGAAAGAAACTTGGCAGGCTGCTGAAAATTATTTCGCAAAGCGTACCTTTCAAGCCGAATTTTACAAAAATTGCAGCCATGCTCGAATCCAGCCGCAATATCATTGACGATTATTGTTACTTTATGGAACAGGCAGGATTAATTATGCTGTTGCGCGACAGGGGCGAAGGTATCGATGAACTCGGCAAAATAGACAAGATTTATTTAGACAACACCAATTTGATTTTTGCTTTGGCTGAGGAACAACCGGAAATAGGCAATATTCGCGAGACTGTGTTTTTTAATCAAATGAATGTGAGAAATAAAATCTATCGTTCGGAAAGAGCCGATTTTAATATCAACAATCTTACTTTTGAAGTTGGCGGAAAAAGCAAAAATCAAAAACAAATCAAAGACATGAGAAATGCATATATAGTGAAAGATGACATAGAATACGGTTCTCAAAATATTCTTCCACTTTGGGCTTTTGGTCTGAATTATTAGAGATCCAATATCTACGGATCAATCAAGAGGTATTGTGCCGTGCTTTTTTGCATCTTCAAGAATTGCGCGACAGGACGCCAAATCTTCTTCGGAGTATTTCATTGTTCCCCGCTTCTTTTCGTTTGCCTTTGCTTCACGTATGAACCGGCGGGCCGCTTCGCCCTCTAAAACCGGTACGCTTCTAATTGGTAATGCCATAACTGCTTATCTTATATGGTTAAAAATTACATTTTGAAAAACATCGCAAAGATACGAAATTTTTCCTGAATTGAAATCAATCACAAATTATTACAATTTGTCCGATGCCGTTATTAAGAGCAACGACATACATACCTCCCGGTAATTTAATTTTTGTTTCGCCTGCTGTGAGTATGACTTGCTGTTTCTGCAGGACACCAGCCATCGAATAGATTCGGACGATACTTCCCGGTTGGGATGTCCGGATGTGAAGCTCATTTTCGGCTGACCATATTTTATCTTTTTCCGACAGTTTCGCTTGGATGTCAATATGCCGGTCGTTTTGGAGGACAACAGAATCTATAATAGATTCTTCCCGTTCAAAGTTGGCGTGCAGTTCCACATCGCCGTAAATCGTCAGCGTTTCGTAGCGCATGATACCGTTTTGCGCCTCGATTGTTTCGCCGCGCAAAGAAATATAATCTGCGTGGCTCCATCCGGCAAAACGGTAGCCTTCGTCCGGCACGATCACGATACCCGACAGTGGGGAAGTCCGGTAATCCAACACTTGCTCTGTCGCATTATATATTATCCCTCCAAAACCGGCTGTGAAGGTGACGATGCTAATGCCTGTTCCCTGATGCCAGGTGTAGTTTGTAGGGATATGTTCGCCTCTTATTGTAACCCATGCCTGGTTGGCGAACAGGGGTTGTGAAGCGTTCACACCTGCGTAGGGTGTGGCAGTCACGGTGACAACCGTATCCGTCATGCCGGGCATAGCCGGAAACCACCAATGGAGTTCGGAACGTATCGGGTTTACACCAACCATATTAGGTGTAACTAAAGGATCGGATGTGATGTAGTTAAGCCAGGCCGGCAGCGTATCAATGATATGTACGACCTCTGGTGTGAGGTATCCATTGCCAACAGATATTTTGTATTCGATTGTATCACGATAATACACCGCAACAGGATTTGAATAATAGCCGTTGTGTTCAATCGAATCGACAGGCGTAATAAACAGGGTAGCGTCTTTTTTCATCATCAGATAGCGCAACGGGTTAGGTATGATTACTTCATTCGAGTCTGTATCACATTCTTCCCTAAAGGGGAATGTTGTCCCGTCATCATTTACACGGATAACCAAATTGGCCATTGGAAATTTAGAGGTAATATTGGTTATGGGTATAGTAACAGTAATGTATGCCGTATCGCCGCGCGCAATTGGATTGCTGTCGCTACCTGTACCTATTGTGTCTGTCGGGTTGTATGTTTGAGGTGATGATTCCTTATAGACCGCAACATAAACAGGAGGAACAAACTGTGCATCTCCCTTATTGACAATGCCTATCGTAATGATAAGATCGGTATCTGTCACGGTTGTACTTATCAATGATGTAGTATCGATATTAGGCAAAGGCCAAAGTGGGTCGCCGTTGATATTCAGTCGTGTTTGCTGCATCAGGAACCCGTTGTATGGTCGTTGGCCGTTAGGAAATACGGTAGCCGGATTAAGCTGATAACGCGGAACGGTCAGATCTTCGTTGATATTGACGGCATTATAGCCATGTTGGTTCCAGATCTTGCGTGCCGGCGCCCAGGCGCCCGGCGTAGAGCTTGTGTAACGGAAAATCCTGACAACAGTTGTACGATCGGCATAAGTCGAAGCGCCTGATACCAATATTTGTGCATGGCCTTCGCGGGAAAAATCTACTACAATCGGTAATTCGGAAGCCGTACCCGAATAACAGTAAAAACTGTCTACATTAAGTCCGGTTTCGCCATCCACAATGCGCAGGTAAGTCTCGTCTCTGTACACAATTTCCTGTTTGCCATCCTGATTAAAATCAAACATGGACATGGTAGTCATACCCGATTCGTCCGTAGTGGGGTGTCGCCATAACTGAACAAAATTATTTACATTGGCTGTCGTATCGAATTTGTAGCATACCATTCCCAAGTGATAGGAAAAGGCAATTTCAGGATAGCCGTCGTTATCAACATCGCCGATGAAAGCCCTTGAAATATTCCCGCGACTGGCTGTCGTACCGGCGGAATTTCCTGTCAGGGTTTGTCCTAACAGGACGCCTTTATAAGGACTCCACACGTAGGCTTTTGATACATTATTGTCGTTGTATGTTACCACGACGTCTAAATAGCCGTCTAAATCAATATCCGCAACCGAAGTAAAGCCATCCAAAATATCGGCCCCTGCCGGCGCTTGATAAGCCGGCGTTATCGTGCCTGATGTAGAGCCATTATTAATTTGCGCCTTATACACCCTGTTTCCGCAAACGATATCCAGGACGCCGTCATTATCTACATCGGCTAATACAGGATAATAGACATAGTATATACTCGTAGCGTAAGCATTATATCCTCCCATGCTTGCGGCGGGTAGCATTGCGATCAATCCACCTGTTTGGGAGTTGATAATACGGTCGTAAACAAGCAATTCGGGAATGCCATCGCCATTTATATCTCCAATCACAATCGCAGGCATGACTGCGTTGACAGGTATTGTAATCGGGTGTGGAGTAAATCCGGGTTTGGCTGTGTAAGTTGTTCCGTTGTAGTAATAGCAGTTCAAGGTTCGAGATGTTGTATTGCCTGTCAGGACAAAAATTTCGGCTTTACCATCTCTATCCACATCGGCTATGGCAACGGGGAAAGATAAATAACAGTAGGTAGACGGTATTGGAATAGAGGCTTTGTGTTGCAATTGTTCGTCAAATATCAACAGTGCATCGGAGGAGGAAGAGGCGCCGGAAATATAATTAAATGTTATCACTTCGTTATTACCGCATCCATCAATATCGCCTACCAAAGGTTGCGCATAAATATGTACAGTCAAATTGGTACTGTCCAATACCTTGATATCCCATGCCGTTGGGGGAGGATTACCAAAACATTTGGCGTCATCATCAATGTTATCCGGACATTCCATTACAAAAATATATACTTTGGCGGATAAGGTATCGTCGCAAAAAAGCAAATATTCAATAGAATCCAATCCGGGGAAGTTAGGCGGAGGTGTATAAACCAATTGCTTGTCGCTATTGATATAGGCTGAGCCGCCATGGGCAGAGGTTGCGCTCGGCAAAATCACTTCTATGGAACTGAATGAACACATCCCCAACGAATCATTAGCTAATATATCAATAGTAACCTCCGGTATGCACGAAAGTACGGAAACCGTATCGGGGACGGCTATCGTCTGAGGGCATGCTTGTGTGAAAGTGGCTGTTAGCACATGAATGGAATCAAAAACATCTAACGCTTCGAGTGAAATCGTATGAAGGCCATTAGGCAGAAAAGGCAACGTCCATGTAAAACTATCTCTGTATGAAATTTGTTCCACGCTATTTAAAAACCATTTCAAATGTCCGGGTTGTGGACTGAGCGGTAGCATAAGGTCGGCTGTAATTTCTATCATCTTGTCAAAGCAGAACGTTTGCCCGTTTATATCGCCAATACTGTCAAGGTAAAACCGGTCTGTCAACTCGCGTGTAGCCGCTCCCGCTAAATAATAATAAGAGGCATTATTCCCCATACCATATACCCATACAATTACACCGAAATTATTTTTAAACAAATAACTGCTATCAGGGTTCAAACTCATGGTCGCATACGAATAGGTGCCACCGTTAGCGCCTGCAGTCCAACTGCTTAAAGGTATTTCCGTACCTGAGCCCTCCACATATTTTGTCTGGGTGCAGGTTAGTGAAGGAGTGACTATTATTGCATAATGATTGTTTAGAGATAGCGATGTACCGACAGTATTAAAGGGCGCAACTACTGTTGAAGATACAGATTGTTGAACAGGCGGTATCTGTGATATGGCAGGAACGGTAGATAAATAGGTATAGACGGCAACCGGATTGTCGGATAGTATCCAAAAAGTAGAATCGCCTGCATTTGCAGTTAGATCAAGTCGTCCTCCCGCACTGGCAATGGACGTATTTGTAGATACAGGCGAAGTATGCCGCCAGTATTGTATAGTTGTTCCGGGTTGAGATGCAATAATACGAATACGTTCGTTTGTTTGAACAATAGGGACTAAAAAGGCTGTTCCCCAACGATTGATTGGCATCTGTTGTTCCATGATCATGTTGGTACTTCCTATTTGTGCATTATGATTGGACATAAAGTAAGCAATCGGGTTATTAGACGTTACATGCGTACCTGTACCGTCTACATTTACAGCAAAGCTGTAACGTATGCTTTGTCCTGCGTTTAAAGTTCCTACAGGCGTCCCGTTTCGGTAAACAATTGTCCCGTTTTCAATAGCGGCAACAATAAAAGCGTCATAGTTTTGTCCGTTGGCTACGGTAAATGAAGCATGATAATATTCCGTTCCCAGGGCTGTATATGGTAATACAGCCGTTGCATCGCCCGAATTAGACGCGCCGTTAAGAATATAAACCGATATAGTCGTATCGGCATGAATTTCCATGGTTGTATTTGAAGCTGTAGTGGTTGCTACAATATCATTACGTATCGAAGTTAGGTCGAATTGTTGCACTTTGCCTGCCGGAATGGTAACCGTATCATTCAAGGTGGAATTGTTATTATACTTAAAAGAAACGTTAGTAACTTCTGAAGTAACAATTTGAATTTTTGTAACGGGATTAGCCCGAATATCGCCGAAAGAGATAATAAAGTCTTTCCCCTGCGTTGAAGTTTGTGCAAATAAACACGATGGTACAACCGATAATAAGAATGTAAACGTTATAAGATTAAGTCGTTTCATAGTTCATTTTCCTTACCTTTCCAATTCTATAAAAGTCTGGCAAAAATAAAGGAGAAAAAGATAAAAACAAAACAAGACACGAAAAACGTAACAATTAATACTGTTTTCAACTTTTTTGGTTTGAAAAAAGAAGGGACGCTTTCGCGCTTGTTAGTTCATACCGTTCAGGCATTGGCAGGCGGTGAGTACGTCGGGGATGTTTTTGATGAGGATGCTTCGTTTGCCGGGCTGGTCGCGCAGGCTGCAGTTGCGGGGGTTTTTTTGTATGTAAGCGAGTAGTTTGCCAAAAGCATGGCTTTGATAGTAGGGGCTGTCATCGTTTTTAACAAGATGAAGGCTCATTGTACCTTTTTTTAACATGATTTTAACGAATCCTAATTTTTTGCCAAGTCTTCTGAGTTGTACGACGCGGATGAGTTCTTCACCTTCTTTGGGAATAGCGCCGAAGCGGTCTTTCAGGCGGGCGACGAAACCGCTCAACTTGTCGTCGCTCTCTATGTTATCGAGTTCGCGGTAGATACTGATGCGCTCGGAATCGTTGGGAATATAGGTAGGGGGAAATAACAGTTCGAGGTCGCTTTCGATAAAGGTCTCGCGTACAAAAGTGCGGTCGGCTTCCTGTCCGGCGCTTTCAACGGATGTGTACAGGTCGGCAAACTCATCTGTTTTGAGTTCATCAACCGCTTCTTCGAGTATCTTCTGATAGGTTTCGTAACCGATGTCGGCAATGAACCCGCTTTGTTCGGCGCCCAGCATATTGCCTGCGCCGCGTATGTCCAAGTCTTGCATGGCTACATAGATACCACTGCCAAGTTCTGCAAAATTCTCAATGGCCTGCAGGCGGCGGCGCGATTCGGGTGTGATGGTAGTGAGCGGGGGAGCAAGCAGGTAACAGAACGCTTTCCGGTTGCTTCTGCCCACGCGCCCTCGCAGTTGGTGTATGTCGGACAACCCGAATTGATGTGCGTTGTTGATGATAATCGTGTTAGCGTTAGGCACATCTATGCCGTTTTCCATAATCGTTGTCGATACCAGCACATCGTATTCGTAATTGATAAAATCGATGATTACTTTTTCCATTTTTTCGGGCGGCATCTGTCCGTGTCCGACAGCGATACGCGCATCGGGTATCTCGCGACGTATCAATGTCTCGATCTCATAAATATTCTGTACGCGATTATTGATGAAGAAAACCTGTCCGTTGCGGCTCATTTCGTACTCGATGGCTTCGCGTATGACGTCGGTATTGAACCGGTGAATTTCGGTTTGTATCGGGTAGCGATTAGGGGGTGGCGTATGAATGTTGCTTAAGTCGCGGGCGCCCATCAATGAAAATTGTAGCGTTCGCGGGATAGGAGTGGCTGTCATCGTCAGCGTATCGACATTCGTCTTCAGCTGGCGTAGTTTTTCTTTTACCGATACGCCGAATTTTTGTTCCTCATCGATTACTAACAGCCCTAAATCTTTGAACTTCACATCTTTGCCTACTAACCGGTGCGTGCCGATAAGAATATCAATTTCCCCGTTTTTCAACCGTTCCAAAATCTCTTTAGTGCCGGTATAACTACGCGCCCGGCTTATGTAGTCTATCGTACAGGGGAAATCCCGCAGTCTTTCCTGAAAGGTCCGGTAATGCTGGAAAGCCAGCACCGTGGTAGGTACAAGTACGGCTACCTGTTTGTTGTCGGCTACGGCTTTGAACGCTGCACGGATAGCTACTTCTGTTTTACCGAAACCTACATCGCCGCATATCAGGCGGTCCATCGGGCGTTCGCTTTCCATATCGGCTTTTACGTCGGTGGTGGCTTTCAGCTGGTCGGGTGTGTCTTCATAAATAAAACTGGCCTCCAACTCGTCTTGCATATAACTGTCGGGACTAAATGAAAATCCTTTTTGGTTTTTCCGCTGTGCATATAGTTTTATCAGGTCGCGGGCGATGTCTTTGACTTTATTTTTTGTCCGATCTTTCATTTTCTCCCAGGCGCCTGTTCCGAGTTTGCTCAGGGCGGGGGGTTCGCCCTCTTTCCCTTTGTATTTTGAAAGTTTGTGTAGCCCATGAATACTGACAAAAATGATGTCGTTGTTTTTGTAAATCAGTTTGACGGCTTCCTGCAGTTTCCCGTTCACCTCTGTCCTTACTAATCCACCGAATTGCCCGATACCATGGTCGATGTGCACGATATAATCGCCTGATGTAAACTGGTTAAATTCTTTCAATGAGAGCGTAATTTTTCCGCTTCGCGCCTTGTCGCTTTTCAGATTGTATTTATGGTATCTGCCGAAAATCTGGTGGTCGGTGAACAGGCATATTTTGAGCGAATGGTCTGCAAACCCTTCATGCAGCGTATGGTTGACGGCTGTAAAGTTGATGTTGTCGCCCCTGTCTTTGAAAATATCACGCATTCGCTCGGCTTGTTTTAGGCTGTCGGTTAAGAGATAGATTGTATAACCGTCTGAAAGATATTTTATAAACGATTCGCTTACTAAATCGAAGTTCTTTTGATAGAGCGGTTGCGGTGCGGTGTCGAACTGTGCAGCAGCACAGTTCGAATTTAAGATTTCGTTCCCTTGCGATTGCCCGATAGTATTTGCAAACCCTTGTGGTTTTGCGAAGTGTATTTTTTTAAAGCGGTAAGTTGAATTTACAAAAGTGTCTGCAGTAATGATTTTTTTTTGCATGGCTTCCCTGTCCTGAAAACCCTCATCGTCGCGGTTGACGGGGTTCTCATTCCACAAACTCTCTATGCGCTCAATGCACCAACCCAAATCCTGAACAATCAACGTGGAATTGTCGGGTAGCAGGTCAAGGATAGAGGTTTCCGATGTGTCTTGATGGCTTATTTTCGGTATGACATGAATCTCTTCTGTTTTGTTGATGGAAAGTTGCGTTTCGACGTCGAAACGGCGAATGGTTTCGACTTCGTTCCCAAAAAAATCAATGCGAAAAGGATATTCGTTAGAAAAGGAAAAGATATCGACAATACTGCCCCGTATCGCATATTGTCCGGGTTCATACACATAATCTGTTTGTTCAAACCCATAGCTTTCAAGCACTTCGGACACAAATAGCGGGTCTATTTTTTCGCCTGCATGGATAGTTAGCGTATTTTCCTTCAGCTCATCCCTTGACAGCACTTTTTCAGCTATGGCGTCAGGACAAGTGACGAGGATAAAAGAAGGTTTTTCGTCCTGTAACAGACTCAGCGCTTCGGTGCGTAGTATTTCGCTCGCAGGGTCTGTGTGACCATATTTAATGTGACGTTGGTATGCCGACGGGAAAAAATAAACCTTTTTGCTGTCCATGAGTTGCATCAGGTCGTTGTAAAAATAGCCCGCCTCTTCGAGGTCGTTTAGTATACACAAAAAAACGCCTCCCCTTTTTTCGAAAACGGCAGCAGTTACGACCGCTTTACCTGACCCATGAAGTCCCGATAAAAAGATACCCGCCGGGCTGTCTTTATCCAATAAAAATGTGACCGCATCCACATGCAGACAATTAATATACAGGGGTATTATCTCTTGTAAGTTCATTGCGAGGTGCGAAGCAATCCATCAAAATAGGCAATCGTTTTTTTCAAGCCTTCTTCTAATTTTACTGCAGGTTTCCAGCCGTCCAATTTCTCGAAAGCCAATGAAATATCCGGTTTGCGTTGCTTGGGGTCGTCTTGTGGCAGGGGTTCAAATTTTATCTTGGATGATGACCCCGTCAACCGAATGACTTCATGCGCAAGTTCGAGCATGGAAAATTCGCCAGGGTTACCGATGTTTACCGGTCCTGTGAAATCATCACCTGTATTCATCATCCGCATCATCCCTTCCACTAAGTCGTCAACATACTGAAAACTACGTGTCTGTGTCCCGTCGCCATAGATAGTTATATCTTTTCCAGTCAAAGCCTGAACGATAAAATTAGACACGACACGCCCATCATTCTTATCCATACGGGGGCCGTATGTGTTAAAAATACGCACAATTTTTACGCGGATATGATGTTGACGGTGATAATCCATGTAAAGCGTTTCGGCTGCGCGTTTCCCTTCGTCATAACAGGAACGTATTCCTATCGGATTAACATTTCCCCAATACGACTCAACCTGCGGATGAATGGCCGGGTCGCCATAGACCTCACTTGTAGAGGCGTGTAAAATTTTTGCGTTCACACGTTTTGCTAACCCCAGCATGTTCACAGCCCCATAAATAGACGTCTTTAGCGTTTTTATGGGATTAAACTGATAATTGACCGGCGACGCCGGGCAGGCAAGATTGAAAATCTTGTCGATCTCAACATAATAGGGAGTTGTCACATCATGCCGTACCAACTCAAAGTGGTCGTTCCCAAACAGGTGGCGTACATTATCTTTGCTGCCTGTGAAATAATTATCCAAGCAAATCACATCACATCCCTCTTTGATTAGCCTGTCGCAAAGGTGTGATCCTATAAAACCGGCCCCGCCGGTAACTAATATCCTGTCCATATTTATATATTATTGTAATTGGCTTTCAAAGAGGTCATGCGGTTTATCGCTAATGGTAAACTTTCAATACAGGGAGGATAATGACTTCCCTCACGCTGTCTTCCTTGAAGTC
>Ga0099364_10003760_pt1 | contig 23371 bp, 22 predicted proteins | sample TergutTh196P3_FD_73070 | JGI IMG/M metagenome (GOLD analysis project Ga0099364, IMG submission 73070) | Microcerotermes parvus P3 segment gut microbial communities from Pointe-Noire, Republic of the Congo - Th196 P3 | ecosystem: Host-associated > Arthropoda: Insects > Digestive system > Gut ...
GCCTTTTTACGCTTACGATAAATGTTAATATATTATTTACAGATTGTTGTTGACTTCTAATAGTTAGTCACCTCCGGTTTTTATTGTTTATATTATTTATTATATAGTTTTTTTGTGTTGTATACCGGTTCGCACGTTATATTTATGCCGAGTTTTTTCAATATATTTATATCGACCTGAGAAAGTATAACGCTGGAATGGGCCTCGCTGTTTTTTAATTTCGGCAGCTGCTCCAGAACCATCTCGGCCACGGGGTTAGTCGCCGCGCACACGGACAGCGCGATAAGCGTTTCGTCTGTATGCAGACGGGGATTCCCTCCTCCCAGGAAGCCGACTTTTAATTTTTGGATGGGTTCAATCATAACCGGCGAAATTAATTTTACGTCGTCGTTAATACCCGCGAAAAATTTCAGGGTGTTGAGAAGGGCCGCCGACGCCGCTCCCAGCAGAGACGAAGTTTTGCCGGTTATAATTTTGCCGTCCGGCAGCTCGAAGGCGACCGCGGGGCACTGTTCCGTTTCCGATTTCTCCAGGGCGCGGGAGACTACGATACGGTCTCCCGCCGATATGCCGGCGGTCTGCATGAGCATTTCGAGCTTCTGGATTTCCGGCTTTAACCCTCCGCGCGTCCTGTCCTCGCACAGGGCGTTATAATAACGGCGTATTATTTCCTGGTTCGCGGCGCGCCGGCAGACTTCGTCGCCGCCGATACATTCCAGTATCATGTTGACTCCCATGTCGGTCGGGGATTTATACGGGGATTCGCCCCAGATTTGCTTGAAAATCGCGTTAAGTATAGAAAAACCCTCGACGTCCCTGTTGTAGCTGGTCGCGGTTTTATTATACGCTTCCATGTGAAAGGGGTCTATCAGATTTATGTCGTTTATATTCGTCGTGGCGGCTTCGTAAGCCAGATTCACGGGGTGTCTCAACGGCAGGTTCCAGACCGGAAACGTTTCGAATTTCGCGTATCCGGCTTTTATATTATACTTAACGAACTCATGATAAAGCTGAGACAGGCAGACGGCCATCTTCCCGCTCGACGCGCCCGGGGAAGCGACAATCACCAACGGTCTCGACGTATGTATATAATCGTTTTTGCCAAGACCCTCGCCGCTTATAATCAGCGGGATATTCGTCGGATAATCCGTAATGGGATAGTGCAGATAAACTTTAATTTCAAGCTGTTCGAGACGTTTTTTGAAACGGCTCGCGGACGGCTGACCGTCGAACTGCGTTATAACGACGCTGCCGACGTAAAGCCCTTCCCGTCTGAACGCGTCGGTAAGACGCATTATATCGTCGCCGTAAGTTATTCCGCGGTCTCCGCGAGTCTTGTTCTGTTCGATATCGGCGGCGTTGATTACGAGAACTATTTCGGCTTTATCGGTTAATTGCTTGAGCATCTGGACTTTACTGTTCGGGGAGAACCCGGGCAGAACCCGGGAAGCGTGAAAATCGTCGAAGAGTTTACCTCCGAACTCCAGATATAATTTGTTGCCGAATCTGTTTATTCTTTCGTTTATATTTTCAGACTGCAGCTTCAGATATTTTTCGTTGTCGAACCCGACGCGATACATTTAAAAATCCTCCGTTTTTTTTACTGTTGCTTTATTATAATCAGCTGAACATACTTATTACTCTTTTTATAATTTCCTGTAGTTTTATTTCATTGAGATTTCCCAGTTTATACAAAATAATATTGGAATCCGCCGTAAAAAGTTTATTTGGTCTCGCATTGCTTGTATTTTTAAGCGAACCGTTTTCAATATCTCCCGGGTCGATTCTTACGGATAAACTATCGCGAATATTTTGGCTGGTTATCTGGCAAAGGATAATATCCCCGCCTTTTGATTCGGCAAGAACTAACGCCGGACGGCGTTTAGATGAACTCAAATCAGAAAACGGAAAAGGCAGCACGACAACGTCGCCTTTCATAAATTTTCCCACGCATTATCCTCCTCCGGCAGCAGCCATTCTTCAGCGAGAGACTGCTCGCTTGCCAGAGTAATGTCTACGGCTTTAACTTTGTTTTTGAATTGTTTAAGAAACGAAATATAACGATAAGCCTCGTCTACAAAATTATAGGGCAGAGATTCAATCTCTTTTATCAAATCCTGTTTGCTCGTCATAACGGTATCCTCCGAAATAATATAATATTTTCTTCTTTGATTGCTTTATCTCATCGGGATAATATTCACGCCTTTTTCTTCCAGATATTTTTTTAACTCGCTCACTTCGTAGTTTCTCTCCAGACGGGGAGAGTACAGCATACTCGAAATTATTGCCGAATCCGCCTTTGTTTTACTAAAAACGTCGAGCAAATGCTCCGGAGTTCCCGCTCCGCCCGACGCAATCACCGGAACGGAGACAAGCTCCGCCGCTCTGCCCGTTATATCGATATCAAAGCCCGAACACGTCCCGTCTTTGTCTATGCTGTTCACGCAGATTTCGCCCGCGCCCAAATCTTCGACCCGTTTTACCCATTCGAGAGCGTCTATCCCCGTGAACACTCTCGCGCCGTCGATTGCGACCTCATAGCCGCTCTTGATTTTTTCGCTAACTCCGACAAATTTTACCTGAGTAGACAAAACTATTCTGTCCGAGCCGAACTCCTTTACGCTGTCCGCGATAATCTGCGGATTTCTCACGGCCATAGAATCCACGCTGATTTTATCGGCCGCTCCCGCCTCAAACACTTCGCGCATATCGTCAAGGGTTTTTATGCCGCCGCCGACAATAAAGGGAACAGAATAATTTTTTATTTTCGCGGCGACTTTTTTTAGAGTCTCGATATCTATTTTTCTCTTTTCGTTGCTTGCCGTAACGTCGAAAAAAATCAAACCGTCGATTTGTTTTTCACAGATTTTAACCGCCAGTTCTTCAGCCGGCGCGACGTCTATGTTATCAAAAAAATTTTTTGCCTTTGTCACTCTGCCGTTTATTATATCGAAACAAGCGATTAGTTTTTTTATTTGCTTACCCATATTTTTACATACCTCTATATTTTTTCTTAAAAATTACATACTATAATTATATCACGAATTTTTATAAATTTCAATAATTCCAGAAAATTTTTCTTGATAAAATAAAACGGCTGTGATATTATATATACAGCCGGTAAAAATAAACTAAATTCAAGAAAGACGCGGATTGAAAATTATGGGTAAAATCAGCAGATTAATATTTATATATATATCGGTATTTTTTGCGCTTGCCTGTTTATCGGGCTGCGTAAACGGAGGAGATTCGCAGAATATTGAAAATTTTGAAGAGTCTGACCGATATGAAGAGCCCGCCGTTCCAGCATGGTCATGGATAGAAAGTCTGACGGAACAAAACGAAGAACCGGAAGAACGGGATTACATAGATATAACGGAAGAACCGGAAGAAGAAACGACGAAAGAGAGTCCGGAAACTGAAACTGAAGTTGAAATTATTGCCGCGGGACTCGTTTATAAAGAGCTCGTATTTTTTGCCGAACGCAATTCAACCCCCGGTATTTACGACGGCGAAGAGAAACTGGTCGCGCTTACTTTCGACGACGGTCCGGGAATCTACACGAACGAACTTCTTGATATTCTTGACGAAAACGACGGCTATGCGACGTTTTTCGTCCTCGGTTCAAAAGTCGAAGCTTACGCTCAGACAATTAGAAATATAGTTGAACAGGGTTCGGAAGTCGCCGGACATTCCTGGAGTCATACAAGCTTTCTGCAACTTGAAAGAGACGAAATCAAACATGAACTCCAGGCGACGAACGCCGCGATTTTTAACGCCGCGGGAGTACGCCCGCAGATTTGCCGCGTACCCTACGGCGCTTACGACGACCTTGTTCTCGACGTTTCATACGAACTCGGAATGGCCGTTATACAGTGGAACTTCGACCCGCGCGACTGGCAGTTAAGAAACGCGGACGCGATTTATGATATTATCATGCAGTCGGTAAGGCACGGAAGTATTATCGTTCTGCACGACATACACGCGCAGACAATCGACGCAATGGAAAGGCTGATTCCCGACTTAACGGAAGAGGGGTTTAAACTGGTGACGGTCTCGCAGATTCTGGGCGGAACGGAACCCGGCGTTCTTTATCGCTGAATTTTTGAATTTTAATTATCACGAGTTACGCGCTTAACGTATTTACTATCTTTGCCCTCTTTCGTAAAGAGGGTGCCGTCCGCAGACGGCGGGTGTTTCTGTCTCCCCGTACACGACATCAAATTTCAAAAACACCCGTCAGCCGCTTACGCGGCTGCCACCCTCTTTAAAAAAGAGGGCTCTGGCGCAAACTTAAACAATGCGCGTAACTCATAATCATCACAAAGGCAGGGTTACGCAGAACTGCGAGCCTTTGTCCGGTTCGCTCACGACGGTTATTTTCCCGCCGTATTTGTCCGTTATAGTCTTGGCTATGCTTAACCCGAGACCCGCTCCCCCCGTCGATTTCGACCTCGCCTTATCTATCCTGAAAAACCTCTCGAAGATTTTTTCCAGAGTTTCCTCCGGCATCCCTATGCCGGTGTCGGTTATTTTTATATCCGCCCGATTTTTGAGAGGGTCTTTTTCGAGACTGACGGATATACTGCCTCCCTCTCCCGTGTATTTTACGGCGTTATCGAGAAAAATCGCCGCGAGCTGCCTTATTTCGTGCTCGGCCGCGGATATATATATGTCTTCCTCAACCTCGGCGCCCCCCGCGTTAATATTATTCTGCGCGAATATTTGCCTGAACGAATCGTAAACCTCAGTAATCAAAACGCTGAGATTTATCCGTTTTCTTAATGCTTTGTCTTTTTCTTTATCTTTTTCTGTTTTTACTGTTCTCGCGTGAGACAAAACGAGCAAATCCTCGGTCATTTTCGTCATTCTGACCGCTTCCTTGTGGATATATTCAAGCCATTTTATATTCTCTCCGACGGTCTGCTCCGGAGACTCCATAATCAGTTCGGCGTTTGAGCGTATAACGGAAATAGGCGTCCTGATTTCGTGAGACGCGTCGGCGATAAATTTATCCTGACTCTCGATTGACTCCCTGACCGGTTTTATCGATTTCCCCGCCATGAAAACGCTTACGATAAACGCGCATATCACAGACCCGACGAGAGCTATCGACGCCGCGAACGCGTACGCCCCCATAGTTTCCTCCCTCGGGGTTCTCTCTATAAAAACATAGATTCTTACCCCCGGGCTCTCAGACGTGAGAAACGAAAGTCTTATGTCTTCGTCCTCCCCGTCCAAATCGACCTCGCCGGTTACTCTGTCTATCTCGTCTACTTTCGTCATAAGTTCGATTATAGATTCTTTTTTCTGAAGGACAATCGTCGAAGATATGCTTATTACTTCATAGTCGAAATATAATTTTATATAAAAAAGCCGCGACGAAGAATAGGGCAGGAAATAATCTTCGTTTTCGATTATAAAATCGATATATTCCCATTCCCACATATTATTTCCGTCGTAATAACCGTCTTCGAAATCGTCGAAATAATCCCATATGTCTATCATCTCGAGAGGCTTGACGATTTCGCTCGAGGCGACTTTATTCAAAACGGCGTTTTCTTGATTTTTCAGCTCGTACTCGAGAAGAAAATACAGCGAGACGAATACGGCGATTAAAACGACAATCAGAAGAACGACGTTCAGAACCACCAGTTTCAGCTTTAATTTCTGGAGCATTTCTCACCGTCGATTTATTATTTATTAATCACTATTTTGTATCCCAGGTTTCTCTGGGTAACTATCGAAAACCCGCACTGTTCGGGTTTTATTTTTTTTCTTAGATACGAAACGAAAACCTCGACTATATTTACGTCGCCGTCGTTTTCCGGTCCCCAGAGTCTCTGCAGCAGTTCTTCTTTCGTTACGGGAACGCCGGGATTCTGCGAAAGGGTTTCGAGTATTCCGGTTTCCTTGAGGGTAAGGGTCAGCGACGACGAATAGTTTCTGCCGAAGAGAAGTTCGCTTCTTCTGGGCATAAATTTAGATTTGCCGATAATGATTTCTTCGGTCTCCACGACTTCGCCGCTGCGCCGGCTTAACGCCCTTACCCTCGCCATAAGCTCGTCGTTCGAGAACGGTTTTGTAAGATAGTCGTCCGCTCCCGCGTCGAGACCCTCGATTTTGTCGGCGGTCGTGTGCTTCGCGGTCAGAAACAGAACGGGGGTCTTCACTCCTTTTTTTCTTATATTCTTAAGCAGCGCGACCCCGTCCTGTCCGGGAATCATACGGTCGAGAATAATAATATCGTACATACCGTTCATTATCATTTCCTCCGCGGTTATCCCGTCGTGAACCGCGTCCGCCTCGTATTTGTTCCGCTTAAAGATATGCAGCAGAACGTCCGCCAGGTTTTCTTCGTCTTCAACAAGCAGCAATCTCATTTTATTATTTTACTCCTTTATAAACTTTAAAATTTCTCTGATATTACTTTCCGTATTATTATTTTACCACTTATTTATCGATTTGTCAACTTACTTTCTTTTTTACGAAAAAAAGAAAGTAAGCAAAGAAAAAACGATACGGCCGCATAGATTATGAGTTATTCGTTTTTTTTGTTTTACTTTTTTTTTCGTAAAAAAAAGTAAATTAATTCATAACCAGGAGCATAAGAGCCTCGGCTATATAATTATATATTTTCACGAAATCAGACAACGGCAGCGGGTTTACGCCCTTTCCGCATTCGAGCGTGAAGCCCGGACGGTTGAACTGCGAGATAAACCAATCTTTACAGCCCCCGTAGGACGCTATCTCTTCGTCGGGCTGTTCGAGCTTGTATCCGGTAGCCTTGGCGATTAAATTAGCGAGTATTTTTGCTTTCGGAGGGATTATATTTTTATAATTCCAGTAAATAACTTCTCCCTGAGTGTGCAGAGCGGCGAGAAGCGATATATCGCCTTCGTCGCGTATAAAAGACGCGAGGGAGGCGACCTCCGGTTCGCTCTCCGGATATTCTCCGCCGTAACGCGTCGCGCAGGGCTCGGTTATACCCGCCGCAGTCTCGATTTCCCTTAATAAATCAAAATCGGCGTCGTAATTGTGATTCAGGTCGACCCCTCTCGCGTTCGCCTGCCATCTTGAAAAATCGCCGGAATTATTATTCATCTGGATTAGTCTCGACCTTACGGGGTTATATTCCCCGAGCCCGTTTATAACCAGCTCAACCCCGTCGGGGTTCAGCATCGGAACAATATAAAAAGTTCTCGTGTGCAGTATATATTCCGGGTCGTAGCCGTAAAGCCTCTCGCTGAAAATATAACTCTTGCAGAAATCCTCCGCAAAACGCATAAGCAAAACCGACGTCAGCCACTCAGACGCATGATGCGAGCCTATATATATGACTTTGTGAGGACCGCTTCCGATTTTTATTAAATTTATGTTTCTTCCAAGATAACTTTCGCCTATTATTATATTTTCCAGAAACTTAAATCTTAATTTTAAATCCGCGATATTTTCTTCAAGACACGCATAGTCCATAGGTCTGTTTATATTTATGATATTTTTATAACCCAGCGCTTTTTTGTTCATATAAAAACCCCCGTTTTTCTCTTTTTTATTATTATATTAGAAAAACAGGGGTTTTGTGATTAATTTTTACAGCATTTTTGAAATAATTTCGTCTATGCAATCGGAACCCAGAAACGGAGCGAGACTCCTCAGACGTTTCATGTCTATTTTACCCCCGTTTCTTACTACGCATTTAGCGAGAGCCTCCCGGCTTAAAAACGGCGCGAGAGATTTTATTTTCTCAAAGTCCATGTCCCCGTCAAGCTCGTCTACGAGTCTGTCGAGCGTCGCGCGGCTCAAAAACGGCGCAAGCGACCTGATTGTGGTTATATCAGCCCTGCTCGATACTTTCGAGATTAATTTATTAAGCGTTTCCTCGCTCAAAAACGGCGCGAGAGATTTAATTTTATTTAAATCGTCAGTCGCGATTAGCTTATCTACTAATTTATCAAGCGTTTCTTTTTTTGCGAAAGGCGCAATCGCGATTATATCGTCAAACGTCACCTCTCCCGTATTATCGCCGCCGCTTTCGTCCGTATTCAGCATTGACAGACTTAATCCGTAAAGTCTTACGTGACCTCTTTTATTATTAGAGTCTGCCTCGGCGGAATCTATGCACAGCTGCAAATATCTGCCGGTTCGAGCCGGGAAAGTCTTTTCGTAAATCGCGGACCTGTCGTTCGTTTCTTCTATAAATTCAGTGAAATTATCGCCGTCGTCGCTTATTTGTAATCTAAAAGCCGACATATCTTTATGCCTGTCGCCGAAATCATGCCGCCCTACGCTTGCCTTGGCTATTTTTATATTATTAAAGCTTCTCGTCTGCCCCAAATCTATTATTATCCAGTGATATTGCGGAATATTTTCTTCATGACGCCATATAGTATACCATTTTTTCTTATATCCGGGATTATTGCTTCCCATAATATATCTGGCGGCGTGCTCTTCCCTTCCTGCATCGCAGCACGATTCTATTACCGGGTTCTCGCATAAATTTATTATATTCCCGTCTTCGTCATGCATTTCGAAACGCAGTTCGTGCAGTCTTACATTCCCGTCGCTTCCCGCTCTGTCCACAAATAATCTGACGTATCTTCCCGTCATCTGTCCGAAGCGTTTTTCATAAACTGCCGAATTGTCGTCCGTTTCTCTGTTAAACTCGACCCAGTGTTCTTTGTCGTTGCTGATTTCGAAACGCCAAGCCGACGCGTCCAAATCCTTTCGCCCTACGTCTCCGTGCCAGCTGTCTCCCGTACTGGATTTAACCAGTTTTAAATAATTAAAAGTTTTTACCTCGCCGAAATCAACGATTACCCAGTGCGGACTGACTACTTTTCTCGTGCCGTGGTCGTGAGTAGCGCACCATTTTTCGTTGAATTTCATATCGCCGTCAATCAAATTCGCGGAGCGTTCGCCGTGACTGTTCTCGCAGCATACGGAATATACCGAAGCTCCCATTTGACTTGACGCGAAATTTATATTATATTTCTGCTCGCTTTTTTTATTCTTATTTTGATTTGAGTTATTACTATAATTCTGTCCGGGGATTTTTATTTTGATTTCGGGAATCGGGGGGATTTTAATCTCCGGCATTTTAATATTGTTAATATTGCCGAACAAAGCCGCGTTTACAGTATCCGTAATTTTATTTAATAAATTATTCAAATCGTCGAACCCCGTGGATTTTTTCACTTCGTTTATTATATTCTCGTCGACCGTTCCCTCTCTTATTTCTTCTATTTCGTCGCATAAATCCTCGATTTCACCGCAAAGCTCGTCGATTTCGTCCTGCATATTGTCAAGACTTTCGTGAAGCTCGTCGATTTTTTCGTCGAGTTCGTCTATTTTCTCCTGCACTTCGTCGCGCATTTCTTCGAGTCTGTCTCTGGTCGCTTCGTTGATGTTTCTGCTGTCCATTTTTTCTTCGATTGCGGTAAGAGTTTCTTCAAGCCGTTTTCTCTGCCCCTCTATTATATCCGTTTTATTCTCGATTTCCGAACTTCTCCTGACTTTCTCTTCTTCGAGCGCGTTTTTCTTTTCCCGGAGTTCTTTTACTTTCGCTTCTTTTATTTCCAGTTCAGACGGTAGCTTGGGGATTTCAGGGATTTCGGGTTCGGGCTGAGTTTGGGTTTCAGGGGTTGGATTTAAAGTCTCGTTAATTTCCTTTATTTTATTGTTTAAATCTGTGATTTCAGAGTCGATTTCATCTATTTTTTCTTTGACTTTATCTTTCACTTCTTCCATTTTTTCTCTTGTCGAATCTGATATATCGTCGTCGTATTCCGAACTTTTCCTGTTTAAATCGTCCAGAGTAGTATTAAGCTCCTGTTTCTGCTCCGTAAAGTCCTTTAACTTTACTTCGTGTTCGCTCAGTTTCCCATGTAATTCTTCTATGATTTTTTCGTCGTTTAAAATTTCCCGGTTCATAAATAAATTCTCCTCATTCCTCGTTATAACTTATAATAATTTCGTTTAGTTTTTTCGCCACGCTGTTTAAATAATCGAGTATCTCGCCGTCTTTATTGGTTTTCTCTGTTTTCTCTCTCTTATTTTTTTTGCTTTTCCCGCTTTTTTTCGCGATTATATCGACGTTGTCGAGTATTTCGTCAAACCCCCTGAAGTCTTCTTTGTCCGCCGATAAAATATTATCGACGCTTGTTCCCAGCATAGCCGCGAGACCCGGAAGAATCGCGATATCCGGCATACTTTCGCCCCTCTCCCAGTTGCTTACGGCCTGATGGCTTACGCCAAGACTGTCAGCTAATCTCTGCTGCGTGTACTTTCTGGCTTTCCTGAGTATCATTATGTACGCTCCGACTTTTTGATTGAACATCTTAACCTCCCCCGTAATTAATTTTCACTGAACGTCCGTGATTTCTATTTTACGCTGAATTTTCGTAAACTTCAAGCAAGCGTTACTTGAAATTTATAATAAATCAAAAAAATTCAAGCGCCGCTTGAATTTTTTTATATATCCGGGGTTCGATTTTATTCAGATTGCATCTTTGCGAAAATCCATCGATATGATATTCTCGCTCTCAACAACTTCGAATAAATGCGGAGGATACGCATATTCTTCCCCGGATTCGTCAATAAGAGCGAACCAACCGAGCCCGCAGTCGCGGGCGCTATAAACTTTGTTTTTTTTCAACGATGTTCCGTGATGAACGTCAACCATACATTTAATCTTCATTTATAAACCAGTTCCCTCCTCTGTCAACTTTGATTTTCCACCATACTTTTCCAATAGTAGGTTCTTGATACCAGTGTAACTCTGCTTTAAAACTAATCCCGCCGAAATCAATATAACCAATTCCTTTGACTTTTTGCCACTCATAAATTTCGCCGCCAAATACGCCGACAAGAGTATCGGCAATATCAATTTTACGATTTTTACCTTTTCCGGCTATTACTTCAATATTAGTAATTATCGAGCCTTCCGTCAAATTTGCGATTTCACCGTCCGGCAGCATTATATCATAATTCCTGAACTTCGCTCCCAGACTGCGCCCGACTTCAATATCGGGCAGCCTTAAAATATCTTCGTCGAAAGATTTTCCAACATTCATAGTTTTCACACCGTCCGTATCTATTATACTACTATCCAAATTATTTTTCAAGTCTTTCCAAAAACTTTTCAAATCGATTTTTACTCTCGGCTATTTCTGAATATTCTGTATAATTATACCTGTAAACTTCGGTTATATAATCGCCGATATAATTTATATCCTTAAGTTTTTTGAAAATTTTTAGATAGTTTAAATTTCCGAAAAACGGCAGTCTGCACATTTCCGTTTTAGAAATATTTTCGCATTTATCATCTATATACATATCGTTTAGGTGAATATGCGCGATATTTTTACCCATAGCGTCTATTATATCGCAAACGTCGAATCCTCTCGTTACGGCGTGCTTGAAATCAAGCGTAAATCTAATCTCCGGTGAAATATTTATAATCTCTCTTATATAATTGTTCACAGTTCCGATATTTTCGTGGAGAAGCTCGACTCCGTATTTTTTCGCCTCCCGATTAATTAATAAAAATATACCGGCGTATTCTTCAACGGGCATTTTAAGCTCCCTGCCCGCAAGTCCGTGAAAAATAACAAAATCCGCCCCTAAAAACCGCGCCGACTCAAAAAACATTTTATACAGACTTATACTGTCGAGAGTTCTGCGTTTATATTCGGTGAAAAACAAAAAATGCTCGTATCCCGATAAATAAGGGTGAACCGCAGATATTCTTATATTATTATCCGCGGCTTTTGATTTTATATTTTTTAGATATTTTATTTCTGTTTCGGACTGCGTATTCAAAAAAAGCTCGCAGACGTTATATTTTAACCCGCCGCATACTATATCAAAAGCGTCCTCCAAAGGCATGGGATAAAAACAAGCCGTCGATATTCCCGCTGTTTTTTCAGGATTGAACATAAAATTAAACAAATATATAAAATTAAAATAAAAGGAGTTATTCAGCCGTGTATCTTAAAAACATGATTTCATACGTCAGGTCAGCAAACTCAAAACTGGAAAACAAATTCAGCTCAATCAACAAAATATCCGAAAGCGTTCTGATTTTCGGGCAGCTTTTTCTGCTGCTCATACTCTCGGCCGGTCTGCTTTACTCCGTTAAAACTATATCCGGACCAATAAATTTACTAAATCTTCTAAGCGTTTTCGATTCCGTACGGCTGTTATTCGAAAACTCCGCGTCCGGATTATTTTTACTCTGGGTAACCGCGATTTTTATAGATTACATAGAGAAGAAAAACAGGGATTAAATTTACTTCGCTTTATTTTTGCTTTTCTCTTCTCCTGCGCCCTTTAAAAAGTTCCAGAGCTGCCCGGCAAGGCACAGCGACGAAAACAACCCGCTCATAATTCCCACGATAAGCGGCAAAACAAACGTCCTAATCGACGGAACCCCGATTATAAACAAGACGATTAAAACGAAAAACGTCGTAAGCGTCGTGTTGAAAGACCTCGCTATCGTCTGCGACAGACTCATGTTTATGATTTCCGCGAATTTTATATTCGCGCCTCTTTTCAGTTTCATATTTTCCCTGACCCTGTCGAATATAATAATAGTCGCGTTTATAGAATATCCCAGAATCGTCAGGAACGCCGCAATCACCGCAACGTTCATCGAGATTTGCAGCAGCGAATAAACCGTGAGCATTACGAACAAGTCAAACAAAAGACATATAACCGTCGCAAGCCCCGACTTAAAATCAAATCTGACAGATATATATATAAGCATCAGAACGGACGCGATTACCACCGATAAAATCGTGCTTCTCGTCAGAGTTTCGCCGACGGTCGGGTTTACGTTGTTCGTTCTGTAAATATCGTCCTCGGTAATATTATATTTTTCAGCGAGAGCCTCGAATATTTCGTTGCGCTTGTCCGTGTCTATATCCTGCGTTTTAATCACGACCTGCTGCGCGGGGTTCCCCGAACGCACAACTGAAGAAACGGCGTTCGCCCCCAGTATCTCAACCGCGAGAGACTCTATATCCTCAACGTCCGAAACGCTCAAATCCCTGCCCATATTATACTCCATGATTGTTCCGCCGACGAAATCTATATCCCAGTTGAATCCCCTCGTGAAAAACGATATTATCCCGGTCAGAAAAATCACGCCCGCAACCGCCAGAAATATCAGTCTCTTCGACACGAAGTCAAAATGAAACTGTTTATAACCCGCGTTTAAATTATTTATTTTATCTATATTATCCGTTCTGTTCATAAATATTTTATCCTTTCAAATAATCAAAATCAAACTATCTGTTTTTATATCCCGTAGAGTTTCGCGTTTTTTATATTCATGCCGACCAGTTGGTGCAACAGCCAGCGGGTTATCGTTATCGCCGTGAACATAGAGACTATAACCCCTATAAACCAGACGACCGCAAAGCCGACTATCGGTCCCGTTCCGAAATACCAGAGAACCGCGGCGACCATAAGCGTCGTTATATTAGAGTCGAGAATCGCCGTAAGCGCTCTTCTGAATCCGCCTTTTATAGATAATCTTACGCTTTTTCCGCTTCTTAACTCTTCTTTTATTCTCTCGAATATAATTACATTCGCGTCGACCGCCATACCCATAGACAATATAATCCCCGCAATTCCCGGCAGAGACAAATTAACCTGGGTTAAAACAAGAACGATGCCGACGATGCCGATATACGCCACGAGAGATATAGACGCTATAAGCCCCGGGATTCTGTAATATACAATCATAAACAGCATGATTAATATAACGCCTATTAACCCCGCGAATAAACTCGTCTGTATAGATTTCTCTCCCAGAGCCGGACCGGTCGCGGTAAGCTGAACGTCTTTCAAAGCGAACGGCAGCTGTCCGGCCGATATTAACCCCGCCCAGTATTCCGCCGACGCCCTGTCGTATCCCCCGGTAATAGTGCAGGTGTCCGAGTTTATTTCCTGCTGAACTCTCGGACGCATCAGTTCTGAGTCGTCCATAAATATCGCGATATAATTTTCGCCCTCGGGTCTTCTCGCCGCTTCTCTCGTCGCGTCCGCCCATTTGGCAACCGCCGCGGGATTGAGACGCAGGCTTATAAACCATTCGTTGTAGCCGCCGCCTATATCTCCGTAATCGGGAACCGCGTTCGCAATATCGCTGCCTTCGAGAACAAGATTCCCGTCCGAATCTCTGAACTCGAGAACCGCGTTCGCTCCGAGCATCCTAACCGCTTCCTCCGGGTCCGATATTCCCGGGATTTCAACTATAATCTGATTCGTTCCGCCGGACGTCACAGTCGCCTCGGTGTAGTTGAGCATATCGAGACGCCCCCTTATCATCGCGACGGCCGTGTTTATTTCCGCGCTGGACGGAGTCCTGTTGATATCAGCCTCGTAAACGATCGCCGACCCTCCGGCAAGGTCGAGCCCGAGCCTTATTCCGTCCTCGTCAAAAACTCCGGGGATTTTCCACGCCCTGATTCCGAACAGCGCAATCGAGAGCAAACACGCGATAGATATAACCGTAAGTGTAAAAGCCGCTATACTTTTTTTCATTTTCAATATCCTCTGTATCTTCCAAATAATAATATAATTAAACAACGAATCTCATTATACCACAAACAATCCTGAAATGTCAACGATTTTTTGATTTTTAGCATAAAAAGCCGAAAAAATTTTATATTTTATTTATATTTTGTATTTTTTTAATATTTTTTGAATGATTTTTATAAATTTCTCTTGACTTTAGACCTTTTTTAGTATATTATATTAAATATAAGCCTATGTAAATTAAATTTACCTGAGGTAAAATATATTTACTATGGGTAAAAATAAACGAATCAAGGAGGAAACAACATTGCGGAATTTACTCGAAGTTAAAAACGTGAAGAAGCTTTACGGCAAAAAAGAAGCCGTAAAAGGCGTCTCGTTCGAGGTCGGCGAAGGCGAGATATTCGCCCTCATCGGCCCTAACGGCGCGGGGAAAACGACGACCCTGCGAATGATTTCAACGCTTATAGAAATCAACGGGGGGCAAATTACCCGGGGGGGAGTAGACGTTAAGAAATCCCCCGAAAAAGTCCGCGAGCTTTTAACCTATCTTCCCGACGAGGCGGGAGCGTACAAAAACATGACCGGCATAAGCTATCTTAGATTTATGGCGTCGCTGTGCGCCAATTCGGACGAAGAGGCGAAAAAATCGGTAGAGTACGCCGAAGAGATATGCTCTTCACTCGGCGACGCTCTCTATGAAAAAATCAAAACCTACAGTAAAGGCATGATGAGAAAATTGTTAATCGCCAGAGCGGTCATGACCCGTCCCAAACTCGCGATTCTCGACGAACCCACGAGCGGCCTCGATATAATAAACGGACTTGAAGTCAGAAATTTTATAAAGTCTCTTACTCAGTCCGGCATGAGCGTCTTACTCTCCAGCCATAATATGCTTGAAATAGACTATGTTTCGGACAGGGTCGGCATAATAGACAAAGGTCTGCTTTACGCCGTGGGTACGCCTAAAGAGCTTAAAGAAAAATACAACGCCGCGAACCTCGAGGAAGTGTTTGTCCAGTGCGTTAAAGAAACAGAATCAAAAACAGGGAAAGGGGGAGAAACGGCGTGAACAAAACAAGAAAATCAAAATTCCCGATTATATTCAAAAAAGAACTGAAAGACTTGATGACCCCTCAGGCGCTTATTCCAATCGTTATATTGTTTTTTCTGTTTTATTTTATGGGGGATATAATAGGCTCGCTGAGCGACGACCATACCGTTACAATCAATATCGACGAGCCGGGGATTTCCGACGGACCCCCGGCCGAAATGACCGTCTCGGCAAATTCTCTCGTCGGATTTATAGACGAAGATAATTCGGAACTCTCGAATTATATCAAAGACAATATAAGAAATTTCGGCGTGATTCCCGTTTTCCCCGAAGCGGCAGACCCGGAAACTGCCATGAATCAGCTTGAAAGCTATGATTTTGCGGGAGAAGAAGTAAAAATCCAGACGCTTATCGTTATACCCCGGGGATTTGAAGAAAATCTTCTCATCGGAAATTACGCGTCCGTCGACGCATATTCCTCAATCGATTCTTTCGGTATGACCTCTATGATTGCGGGGGCTTCGGCTCATACTGTGACTTCCGCCGTAAATAATCTTCTCTCGCAGAGATTATACGAGATTTACGGCGGCGACCCGAATATAAACATAAATTATATAAAATTCCCCGTCTACTCAAACGATTTTACTTATCTGAATAATATAACCCAAAACGTGAACGCAAGCATGGTTCTGGGCTATGTTACGAGTCAGACGGTTTTCCTGCCGATTATTATATTTATTATAATCATGATGTCGACCCAGATGCTCGCCGCGTCTATAGTAAACGAAAAAACGGACAAAACCCTCGAAACAATCATGACTACCCCGATGAGCAGAATGTCCGTCTTACTCGCGAAGATTTTATCCGCGGCGATATACGCGGGAATATACGCCGGGGCGTACAGCGTTTCGTATAAGAGATTCATGGACAGTCTCGGAGGAAGCGACGGGAATTATCCGGACGAGTTTATTTCCTCTCTCGAAAAGTTCGGCATAACTTTTGATATCACCGCGTTCGCGATTATAGGCGCGCAGTTATTTTTGTCTGTTTTGTGCGGTCTCGCGATATCGATGCTCATAGGCATGATTATAGAGGACATGAAAACCCTCCAGGCTTATTTAATGCCGGTTATGTTCTTAATCATGATACCGTATCTTTTATCTATGTTTCTCGATATAAACACTCTGCCGGCGATTGCGAAAATTTTAATATACGCTCTGCCGTTCACGCATACTTTTACGGCGGCGACGAATTTATTCACGCAGAATTATACCCTGATTATTTTCGGGATTATATACCAGGCGATATTCGTCGGCGCTCTGCTTACTGTCGCCGTGAAAATATTTAATTCAGACAAACTATTCACCCTCGGTCAGATTATGGCGAAGAAAAACAAAGGCAGAAATAAAAAATCCGCCTTTGCCAATCTGCTTAAAAAATAAATATTTATATAAATCTATATAAACTCAATCATACTGCCGTCCCAATAACCCGGCGCGTCGTAACCCAGAAGATTTACTATTGTCGCGGCTAAATTCGACAGTCCGAAATTTTCGTCTTTAACGGTATATTTAGCGCTATTGAAATCGTCGATAATTATGCACGGAACGGGGTTGAGCGTATGCGCCGTTTTGGGCTTCGGCCGGTTATTATTATCTCTTGACGGCAGACCGTTTTTATCGAGCTCAAACATTTCGTCGGCGTTGCCGTGGTCGGACGTTACTATTAAAACCCCGTTCGCTTCCCTTACCGATTCTAATATCCTGCCGAGCTGTAAATCGACCGTTTCCACGCCGATAATAGTCGCGGCAAGATTGCCGGTGTGTCCGACCATGTCTCCGTTGGGGAAATTCGCCCTGATAAATTTATATTTATTATTTTTGATTTCCTGAATTAATATATCTGTGATTTCCGCGGCTTTCATCCACGGACGCTGCTCAAACGGGATAATATCCGATTTTATCTCTATATAGTTTTCTGTCTCCTCGTCGAATTTACCGCTTTTGTTGCCGTTCCAGAAATAGGTCACGTGACCGAATTTCTGCGTTTCCGAAACCGCAAGCTGGGTTATTTTTTCAGCCGCGAGATATTCCCCGAGTGTGCCTTTTATTTCCGGCGGGTTGACGAGATAATTATTGGGTATATGCAAATCTCCGTCGTATTCGAGCATACCCGCGTAAAAAACATTCGGTTTATATATTCTGTCAAAATATTTCTTGTCAAAATCGCTGTTCGGGGGAGAGTCGAAAGCGAGGCTTATCTCGATTGCCCTGTCTCCCCTGAAATTAAAGAACACGACGCTGTCGCCGTCGAGGATTTTCCCCGCGGGTTCGCCGTTCTTGTCTGAAATTACAAAAGCGTCGAGAAACTGGTCGTTGTCGTTGTTTGTTTCTTCTCTTATAGTTTTAATCGCTTCAGCGGCAGAGTTAAAAAGCCTGTTATTAGCGCCGGAGTCGCCGAGAACGTGGACTTTCCAGCCTCTCTCAACCATAGACCAGTCCGCGCCGTATCTGTCCATAGTAATTTTCATGCGTCCTCCGCCCGAAACTATTTTCGCGCTGAAATCTTCTGAATTTAAATTATCGAGAAACTTCTCGAATTTTTCGACGTAGATAATCCCCGAGGTTTTGGGAACGTCCCGTCCGTCGAGAAGTATATGAATCTTAACGTTCTTTATATTTTCTTTTTTAGCCTGTTTAATCATGGCTTCAAGATGATTCAAGTGAGAGTGAACATTTCCGTCTGAAAACAGTCCAATAAAATGCAGACTTGAATTTTTATTGCTTTTGATATTTTCTATTAGTTTACGCCAAGTTTCCGACGCGAACATTTCGCCGGACTCTATGGCTTTCGTAACGAGCTTCGCGCCCTGCGCGAAAACCTGACCCGCTCCCATAGCGTTATGCCCGACCTCCGAATTGCCCATGTCTTCGTCGCTCGGCAGTCCGACCGCCGTTCCGTGAGCTTTGAGATTTACAGCCGGATAGTTTGATTTTAAATAATCCAGATTTGGCGTGTTCGCGAGAGAGACGGCGTTTCCGCCGTTTTCGGGAGCGTCGCCGACTCCGTCCATGACGACGCAGACGAGAGGTCCGTTTATACCCTGAAATTTATTTGACTTGTTTAAACGCATAATTATAAATTCCCCTTTTTTGTTTTTTTATTTTATTTTTTAATATAAACAATTATACATTATTAAGACGGTTTTGTAACGCCGCAGACAAAAAAAGTTACAAACTAATATTATAATATTTATTTTTTGTTAATTTTACTTGTTTTATTGAAATAAAACGCAATGTATGATATAATATATATAATTTATGAGGGAGGCGTTTCTCGTCATGACGGCAAACGGAAACAGAAATATTAAAACCGGGGTCAAAAAAAGAGAGAACAAAACAAAACCGCGGAGCAGAATCTTTCGCGCGGGCGCGGTTTTTGCTATGACGCTTTTTTCCGTTTTCCTCTCGGTTTCGGTTTCGGTTTTCCCGGGAGTTCAGCCGGGCTTGAATCTGACCGTTTTGTTTTTCTCGTCGGCCGCGGCCGCGGCTTTGCTTGCTTGCGTCGTTTTTATTACCGGTCCGGCGATAATTATTCCCGCGGGCGCTTTGAGCTTTGCGGCAAGCCTCGCGCTCGGCGGGGGTATAATAAAATCAATCGTCTGTACCGGCTATATTTTCGCCGCGGCGTTTATCTATTTCGGCATAAAAAATATAAAGGGCGCGAAAAGCAAAAGAACGAGAATAACCGTTTCGGCGGCGGCTTGTCTGTCGGTATTCTACGCCTTCGTTATTTTAATCCATATATTTTTGTCGGCGGGAGCGTTATCCGCGGACTTAATCGCTTCGGCGAGCGAAGCCGAACTGAGACGCCGCGTCGAGGGCTATATAATTATGTCCGGACGGGAAGCCGGGGATTATACGGCTGAAACCGAGTCGCTAATCACCGAGCTCGTCGTTAATTTCCAGGCGATTTTACCGGCGATGTTTATCATATATAATCTCGCTTCGGCCTATCTGGCTACTTCGCTGTTCAAATACGCGTATAATTTTTTCGCGCCGAGAACGGCGAATAATATAAATAATAATAAAAAGAAAATAAAAAGCGTCGCGTGGAGAATCAATATGTCCGTGATTTCGGCGGTGATAATGCTTACGTCGATTTTCGCGGCGATTCTGTTTTCTTCCTCCGGCAATATCCTCGCGTCGATAGTCCTGACGAATCTTATATATATTTTAATACCGGGATTTTTGGTTACGGGGTTCTATTTTATCTGCGACAGATATTTTTCGCATGACAGAAATATTAAAATATTTTTGATACCCGCGGCCGCGGCGGGCGCTGCCCTGATCGTTTCGGTATATTTCGGCGCCGTTCTGATTACCGCGGCCGCGACGCTGACGGGACTTTACGCGGCTCTTATCGGCGATATAAAAAAATTCTACGAAAAGACAAGAAAATGGCTGTTCGGCGAAGACGACGATTTTGATTATTTCGAGTAGAAGACCGCATTAAAGCCCTCTTTTTTAAAGAGGGTGGCGCGGCGCGTAAGCGCCGCGACGGGTGTTTTTGAAATTTGACGAAAGGTTCGGTGAAATTATGGGGTTTTTAGAAAAATTAAAAATAAAAGGAAGGGGCAGGAAAAAAACGGGCGGCGAACCGGGTTCGCGGCTTAAAAATATTGTCCCTCTCGATTTGATTTATGAATTTGATTTCCCCGTTTTAATTTCAGACTCCAACGGATATATATTGTGGCACAATCCGGCCGCTCTCGAATGTCTCTCGAATTATGATTCTGAAAATAATAATAATAAAAAGCCGGGTATTATCAGGAAAAGCGTCGCGGCGGTTTCGGGGAATAAATTATCTCCCGAAAAATTCCGTGAAATTTACGGCGAGGGCAATTCGAAAGACGCTAAAATAGATTTTTCGGCTAACGGCAGTTTTTTCAGGGTCTCTATGCGCGAGTTCAGTATTAATAACGGTAATTATACTCAGAACGGCGCCGGTTATTCAGATAATCTGGATTTTATGATGTTCGTTTTCGACGACGTAACGGAACTTGAAATTTTAAAACGCGAAACTAAAGGCAAAGACCCCGCGGTCGCTTATTTTATAATCGATAATCTCGACGAGGCTAACCGGAAAATGCAGGACAGATACAGAAACGCTTCCGGCGAGGTATCGGTTCTGTTACACGAAATCGCCGAGAACTGCGGCGGGATTATAAAAGAATATAACAAAGATAAGTATTTATGCCTGTTTGAGAATAAAGACGTCAAAGAATTTGCGAGGACGAAATTTTCTATGCTCGATTTGGTCAGGGATATAAAAATAGAAGAGCTGAATATGCCCGTGACAGTTTCGGGAGGTTTTTCGAATATAACGGGAAATCTCGCCGAAAAGGAAGCGGCGGCGAGATACGCTCTCGATTTGGCTCTGCAGAGAGGCGGAGACCAGGTCGTCGTCAAGGGGCTGTCGTCTACGGAATTTTTCGGCGGCAAAACGAAAACGGTGCAGAAAAGGACGAAAGTACGCTCCAGGGTAATCGCGACGGAACTCGCGGAGCATATAAAATCGAGCTCGAATATTTTGATTATGGGGCATAAATACGCCGACAACGACAGCATAGGCGCGTGCGTCGGGCTGGCGCGTTTCGCGGCGTCGGTCATAACCGGCGCGGGAGAGTCGAGCATAAGCAATACCGATATAAACGATATAAATATAGTTGTGAATATTCACGACGCTAATATAAAATCCGCCGCGTCGAAGCTTGCGGGGATTGAGCTTTACGAAAATATGTTCGCGGACGAGTCCGCCGCTATGGATAAAATCACGGCGGACACTCTGGTTATTGTCGCGGACGTCAATAACCCGCAGTATTTTGAATCCGAGGCGATATTTAAAAACGCGTATAAATGCGCGGTTATAGACCACCACAGAAAGACCGCGGAATATATAAACGAGCCGGAGGTCGCATATATAGAGCCGTCCGCGTCGTCGGCTTCGGAATTGGTGACCGAAATTCTCGAGCAGAGACTTTCGCCCGGGGAACTTTTAAAGGAAGAAGCCGATTTACTCCTGGCGGGGATATTTTTAGACACGAAGAATTTTTCGAGAAACACTGGGGCGAGGACTTTTTCTTCGGCGTTATATTTAAGAGGGGAGGGGGCGAACCCGTCGGACGCGCTGGTACTGCTTAAAACGAACGTGGAAGAGTTTAAAAAAGAGTCGAGATTCGGAACTAATATAATAATATACAGGGAGATAGTCGCAATATCGATATTTGAGGAGGAGGCGACGATCGAGGACAAGACCGCGGGAGCGAAGGCGGCGGACAGGATGCTCGGTATAGACGGAGTCGAAGCGTCGTTCGTTATATTCAGAATCGAGGGGACGGTTCATATATCGGCGAGGTCGCTGGGAAAAGTCAACGTACAGGTAATACTGGAAGCGATGGGAGGCGGAGGGCATTTCGACATGGCCGGAGCGCAGCTCAGAAACTCGGGGCTGAAAGAAGCGTCGGTACTGCTCAAAAAGACGCTGGACGAATATTTTGATTTTGGGTAGAGGGCAGAGAGAAGATATAAAAAATTTTAAGAGGTTAGAATTATAGTATGCAGGAGTATATAAATAAAATAATATGCGGAAACTGCGCGGAGGTTATGGCAAAAATGCCGGATAACTGCGTTGATTTGGTCGTGACTTCTCCGCCTTACGCAGATAACAGAAAAAACACTTACGGGGGAGTTTCGCCGGATAGATATGTTGAATGGTTTCTGCCCGTTTCGGGCGAAATATTAAGAATACTGAAAAATACCGGAACTTTTATTTTAAATATAAAAGAAAAAGTAGTCGGCGGCGAACGGAGCTGTTATGTTTTGGAGCTGATACTGGAAATGAGAAAACAGGGTTGGCTCTGGACGGAGGAGTTTATATGGCATAAAAAAAACTGTTTCCCGGGGAAATGGTCTAACAGATTCCGGGATTCGTGGGAGCGATGCCTGCAGTTTAATAAAAATAAAAGCTTCGCTATGTATCAGGACGCGGTAAAAGTACCCATAGGCTCGTGGGCAAAGTCGAGACTGAAGAATTTAAGCGATACCGATTTAATCAGAGACGAAACAAAAAACAACAGCGGATTCGGAAAAAAAGTTGCGAACTGGCTGAATAAAGAAACGGTCTATCCTACGAACGTGTTATATTTACCGACGGAGTGTTCAAATAAAAATCACAGCGCGGCGTTTCCGGAGGAACTGCCGTCTTGGTTTATAAAATTATTCACCCGCGAAAACGAAACGGTTCTGGACCCGTTCGTGGGTTCGGGTACTTCGGCGGTAGCGGCGAAGAAGCTGGGCAGAAATTATATAGGCGTTGATATAATTCGCGAATACTGCGATTTGAGCGAGAGCAATTTAAAGAAATCAGAACATGAACGGGAGCAGTGTCATCAATACGGCTTAACAACGCAGGAGGCGAATTAGCGGTAATAATTATGGATAAAAATAAATTATATGAATTTATAAACGACAATATTTTTGATTTTCATCAAAACAGGCTGGATTCTCTGAATAAACTGAAACTGACGGACGTTTTGAAAAGAAAAAATTTATATTTATATAAAGCTAAAAATATTCAGACAAGCGAAGAATTGATAAAATCGGTTACCGACGCGTATTTGTCGTCGCAGGAAGAAACTATTTTCGGTGAATTTTTAGAGAAGCTCGCCGTGTTTGTCGCCTTTGAAAACAGAAACGGTTTCAAGTCGGG
>Ga0099364_10003761_pt1 | contig 23368 bp, 19 predicted proteins | sample TergutTh196P3_FD_73070 | JGI IMG/M metagenome (GOLD analysis project Ga0099364, IMG submission 73070) | Microcerotermes parvus P3 segment gut microbial communities from Pointe-Noire, Republic of the Congo - Th196 P3 | ecosystem: Host-associated > Arthropoda: Insects > Digestive system > Gut ...
TTTCCGCATTTTTCTAGCTTGGGCATTCTGCATTGCTATCATTGGGAAATATTCCACATATAGTTTTCCAGTTTCATCGTCGTATTTCAACCATGCTGCTGCTCCCCATTTTTTGAAAGGATGCCATTTGGTTCTAAATTTCAAAACATGACCCATGTCATCGGAAAAAGCGACTACCCATCTATGGTTTATTTCACTTTTCAAACGATTGAAGTCAAAACCATCCGGCGTATCAATTTCAGAAGAACAGGCTACTTTAAAGGTCGGTTTTGCACTGTTGTTGCTTTCCAAGTATTTCGAACGCGGAAAAACAGAAAATGCCCATGGCATAGAACACAATGGTATAAATAGTGAAAACATAAGGGCTAAAATGCCTTTTTCCAATAAATCAATACTATGTCCGTGATATTTACCGATAAGAATATGTATTCCCATATACAATATCCACAATACAGGAATAATAATGATCAACCAAATTAGAACTAATTTTTTCATATTTCTTTATAATTTTTAAAACAGTTACACACACTAATACTTCAACCGGTTTTTGAAAAGCAATAGCGAGGATGAAAAACACGCAATAACAATGATTACCGCAAACAAAAATAACAGATTTAATTCGGTTTGAGCTATAAAGGTAATGTATGAGGTGAGTATAATTCCTGACAGGCTGATTAAAACCGAATACATTTTTTGATAGTATAACAGAAGGATGGTAGATAATACAAGTATGCTGACCGCTGCAAGCGCCCCAGTAACTATAATGAATAGAGCGAGCAAACCGATTTGTTCGAAAAGATCATTGCGTGCCATCTGATAAATGACAAATGGCAAACAGCACAAAATAAACCATAAGATACTGCTTCTCGCAATCATTATCGATCGGCTAATCACTGTTTTCCACGATCCATTTTCATCTGTAATGCCTGATTTTATATCTATTAGTGGTTTTGAGGTGATTACTTTGTTGGATAAGAAGAAGATGAATAACGTGCCTGTCATCGTATTCATCAGAAAAGATGCCAGACAACCATGAAAATTATAATCATCAAAAAACGAGATCATAATGTTTAATCCTGACATAAATATAAAAAGTATATAAATGAAAAATTTGTTCATTGTATGAGTTCGGGATTATAGCGTTTCATCAATATCCGACACGTTTTTTTCTAGATCAACAAAAACAGCAAGGTTGCCGTAACAACTAAAATCAACTCCCAATTGCCTCTGTATTGAAAGAAGTAACATCCTATAAAAGAACTAAATACGGAACCCACAAACAAAATATTTCCTATAAAGAGCCACTTGTATCTATAAAACAACTTCATATTTCTACAAAAATGAAAAATATACCCGAATAAAGAAACCAAACTCATAGAAATCCCAAATGTTCCTAAAGAAATAACATACCATTGCTCCACACGGAATTGAGCCAGGATAAGGCTTATAATAACCAATCCCATAAAACAGAGATACCCATATCGACTGATATTTGCATGTGTCTTATCAAAAACGGGTTTCATATCTTACATACATTATTTATATTAAACTGTTTACTCGAACCGTCATTCCGACCGATGCATATAGAGCGCAGCGGAATATGCGTAGCGGAGGAATCTGCAATGGCTGAAACTATCATACCGCAAAGATTTCTCCACTTCACACACTCCACCGGCGCTCCGTGTGTTACGGTCGAAATGACGTGAAGTATGGGCAAACGTATTCATCATACAGGTTTAATCAATTTTGCCCCGATTTATAGTTTTATGACGCCGGATTGATAGAATCATAGCGATTATAATACATGCTATACTTATTATTCTCACGTATAGACCCATATTATTTTCAATTGTTCCGTTTTTGAAAAACAGTATAACTTGATATACAATTTCAAAAATTAATAACAGAGATGCTATGGACAATATAATAATATAATACTTTAACATGGCATTGCATATTTATTTCTTTGACATACAGTTATTTTAAAATATTCTCTGCTTTTAAAGAGTAATGTATACATGTGTGAGGATACAAAGAGTACAGTGAAAGCGGAAGGAAAAAGTATGCTGATTATGGATAGAAAATAAAGTGCATACAGCATAAGCATAACGCCAAGCCCTAATGCATAGTATTGTTCGGGCAAAATGCGATGTATACTGATTTCCATATCATTATCTTCTACAGTAATAACAGATCGCGTAATCAGCCAATTTTGTCTTACCGTTAATTCATGTTTCCCTTCGGGTAAGCTAATAAACTGGGCAACATTCCTTTTCAATCTAAATGATGCGTTATTGATATCCACCACCATAGGGTCGAAAAGCCTACAGCAGCTATTTATGACAGCTATATTTTTCATCCATTATAAATCACATGGGCAGATTCATTTCCATGAAATTAATACCTTCGGGCAACTCGAACTTATCGCCGGCAATCGAAGCGCCTTCCTGAATCTCTGTTGCTTCTTCTTCGGCAGTAGTGCCGGCTGCATTGATTCTTGACTTGAGCGTAAGCCCCTGCCATACCCATACGGTACCTTTCACGCTTTGACCCTGGGCAGTATAACTCATCTCATACCGATTACAGGGCTTTCCCAAAACCTCTTCCATACCATTGGCCTGAATTTGGTATTTTTGCTTTACTTCATCGGTCAATGCAAGGAAATTAACGGCGCTGTAGTCTTCCATGGCGGCTAAATTAATTTTGGTTCCTTGCCCCATAGACATATTGGCGCTATACATGTAACCATCCTTTATCAGGGAGAATATGTTAAATGTTTGTCCCATAACAGTCATAACCACTTCTGTGGATTCCTTACCGCCGTAATCGGCAAAATACTGTACGGAGGAAAGCGTCTGTTCCATGCCCTGCGCCTTCACCACCGAAGTCTTTTTCACAATAGCGCTTTCGATACCGTAACGCTTTTCCTGTCCAAATGCAGCAGAGACAATGGTAACTGCCACAATCACTAAAATTACTGTCTTTTTCATAAATAAGTTCTTTTATTATGTTATATGTTTTTTACTTTACAAAACTACGAAACATTTTGCTCGTTACCCGCAATTTGTTTCATATTTTTTAATGCCCGCGATTTGATGTTATACAGATTATCCACTATGATTCCCATCTCCTCAGCTAATTGTTGGGTTTCTACCTCCTCCAGAAACAATTTCTGAAGAACAAAGCGATACCTCTGATTTTGCAATCCGAGTATCAAATTTTCAACCTCAAGCCTGTGATACATCTGGTCTTCGTCATGTTCTGCTCTTGGTTCATACGAAAGCTCCTCAATAGATTCATATTCCATCATTGCTGCCTGTTTATTAAGAAAAAAATGTTTAGCTACGGTACAGACCCAGGTCATCAACTGAACACGATAGTCGAATTGCCTGAGTTTTCGCCAATCGTCTGCTCGCAAATAGAGATACAATTCGTTGATTAGTTCTTTCACCTCCGCTTTACGCTGATATACGGTATGATTGATGGAATGGAACATTGAAGTACATTTTTCGAAAAAGAAATACGCAATGATGTCGTTGTTGTTATTGACCATTCCTTCAACTAATTCTTTATCTGATAATTTATTTCTCATGTTTTTTTTCATTAATGGTTTTTTGTTTGATTTGAAAGTGTCTGAGTTTCAATAAGCCGAAATACAAGCTAATGTTGTTCAAAATTTCTTATACTATTCACGATTAATATACCATAGGCAAAATATTTTATAAATTATTAAATGTTTAATAACAAATTCTCTTCAAATGTAAGAAATAAAATTAAAATCACCAAAAATAAATGAAAAAAAATATTTTTTCCAAAAATCGGTAGCTTGAAGTCGTATCTTAAACAGATAAAAGATACAATGACAAGTTGGTTTTCAGTCAGGGTGGTCTGGAACTGTCCGCTGATAACTATTCGCGTATAAACCAATATGTCAAATAACGCTTTTTTTGTAATTTCAAAGAAATATGTCAAGGATACCGCAAATACATGAATATCATACGGTTATGACAGTATATGTAAATCACTGATAATCAACAATATCGAACTTGCAAAAATTATTTGTAAGTTCGATATTGTTGATTTTATGAATATTTTTGCATTAAAGATTCTCTTTTCATTATCCAGCCTCTTGAAGCCCGTTTTCAAAGAACAGGTTAAAGAGTAGTATCGTCAAAACCAAACAATGAGGTTTATCCGGTTGGACAGTTGGCCGGGTCATTTGAATGAATTTCATCGCAATATGCCATAGGGTACGACGCCAACAGATATGCTCATTGTCCTTGAGGCGGTAAAACACATCCTTGCCTATCGTTATACAATGTTCACATAGATTTGATAAAGATGAAGATACCATTTTTATCCGTAACTACCATAACTAATAACAACACTAACATCACCTTTACGCTTTAGCCGTTCTGTTTTAGACAATTAATTCTTGTGTCGACAGAAATCCTCCAGTGGCATCTATAAACCCTTCCTGCCCGATTATATCATTTTCCGATAGGCAACCGTTTTTTACCAAAACGATTGTTTCCGAAACGCTATTTAAAACAGTTCGCTTATATCTGTGCGTTTTTAAAACTTTCTATTTCAATATTTTTGCCATCTGTTCAATACATTTTTTCTTTTGTTCTAAATTCGGATGTACATACAAATTTAACGTTGTGCTAATGTTTGAATGACCAAGGATTACGCTCACGGTTTTGTAATCGCAGTTGCTTTCGATACAACGTGTGGCAAAACTGTGCCGTAAACCGTGAAATTTTAATTCGGGAATATTCAAGTTTTCCATCATTTTTTTGTAATAATTTCGGTAAGTTCGCGGCTCTGTGGGTTTTGCATCATTGGTCAGGACAAAAAAGTTGTTGTTCAACACTTTTTTTAGTGGTTTTAGCATTTTTAATAAATCTTTGGTTATTGGAATATCACGAATGGAGTTTTTGGTTTTGGGCGTATCGAGCAGGAGTTCGGTGTGGCGACTGCCGTTTTCAATAATATAAATACGTTGGATTGTTTTACGAACATAGATAATTCCTGTTTCGGTATCAACATCATTCCAAGTCAAAGCGCAGATTTCACCAATGCGTATGCCTGTACTTAGACAGATATAAACGCCCAAGTTTCTGAATGTGAAATTCTCCTGAACATAATTCATTATTTGCTTTTGATTGCTGCGACTCAACACTTCAATACTTTGTTTCTCTCTTTCGGTCGGAAATTGAATTTCGAACGGGTTGTATTCAATGAGTTTGTTCTTCGCCCCGAATTTCAAGACCATTTTCAGCACAATCAAAATATCTTTGATTGTTTTTTGACTTAATCCTTCTGCTAATTTCTGAAAGACAAAGGCTTGTACCTTAAATTCTTCAATACTGTATTTATCACCAAACGCAGGCAACAAATGATTTTCAATTAACAGTATATACGCAGAATAGCTTGATTTTTTCACATACTGCTTTTTATCGGCTTTCCATAAGTCGATAATTTCTGAAATTCTTTTTTGATTTTGCATAAAATTTGAGTTTTTAATTTGCGATTTATTATCGTCAAGGAAGATAATAAACGATTTGTAATCTTTTTACCATCTATGTTCCAAATTTGAGATTCCCGGAGTTTGAGGGGGAGTGGAATGTAAAAAAGTTGGGAGAAATATGTAAATTAGTGAGAGGTCCATTTGGTAGTGCTCTTAAAAAAGACTTTTTTGTTAATGAAGGATATGCTGTTTATGAACAATCCCATGCAATAAATAATAATTTTAATTCTTTCAGATATTATATTACAAAAGAAAAATTCAATGAATTAAAGCGTTTTTCTGTTCATCCGCAAGATCTAATAATGAGTTGTTCTGGAACAATGGGGAAATTTGCAATAGTACCAAAAGAATCAAAAAAGGGTGTAATAAATCAAGCTCTTTTAAAGTTAACTACGAAAGAAAATTACAATTATAAATTTATCAAATCTGTTTTAGAATTACCTGATACTCAAAACAAACTTTTGTCTCAATCTGCAGGAGGTGCAATAAAAAACATTGTTGGCATTCCACAAATAAAGGAAATGGATTTACATATTCCAATCTTAAAAGAGCAACAAAAAATAGCCTCATTTGTATCCCTGATAGACCATCGAATCGAAACCCAAAGCCAAATAATTGAGGAATTGGAAACCTTAAAAAAAGGGTTGATTCGTTCATTTATCAGAAAAAAAGCGATGAATATTCTGTTAAAAGATTGTCTAAACTGCCATTCTTCTACACTTATGGAAAGTGCGGTTATAGAGAAAAAAGGGACATATCCTGTTTATGGCGCGACTGGAATAATTTCCTATACTCCTGATTATGAGATTGAAAAAGACGCTATTCTTATCATTAAAGACGGAGCAAGCGTAGGTAAAGTTCAATATGCAAAAGATAAATACTCTGTGATTGGAACATTAAACTATCTTACGCCCAAGGAAAATGTATCACTGAAATATCTCTATTATTATTTGCAATCTTTTAACTTCGAAAAATATAAAGTCGGCTCAGGTATTCCGCATATTTATTTCAAAAATTATGGAAGTGAATATATTTATTGTCCGCCAATAGAAAAGCAAAACGAAATTGCCAATTTTCTTTCAATATTTGACGAAAAATTAGAAACAGAAAAACAGATATTGAAAAAATATACCGAGCAAAAAAAATATTTGCTTGCTAATATGTTTATATAAACATTTGGCTAAGAAGATATTTTTTTTGATTCACAAGTAAATCATATTGTTTGATTTCAAGGTCTTTTTTTTTGTCAAGCAATGAAAGAATATTTGCCGTTTTATTTTGAAATTCAATTTTAGGCAACGATATACACATTGGCTCTATTTCCGATATATAATGCCGTTTGTGGTCAGTAGATGTTAATTTTAGGAAAGACAGATATTCATAAATAAATCTCAGATTTACGCCTAGCTTTGCTGTAAGAATTTTTATTGCAGACGATTTTACTTTAAATGGAAAATCTACATATTTTAAATCCATCGTAAAATCATCAAAAATTATACACTCGCCTTTATCATATATTCCAAATTTTTCGTTTGTATAACCTAAAATAAATGCTTTATTGGCAGTCAATACAGGAGTTAATGAACAATCATTAGAATAATTGGTGTTTGTGACAATATAATTTGTTGGTTGTTCGTAGTTTAGCAGATTTGCAATTTTATTTGTTTTCTCTGTTTCTATGATTTGTTGATAGAGGTTACTTCTTAGCGTTTTTTTCAATGATTTCAATTCCTCAATTATTTGGCTTTGGGTTGAAATACGAGTATCAATCAAAGATAATAAAGTGGCTATTTTGTTTTGTTCTTCTTTGGAAGGAAATGAGAAAGTTAGTTTTTTCAACTCAACCATTGTTAACGCCTTTTGACTTGATCCGATAGCAGATAATTCAAGTCCTTTCTTATTTACTTCTAATAAATATGCCAAAAAATCCGATTCTACATTTATATCTTTTAGCCATATAAGATTTCCGTCTTTAAAATAGAAGGGGTCTTTATTTTTAATAACCAGAACATTTCCAAGGGTTCCGACTGCTGTTATTAGAATATCGTTGATTTGTGGGACTCCATATTTATTTTTATACTCATTATATAACTCTGAACTAATATACAAAACATCTTTAGGTTGAATATTTTGTTTTAATTCTGAAATTTCTTTGCCTCTATAAAAAGGAATGCCATTGTCTACATATTCGGATAAATATATTCTTTTGCTTGAGGTAAGCTCACAAATTTCCTCCAATTCTCTCGCTTTCCACTCCCCCTCAAACTCCGGGAATCTCAAATTTGGAACATTGGAACTTTTATTTCTGTTTTTTATTTTCATTTTGTTGTTTTTTAGCCATTTCTTTGCCTTCAAAATTCAGATTGAAAATCAGTTTATTAGATACTTTTTCTATTTATTTCTTTTTATTACAAAAAACAAAAAAAGAAATATATGATTGATTATCAATACAATAAGCTATTTTCATGTTTAATTTCTTTTTTTTTTCTTTTTTTTTTAGACATCTCTATTCAATCTGTAAGAACGATATGTTTTTCCACCCTCAAAATTTATTTTTCTTTTTTTAACCATCTCATACAAATATTTTTTTAAATCCTTTTCATCAACATCAGGCAATCTGCTGTGTATTTCTCTACGCATAGAATTGGGGTGCAATCTCAAATCTTCTTCAATTAAAGCAATTAGTCTGTGTGGTTCAATGGTTTTCAGCGAAGTTTTCATATTTGCTTTTGAGTTGGCAATAACTTTTGGACTGACTAAAAAAGCGTTGCCTTTCTTTATGCCTCGTGTAACTAATATGCCTAAATCCACTAATTTATCGGTATAATTTCTTTGTCGCTTGTTATCAACAAGTTGCAACAAACCATCCAATTCTATGGAAGACAGTTTTTTATGCTGTGCTATCAAGCCCAATGCGATAAGATTTTTTTGTGAAATATCGTAATTCTGAGTAACATAGTCTAATACGGGTAATACTTCTTCATTCACAATTTTAGAAGTTTGAATCACGGTAGTAATATTGAAATCGGAAATAATTTGCGGTAATTCTTTGGAATCCATGGCATTCAGTTCGTAAATCAAATCGTAACCGCTACCTTCGCCTTCCATTAGTTTGAGGTCGTGCATTACACGGATAAAATGCGGATTTCGGCGTTGACGCGCATGCAAAATGTTGGTTGGACTAACTCCAATGGGCAATCCTCCGGGATTTGAAATTTCAATGCGGTCGGTATAAACCACTATCATAATATCACCGGAAATGGTAAAACTCTTGTGTGCGAAAGCATTGAGCAACAACTCACGAATTACTTTCGGGTGGTAGTGGCGAATTTGTTTGCGAAATAAACCATCGGGAAATTCGTGGAAATAGGTCAGTTCGATTGCTTTTAATTCAATGTCTAAAAGCAATTGTGCTGGATTCAGCAAATTATCGTGCCAATCTTCTTTGCGAATTTTCCGTTCCAAATGGTCATACACAATGTATTGAACAGTAATCGGATAAGCGATTCGGCTACGTTGCATTGCATTTCCAATCCACAAAATACCGAGAAATGTTAAGTATTCGCCCGAAACAAAATTGTAGTTTTCAATTATTTCTTCATCGGTCATTTGTTTGATATGCTCACCCACACGGTCGGATTTACGAATATCATTGGCAAAATTTCGGATATTATTTGGATCTATATCACTTATTTTTACCGTTTTTGGGCAAATCAATTCCCATTGATACGCTTGTTTCTCATAAGCCAAACGGTGAATATCTTCGTTTCGCACAGGCTCGCATTTATCGGCAATCCGCAAATAAATTCTACCATCAGCAGTTGTAGCAATAGATTTCATTGATGGTGAAACATCAATCGTAAAATATTGACCTCCATTTTTATATGTCAAAATTTCCGAACCAACAAGAGCCACATTGAAACACAAACTGCGAAGTTTTGTAACGGCATTGTTAATTTCTTCCGCCTCAATCGTTTGGTTTTCGGGTGGTAATTTCTTTTTATCATCGAAACCGATAAAAATTTTTCCACCCTGTGCATTTGCCAAACTCACACAAGTAACGGCAAGGTCTTTGAATCCTTTGTCGCCACTCCTGATTTTCTGAATACTTTTGTATTCTATACTTAATGTTTCTGCCTGCATATTTTCCCCTTTTTTGAAAAATTACACAATTGACTAACGTCGATATTCGATTCCCAACTCCTTCAAATACAGCTCAATCTCTTTATCCAATTCTGTGCGTTTGGTTTCCAATTCTTTAATTTCACGCATTACTGCTTGAATATCAATCTCTTTTTCCTCCTCAAAAGTATCTACGTAGCGCGAAATGTTCAGATTGAAATTGTTTTCAGCAATTTCTTCCATTGGCACCCGGCGCGAAAAACGTTCCTCTTCTTTTCGGAATTTATACGTTTCAACTATTTTATCAATATCTTTCGATCGCAAAGTGTTTTGCCGTTTTCCTTTTTCAAAATGTTTGGCTGCGTTGATAAACAATAAATCATCATTTTTTTTGCATTTTTTCAACACTAAAATACAAACAGGGATTCCGGTTGAAAAAAACAGATTGGAAGGAAGACCTATTACGGTATCAATGTGTCCGTCTGTTAATAATTTGGTTCGTATTCGCTCTTCAGCGCCGCCTCTGAACAACACTCCGTGAGGCAGTATTATCGCCATAACGCCTTCGTCGCTCAAAAAGTGAAATCCGTGCAGTAAAAATGCGAAATCGGCAGCCGATTTAGGTGCAAGACCGTAGTTCTTAAAACGGAAATCCTCTCCCATCGTTTCTCCCGGCTCCCAACGATAACTAAACGGAGGATTTGCAACGATTGCATCGAATACGATTTTCTTTGCAGGATTCATCTCGTTGAGAATATCCCAGTCGTTAATCAATGAATCACCGTGATGAATTTCAAATTCCGAGTCTTTAACGCCGTGCAACAGCATATTCATTCGAACAAGATTGTAGGTGGTAATATTTTTCTCCTGTCCGTAAATCTTGCCGATACCATACGCTCCCATTTGGTTGCGCACATTAAGCAGAAGAGAACCGGAGCCGCAGGCAAAATCAAATACTTTGTCGAGTTTTGTTCTTTTGCCTGCGCTTGGGTCTTGACTGTCTAATGTTACAATTTTGGAAAGGATTGTAGAAATTTGTTGCGGAGTATAGAATTCACCGGCTTTTTTGCCTGAGCCTGCCGCAAATTGACCAATCAAATACTCGTAAGCATCGCCCAAAACATCGCTTTCAGTGGAAAACTTGGCGATACCTTCTGCAATTTTTGTGATAATGACACAAAGTTTGTTATTTCGCTCGGTGAGGGTTCTTCCAAGTTTGTCTGAGTTGAGATTGATTTCGGAAAACAAACCTTGAAAGGTTCTATCAAAAGATTCGTTTTCTATGTATTTAAAACCCCTTTCAAGCGTGGTCAACAGTTCACCGCTCTGTGTTCGGGCAAGTTCCGAGATGTTGTTCCACAGATATTGCGGTTCAATTACATAATGCACTTTGCGACGCATTTGTTTCTCAAAGTCTGTAATATCTTCTTCGTTTGCCTCGTACCATAGCGCCAATGGGGAAAGCCTGTCTTCTTTATCAAGTTTAGGATAGTCCGAACCTAATTCTTTTTTGGCTGCTTCTTCGTAGTTATCTGACAAATAACGCAAAAAGAGGAAGGAAAGCATATAATCGCGAAAGTCGTCCGCATTCATTGCACCTCGCAGTTGATCCGCTATCCCCCAAAGTGTTTTGCCTAATTGTTGTTGCTCTTGTATACTCATACTAATGGTTGTGTTGTATCTTTTCTTCACTAAATAATTCTTTTATTAAACTTGTAATTACTCAAATATTTATAAAAGAATGATGTTTTATACTCATATCATTTTATCGCTGTATCATTTTTTTCTATTCTTCATACGCTGATAAACCAGAGATTATCCGTCCTTGAGCTTGTTTTTTTAAGTGATGAATCAAATCTTCCATCAGAGCAAGCTCTTTCATCTTGCGCTCTTTCCAACTTAATTTCAAAGGCTCAAGAAGGTCGGTTAGTTTTTCTCCGTCAAAAATCATTCGACTTATAATTTCATCTGTGAAATCTTTTAATGTTGTTATTGTCAGACCGTGCTTATGAGCAATGCTTGCCAATTCCTTAGCATTTTTCTCTACTTTGAAAGTCTCATAACCATCGCGTAAGGTATTCACATCTTGCCCCTTATTCCAATCTAAGCTGTTGATATACTCCGTTAAATCTTCCTGTGCATCTATTAAGTTGGAACTTGAACTAAGTAAGCTAATAACCTGCATTTTAGTCATTTTTTGTTTGTTCGATTTCTTTTTAGTATTGTCGGCGATCAGTTCCATAATATAGTCATAATCAATCACAGCGGAAGCAAAAAGTACAAATTCAAAATCAAGCTGTTGTACTTCAACCGGAGCTTGATCGCCCTCTTTCTGCTGTATTTCTCCGAATTGCCTGGCAGTTTCTATATAAGAACTTCTAAAAGAGCGCAAAGTTTCTTCGGGGAGTATTGTTTCAATCTGAACTTTTTGTTTTTCGTCTAAATCTGTATATTGATCAAGTTGGGTTTTTAATCTCTGTACTTCTTTGAAATTTTTGATAAAAGCTATCCGTGCAGTATCGCCTCTTAGATTATACACTGATTCCGGCGAGCAGGCTAAATTGTTTTTCACCATAAAGTCATTCAACTTCTCAACTGCCTCTTTGTACTTTGCAATTACGACAGGAGCAGGATCAACCAACCAAATTTCTCTGGATTTTTCAATGTCTTCTCCAGAGAACAAAGCAATAGCAACATCCACAGCATCCTGTTGATGTCGAAAATCTAATATATTACCATACGGCTTAGTATCATTCAATACACGGTTGGTACGTGAAAAAGCCTGTATCAGTCCGTGATATTTCAGGTTTTTATCCACATACAATGTATTGAGATATTTAGAGTCAAAACCCGTAAGTAACATATCTACCACAATTATAATATCAATTTTGTTTTTATGGGGATAGTCAGCATTGCTGTATTGATGATCTTTGATACGTTTTTGTACATCTTGATAGTATAAATCAAATGCGTTGATACTGTGATTTGTGCCATATTGTTTATTATAATCCTTTATAATGTTTTTTAAAGCCATTTTCTTTTCATTGGGATTTTGTTTGTTATCTTCCTTTTCTTGCTCCAAATCCTCCTGAATCTGCTGAATATCCTTATTTCCTTCAGCAGGCGGAGAAAAAACGCAGGCTACATTAAGCGGAACAAAGTTTTTGTCTGTTTTTTTCTTTTGTTTTTGGATTTCATTGAAAAGGTGATAATATTCTATGGCATTATTAATTGAAGCAGTTGTTAAAATAGCATTAAACCTTCTTGAGCCGGTAGCTGCATTATGTTTGTTGATAATTGTTTCTACTATTGCTTGTTGTGTAATGGCTTCTTCGGGTTTGGGTTGAGTATTGCCTTGCCTTTTAAAATAATCTACGTGGAAACGTAATACATTTTTGTCCTCTATGGCATGGGTTATTGTGTAAGTATGCAATTGCTTTTCAAAAATATCTTCGGTAGTTTTGTAAGAGGCCTGTTCTCCCTCTCTGATGTTGTACGTTGCATTGTCATCAAAAATGGGCGTACCCGTAAAACCAAAAAGCTGTGCGTTGGGAAAGAATTCCTTAATTGCTTTATGGTTGTCGCCAAATTGCGATCGATGACATTCATCAAAAATAAAAACTACGCGCTTTTTACTCAATGGTTCTAAGCGTTCTTTGAATTTCTTTTTGATATTTCCATCTAATGCTAAACCTAATTTTTGAATAGTGGTTACTATTACTTTATCTGCATAATCCGTAGAAAGTAACCGCCTTACTAATGTTTCGGTATTTGTATTGCCTTCCACGCTCCCTTCTTGAAATTTATTGAATTCTTCACGGGTTTGTCTGTCCAAATCTTTACGGTCAACAACAAAAAGGCATTTTTCTATTTCCCTGTTATCTTTCAATAGTGTAGAAGCTTTGAAAGATGTAAGCGTTTTACCGCTGCCAGTGGTGTGCCATATATAACCGTTACCGCGATTCTGATGTATACAATCAACAATTGCCTTTACAGCATAAATCTGATACGGACGCATTACCAACAATTTTTGTTCACATTCAACCAAGACCATATACCTGCTGATCATTTCTCCCAATGTACATTTAGGAAGAAACCTTTCTGTAAAGGTATATAGATTTCTAATCGGGTTATTATTTGCATCAGCGTATTTATAAACGGGCAGAAATTGTTCATCGGCATTAAATCGAAAATGTTGGTTTTTATTATTCGCAAGATAAAAAGTATTGTTACTGTTACTGACGATAAACAGTTGCATAAAACACAACAGTGAATTGGTGTAACCATTGCCGGTATCATTTTTATAATCCACAATTTGTTTCATGGCTTTACGTGGTGTAATATCCAATGATTTTAATTCAATCTGAACAACAGGAATACCATTGATAAGGATAATCACATCATAACGGTGATGACTGTTGCTCGTATTAATACGTAGTTGATTGATTACCTCATATTCATTTTTGCACCAGTCTTTAATGTTAACCAGAGTATAAAACAATGGCGTACCATCTTCGCGCAAAAAAACTTCTCGCTCACGTAATTTTTTGGAAACGGCAAACACATCGGGGCTAATGATTTTATCTAACAAACGACCAAATTCCGAATCTGTCAAGTGTACTTGATTAAGCGCCTCGAATCTTGCACGAAAATTGCGTTCAAGTGTATCTCTATCGCGAATGTCTGGGCGATAGGTGTATTTGAGGTCTTGCAACTTTTCGATTAATCTGCCTTCTATTTGACTTTCTTTGCTCATTGAAAAAAATTGATTTTAAGTACAAAGGTATAAATTTTCTGCTACCCCAAATCAAAACTATAATTCTTTATTCAACTCCTTGTATAAATACTCATAGGTGTTCTTGAAGTTACAAACTTCAACTAACAAAAGAGGCACAAGTCGGGAGACTTGCGCCAATATAGGTTGATTTTCTGCGGTATGGACGGGGCTCGAACCCGCGACCCCCTGCGTGACAGGCAGGTATTCTAACCAACTGAACTACCACACCATTTTATTTTTCAATCGCATCTGCTTTCAAATGCGGTGCAAAGATAAGTTTGTTTTTTTGATTTTGCAAGAACTTTGAATGATTTTTATACTATTTCAATCAATAATCTTAAAATAACAGGACATCAATCATTATATTTTCAGTTTTTGCCATGCCTCCCGGATTTTTTCATAGGTCTGAATACGTGCCGGGACTAACGGAAGACGTAATTTGTTTTCAATAAATCCCATCAAATGCAACAAACTCTTCACGCCTGCCGGACTCCCATCGACAAATAACAACTCAATCATTTCCGTCATACTGGAATGAATCATTCGCGCATTATCATAATCTCCAGCAAGCGCAAGGTTTACCATCCGGCTGAAATCACCTGGGAACGCATTGCCAAGCACCGAAATAACGCCAACCGCCCCTAATGCTATCATGGGAAAAGTAATCCCGTCGTCGCCCGAAATAACCTGAAAATGAGCAGGTTTGTCTTTTAGAATAGCATCTATCTGTGCAAAATTACCTGAGGCTTCCTTGACTGCAATGACATGTTCAAATTCGCGGGCAATACGAAGCGTGGTCTCTGCCGACATATTCGTACCTGTCCGGCTGGGTACATTATATAATACAACCGGTAGTGAAGTCGCTTTTGCAATCGCTTTGAAATGTTGATAAATTCCTTCCTGCGAAGGTTTATTATAATATGGGACAACCGAAAGAATAGCATCAATCCCTTGATAATTATCTTCTTTTATTTTTTTTACCACCGCATGAGTATAATTGCCACTAACTCCCCGGACGACAGGTATCCGGTGATTGACCTGTGTCACAACAGCCCGGACAATCTCTGTTTGTTCTTCTTCCGTCAGGGTGGCAGTTTCGGCTGTCGTACCTAAAACAACAAGATAATCAGTCCCGTTTTGTATCTGGTATTCTATTAATTTCGATAACGCCTCATAATCAACACTTTCATCTTCCTTCATGGGTGTTACCAGTGCGATGCCCATCCCTTTTAAAACCTTATTTGCCATCGAATATATTTTTTATCATTAATAATGGACAAAAGTAATAGAAATAATTCATTTAGAACGTATGGCTTGCAAATAATTTACTATTTGTCCGAATAAAAACGGAATATCATGTTTGCCTTCTTGCATAATAATGGAAAGGTCGTGTAAACCTTCTTCGGACGAACGTTTAGCACCGACCTTGAATGATGCAGGATGTTGGAACATCAGGTAACGCATTGCCAATGTTTCGCCACCTGTCAAATCCAACAGCATATCAACGGAAAGACCATTCAGTTGATTTCTGATTTTTTTGTCAGGAAATCCCCACAAATCTATATCCTTCTTGGCATCAACCAGTAAATAAGCATAGTCCCAAATCGGTGCATCGTCATTCTTACGGGTGTATACACAAACGTGTACTGACTTATCCATTGCTTTCAAAGACTTGATACATGGATATACTGTTTTCCAATCTTTTGCTTCACACATAACCAAAATATGCCTGATATCATTAAACGAACGATAACAACGTGTCCGAATAGATGCATTTTTCGATAATGCATTGATTTTCTTGAATAAAAAATAATTTGTCAGAATCATTCAATTAGTTTTAAAAATTCTTCTTCATTTATAATCTTAATTCCCATTTTCTCTGCCTTTGCTAATTTTGCAGGCCCCATGTTTTCTCCTGCAATAATATAATCGGTACTGCCTGAAACAGAGCCGCTGTTTTTCCCTCCGTTTTGTTCGATCATCGACTTATATTTCTCACGAGAATGTAAGGAAAATGTACCGCTGATTACAAAGGTTAAATCTTTCAGTTTGTCCGAATGTAACAGAAGATCATCTTCCCGAAGGCTCGTATGCAATCCGTATGTTTCTAAACGGCGCACCAATTCCCGGTTTCGTTTGTCGGCAAAATAATGTAAGATGCTTTGGGCGATACGTTCACCTATATCATTTACTTCAAGCAAAGATTCCAGAGATGCCTCTTCCAATTGTTTCAAAGAGATAAACGCATGCGCCAATCGCTTGGCAACGGTTTCGCCCACATAACGAATGCCTAATCCGAACAATACCCGTTCAAAAGACACTTGTTTTGACGTTTCAATGCTTACAATCAGGTTGTGAGCGCTTTTCTCTGCCCAACGTTCCAATTGTATCAAATCTTCCTTCTTTAATGTGTATAAATCCGCCACATTCCGTACATAGCCTGCATTATATATATCTTCGACCGTTTCAGGCCCCATATTGATATTCATTGCTTTTCGTGTCACAAAATGTTCGATTTTTCCTTTGATTTGTGGTTGACATTCCCATTCATTCGGACAATAAAAGGCCGCTTCACCTTCGGGGCGCTCTAACGCCGTACCGCATTCGGGACATTTCCTGATAAATAGTACTTTCTCTCCAATCAGGATAGAACGAGAATTGATATCTACTCCTACAATTTTAGGTATAATTTCGCCTCCCTTTTCCACAAATACATAGTCACCTATATATAAATCTAATTCTGAAATAATGTCTGCATTATGTAAAGACGCCCGTTTGACGGTTGTTCCGGCTAATTGTACCGGTTCCAGATTGGCCACCGGCGTTACGACGCCTGTTCGCCCAACCTGATAGGACACCGAATGAAGACGGGTTACTGCTTTTTCCGCTTGAAATTTAAACGAAATAGCCCAACGTGGACTTTTTGCCGTAAATCCCAGAAAGCGTTGTTGGCGTAACGAATTCACTTTCAAAACGATTCCATCTGTTGCAACCGGCAAGTTTTTACGCTCCTTCTCCCAATAATCAATATAATCGAATACCTGTTGTATACTGACACATTTACGTGTCTCTCCGGGAATTTTAAAACCCCAGGTACGTGCAATCTGAAGATTGGCAAAATGCCCGTCATCCGGAAGTTCTTCGCCAAGCAAATAATACAGATAAGCGTCAAGTCGCCTTTCTGCCACAATTTCCGGGTTCAGTTGTTTCAGCGTACCGGATGCCGCATTACGCGGATTGGCAAACAAAGGTTCTTCCTGTTGCTCACGTTCCTTATTCAAGCGTTCAAATTCGACCCAGGGAAGTAATATCTCCCCACGTATCTCGAACCACTCCGGATACCCCTCCCCTGTTAGTTTTAAAGGAATCGAACGAATGGTCCGCACATTGGCCGTCACATCATCGCCCCGAACACCGTCTCCACGTGTAATAGCCCGGATTAATCTTCCTTTTTCATAGATCAACGAGATGGATGTCCCGTCATACTTCAATTCGGCAACTAATTCAAAAGGCTCATTCAAAGACCGGGCAATACGCTCATAAAATTCAACGAGTTCTTCTTTCGAATATGTATTTCCCAACGAAAGCATCGGATAGCGATGCACAACCTGTTCAAATTCTTTCGACAAGTCACTGCCTACGCGTTGTGTTGGTGAATCGGGATCAAAATACGCAGGATATTGCTTTTCCAACTCCTGTAATTCCCGTATTTTTTCATCATACAAACGATCTGATACGACAGGCATTGACAGCATATAGTAATCATAATTAAGCTGTTTTAACTCTTCCCGTAGCGATTTTATCCTTGATTCAACCTCATTCATCATATACAATAAAGTAATATATAGGTTGCAAATATAAAAATATTTCTGCAAAAATCAATATCTTTGTGCTCTCAATAAAGAAGGAAAGAAAGGTTCAGGACGGTTTTGAGAATTGTTATACTGAACTATTAGACATAATAATATTAATGTATATAGAATGAAAAAAGACAACGCAATTTTCAAAATTATCGAAAGAGAATATCAGCGTCAATTAAAAGGTATTGAACTAATTGCATCCGAAAACTTTGTAAGTGAACAGGTGATGCTGGCAGCAGGTAGTTGCCTGACCAATAAATATGCCGAGGGTTATCCGGGAAAACGATATTACGGAGGGTGTGAAGTAGTTGATGAAAGCGAGACGATTGCAATTGAGCGCCTGAAAAAACTTTTTAATGCCGGTTGGGTCAATGTTCAGCCTCATTCCGGCGCTCAGGCCAATGCCGCCGTATTTCTTGCTGTGATGAATCCGGGTGATACTTTCCTCGGCTTAAATCTTTCACATGGAGGCCACCTTTCTCACGGTTCGCCCATCAACAGTTCCGGATTGCTATACCGTGCTACTAATTATAATGTATGCGAAGGAACAGGTCTTGTAGATTATGACCAGATGGAAGAAGTTGCATTTCGTGAGCGCCCTAAGTTGATCATTGGAGGAGGCTCAGCTTATTCGCGGGAATGGGATTATAAACGTATGCGCGGGATTGCTGATAAGGTTGGCGCTATTTTAATGATAGATATGGCTCATCCGGCAGGTTTAATTGCAGCCGGTTTACTGAATAATCCATTGGAATATGCACATATAGTTACGTCGACAACCCATAAAACACTACGTGGACCTCGCGGAGGTATTATTTTGATCGGTCATGATTTCGAAAATCCATGGGGAAAAACAACCCCAAAAGGTGAAATCAAAATGATGTCGCAGCTATTAGATTCAGCTGTGTTTCCGGGCATTCAGGGTGGCCCGCTTGAACATATCATTGCTGCCAAAGCTGTTGCTTTTAGCGAAGCGCTCGAACCTGAATTTACAACATACCAGATGCAGGTTAAGAAAAATGCAGCTATGATGGCGCAAGCATTTATGGATAAAGGATATAAAATCATTTCAGACGGCACCGACAATCATAGCATGTTGATCGACTTGCGCACGAAATTTCCTGACTTAACGGGGAAAACGGCTGAAAAAGCGCTTGTTTCTGCCGATATTACCGTAAATAAAAATATGGTTCCTTTCGACAGTCGTTCCGCATTTCAGACTTCCGGTATCCGGGTCGGTACGCCGGCTATTTCAACGCGTGGGGTCAAAGAAGATTTGATGGGTGAAATTGTGGAGTTGATTGATGCGGTATTGAAAAACCCGGAATCAAGTCAAACAATTGTCATTGTCCGGGAAAAAGTAAACTCCATCATGCAATCTTATCCGTTATTTGCCTGGTGAAAATTACTAAAAAAATGCAAAAAAATATGTACTTTTGTTAAATACGTGTTTTTCTCATTGATTTTTTGTTTCTTTGTTGTCCAAAATTAAAAGGTATTGAGAAATTGAATCTGATCATTGAGCAAGGAAATTCAGCCACGAAAATAGCCGTTTTCAATCATGGGGAGATGGTTTTTTCTTCTGCGTATAAGGAATTTAACAAGTCTGATCTGATTTGTCTTATGGATCAATATCCTTTAAGAAACGGAATTTTGTCATCAGTGGCAGACACTAAAAAAGAACTGATTGTTTGTTTGAATAATAGATTGAAATGTTTTTTCTTTTTTGAGGAACGTATGCAGCTACCGATTGATATTCGTTATCAAACGCCGGAAACGTTAGGCAAAGACCGGATTGCGGCTGCTGTCGGTGCATATTTTTTGCAACCGGGAAAAGATATTTTGGTCATTGACGCTGGCACGGCTTTGACATACGAAGTAGTGACAGCGCAGGGAATCTATCTTGGCGGGAACATTTCACCAGGTATGACAACGCGCTTTCGCTCACTTAACCAGTATACGAGACGGTTGCCCCTTGTGAGCGAAAAAGGAGATGTTCCATTGATCGGTTCAAGCACTGAAACGGCTATTTTAGCTGGTGTGGTGAATGGAATGGTATATGAAATGGATGGTTATATTGATGAATTGCAGGAAAAATTTCCCGGTCTTTATGTTTTTTTAACGGGAGGACATTCATTTTATTTTGAAAAACGGTTGAAAAACACCATCTTTGCAGTTTTAAATTTAGTGTTGATTGGATTAAATAGGATTTTAGAATATAATGTTGAAAGTCAATAAAATATGCATATTAATAGGGATTTGTGTATTTGTACAGCAATCGCTGAATGCACAAAACAACACAAATTCTCCTTATACACGCTATGGTTACGGCGTGATAGCCGACAGATCATTTGGAGCAGGTCGTTCAATGGGGGGTATTGGTTACGGTTTGCGTTCTTCTCAACAAATCAATCCGATGAATCCTGCATCCTACTCAAGCATAGATTCATTGACTTTTCTTTTCGATGTAGGAGCAACCCTTCAACTATCTTTATTTAATGACGAAATCAATAGTCACAGAAACATTAACGGTAATATAGATTATTTTGCTATGCAATTTCCTGTATCCCGTATCATGGCAGTAAGTGCAGGAATTCTGCCTTATTCTCACGTAGGATATAACTTCAATGCTGTTAACGACATTGATGACATATCGCATTTAGATAATTATTCTGGGACAGGCGGATTAAACGAAGTGTATGTTGGATTGTCTATAGATATATGGAAGAAGCGTCTTTCATTAGGAGCCAATGTAGGTTACATGTTTGGAAATATTGATCACAGAAGTGCTGTAAGGTTTGGTACAAGCCAGCAGATTAGTTCTTTATATACAATGAAAAAGGTGAATTTACGTCATTTGAAATATGATCTCGGCGTGCAATATACGCATCCGCTTAGCAGAACGGAACGTATGACATTCGGATTAGCTTACTCTCCAAAGATTAAGTTTAGTTCCGTATCTTATGATGTGATTTCATCGAATGACTATTTTCTATCGAATATCATCAAAGCGGATACTGTGCGCAACAGCGGATTTGAGATTCCAAATACACTTGGTTTCGGAGCATCATATGTAAAAGATTATAAGTTGATTTTGGCGGCCGATTTATCTTTTCAGGATTGGTCGAACGCCCATTTTTTTGATGATAACAATCAATTTAAAAACCGTTATAAATTGGTTATCGGGGGAGAATATATTCCGAATAATTTTACGAGAGCATATTTAAGTCGCCTCAGATATCGTGCAGGACTTAACTACAGTAATTCTTATTTACAGATTAATGATTCGGGATACAATGAATATGGCATAAGTTTAGGGGTTGGTCTCCCAATGTTAGATAATCGTTCATTTGTAAATGTTTCATTTGAATACGTCAAGATCACCCCGGAAAGTAAAACATTAATTAATGAAAATTGTTTTCGCTTAACATTATCTTTTACATTTAATGAATATTGGTTCATGAAACAAAAAATAGAGTAAAAATCAATGATATTAAAATAAATAAATTAATAAACTTAATAAATATTAACAGGTATGAAAAGTAAAGGAATTTTATGTGTTGCTGTTTTTCTGGCAACTCTAATGAGTGCAAAAGCTCAGACAGGAGTCGATACAGGGACTCAGTTTGGTATGGGACAGGATAGTGTTAATTGCTTGACCAATATCAGTTTGTATACAACAGATTTAAGGGTAAACAATATGAAAGATGCCTATCCAAGATGGAAAGCTGCTTACGAAGAATGTCCGGCAGCAACCAGTAATTTGTATATGCATGGTGCACAACTTTTAAAATGGCAGCTTTCGGAAGAACAGGATCCTGCCAACCAGGGCACCATCATTGATGAATTAATGGCGCTTTATGATAAACGTGTCAAGTATTTCGGCGATGATGCGAGATATGGGAAAGATTGGATTGTTGCTACAAAGGCGGCGGATTATATTAATCTGAAAGGAGACAATCTTGATCCTTTGGTATTATATGATTGGTTAAACGAAGTGACCGAAGAATTTCAAGACAGGGTCGATCCAAGAATTCTTTCCTACCTTATGTTTGCTTCCTATAAATTAATTGGGGTAGATATTGATAAATACAGAGAGCAGTATATCAATGATTTTCTGAGATGTTCCTCTCTTTTGGATATGCAGTTGGAGAATGCCAAAGCCGCAAATGAGGAAACTTTAATAACAAATGCAACTGCCTATAAAGCGCAGATTGAAGAACAATTTACTACAAGCGGGGTAGCTGATTGTGAAACAATGGAAAATGTGTATGCTGCTAAAGTTGAAACAAATAAGACAGATCTTGATTTTTTGAAACAAACGATCACTTTGTTTAGAAGAGTCGGATGCGTGGAAAACGAAGCCTACTTTTTAGCCGGTGGTTATGCACACCAAATGGAACCGACGGCCGAATCTGCTGCAGTATTGGGATCCCAGTCCATGAGGAGAAATGATTACGCCACGGCGGAGAAATATTTCACCGATGCTATCACATTGACGTCGGATGATGAATTGAAGGGAAGCATGAACTTCTTAATAGCTACGATGGCTTTTAACCAAAAAAATTATCAGAAAGCAAGGCAATTCAGCCTGAGAGCGTTGGAAGCGAATCCGAATCTGGGCAGAGCATATTTGATCATTGGAAATGCGTATGCAGCAACAGCCGCCAGTGTCTATCCGGATGATGCTGTATTAAGAAAATGCGTCTATTATCTTGCCGTAGATAAATTTGAAAGAGCCCGACAGGTAGATTCTTCAATTGCAAGTGAAGCCAATTCAGCAATTTCGACATATCGTGGCTACTTCCCGACAACAGAAGAAGTATTTATGCATCCTGATCTTTCACCCGGATCTCAAATTACAATCGGAGGCTGGATACAAGAACGTACCACAGTGAGATAGAGATAGATAAATGAAATATCATTTTCTTTATAATGATACACGGGGCATGGGAAACATCTTTCGGATGAATTTCCTTTTTTTTTTTTTTTTTTTTTTTCGTTGTTAGGAAAAAAAAAAAAAGGGTGGACTTTTTTTTTTTCAAGAGGTTTTTTTTTTAAATAAAAAAAAAAAAA
>Ga0099364_10003762_pt1 | contig 23368 bp, 25 predicted proteins | sample TergutTh196P3_FD_73070 | JGI IMG/M metagenome (GOLD analysis project Ga0099364, IMG submission 73070) | Microcerotermes parvus P3 segment gut microbial communities from Pointe-Noire, Republic of the Congo - Th196 P3 | ecosystem: Host-associated > Arthropoda: Insects > Digestive system > Gut ...
TGAATGCGGCATTGAATTTAAAGAAATACGGAGAGAACAACTCCTCAAATCATACCGTGCGTTAAACGGGAATTTAAGCCTCTGGAGCGTTAAACCAAACGGCGGTAGCCTCGGCGAAACCGGACGCAAAAAGTGTAGTAACGAAGGAGGAAGGAAGCTGAAAAACTGCAATATTCGTAACTTTTTGTAGGTCTTCCGTAACGGTAAACCACTGACAGATAAGGAATACGTGACAAAAAACACACTGTCCGTGAAAAAAAAACGAAAAGAGGCAACCTTGGAAGAGCCTCTTCAGGTCGCAGGAAAAAAAGAGGCAAACGCCTTACAATCTCCTGCCATTATTGGAAAATGCTACGGTTTTTACAGAGCAGTCATAGAAATGTCGATATAAATCAGTAAGGTATGAGATGTGCTGCTGCGATTTTTCTGCCCGGATACCGGTGACCCTGTAACTGAAGTGTTCGGAAACAGCCTGAAAAATATGTATCATTTTGAAAAAAAATAAAAAAATTTATGAAATATTGTATTTATACCCTAAATTTTTCTGAAATCTGACCGTTATAGGGTTAACTGGAAGTGCCTCCTCCGATTGCGCAGATGTCAGATTGACAGCCGCAATGCGGTTTCAGAGTCCGGTTCGGGATCAGCCGACAGGGAGTCAGAAACACAGGAGGAGGAAAACCCGGGAAAAAAACCCCGGGTTGATGGATGGAAAAAAACAGGAGAACGAAATGGAGATCAGGTCTATTTCAAGCACCGCGATGGGGATCAGGCCCACAGCGGACATGCCAGCGCAGCCCCAGCAGGCGCAACAGAGCGTGCCGTCGCCGCAGGTAACAGTACAGACGGTCAATGCCGTGCCACAAGTGTCCCAGACAGACGCAGCGGCAACGGCAAACCGTTCTGCCGATAACAGAGGCCCACGCCAGCAGAACGCCAGCGCCGATGTAATGAGGCGCACGGCAGGAAGCCAGTCGCACGTTGATGGTGCACAGGATGCCATAACCAGGCCGGATGCAAGGCAGCCGGAGACGGCACCGCTTGACCAGGCTGCAAGAGAGGCACAGAGGGAAAACCTCCAGGGTGCTGTCGACCAGATCTCACAGCACCTGCGACAGAATCCGGGAAGCCTGCAGTTTTCAGTCGACGAGGAACTCGGACGGGTGATCGTGAAAATCGTGGATACGGAAACACAGGATGTGATCAGACAGATCCCGTCAGAAGAAGCAATAGCACTCGCCAAATCACTGAGCAAAATGACCGGAATGCTGTTAAGCACAAAAGCATGAAAAAAGAGTAAAGCATAAAAGCCGGATCCGCTGACGCCCTAAAGTCTTCACCACTTTCTGCCGTTAGCAAATCATGGATGGCCATTTATCAAAAAAAGCGCGTTCATGAACGCGCTTTTCTTGAAGAAAAAAAGGAAAGAGGTAAAATACCCTTTTTTCACCGGTTAAACCATGCACAAAATCAGGTAAAGTGCATATATCAGGTAATGCACTTCCCAATAAAGCTGACAAAAACAGCCAGAACAGGCACAGGAGATTAAAAATGTCCATTTCATCCCTCGGAATTGGTTCAGGAATTGATCTGGAAGGCATGGTTCAGATGCTCATGCAGGTAGAGGCACGCCCTCTGCAGATGATTGCAAACAAAAACCAGAGCTTCCAGACCAAACTCTCAGCATACAGTATGGTCCAGAGCGCTGTAGCCAACTTTCAGGGCACAGTACGGGGACTTGCAAACATCAGCCAGTATCAGAGAACCACTGCAGGCAGCACCCAGCCCGATCTGGCCACAATCAGTGCCGGCTCGACTGCTTCAAACGGATCATATAACCTGTCGGTATCCCAGCTTGCCCAGTCACAAAGACTGGTAGCTGGCGGGGTCGCCAGCGACAAGGAAGAAATCGGAACCGGCAAGTTCACCATCACTTTCGGACAGATTACTGGTGGCACCTTCAATGAAGATACCGGTCTGTACCAAAGCACAGACACCGACGATGGGCCGAGTAACCCCTCGTTTGTAATAGCGGGCGCAGCTGCCGCCACGATCACGATAACGAACGATAACAACTCGCTGATCGGTATCAGGGATGCCATCAATGCCGCCGGCATCGGAGTGACGGCTACCATAGTAAACGATGGTACCGACAAACCCTTCCGTCTGACACTCACCAACGCCGCAACGGGCGAAAAATCCAGCATGCAGATTGTGGTAGACGGCGATCGGGGGCTTGAGGACCTGCTCTCATATGATCCGGGCACTGCCCAGAACATGACCCAGACGGCAATGGCACGCAATGCCGAATTTACCCTGGACGGTATCCGGATTTCCAAAGCAACCAATACCGTGACAGACGTGCTGGAAGGCGTAACGATTACTCTGCGTGGGGTAAGCAGCGACAAAGCCAGCACGACAACACTCTCGGTCAATCGCGACACCGGTGCGGCAGCAAGAGCCGTCGAGGAACTGGTCAAGGCCTATAACGATCTGAACAATACATTGAAAGAACTGACCAGCTTTGATCCCGAAACGAGGCAGGCATCCGTTCTGACGGGAGACTCTGCAGTGCGCTCGATCCAGACTGCCATGAGAAGAGTGCTTTCCCAGTCGATAACCGGCGGTATAGATGGTTTCCGCACACTGGCTGATGTCGGTGTCACAATGAACAAGGACGGCGTCCTCGAAATCGATTCATCCAGACTCAACGCGGCAATCGACAAGGACTTCAATGCGTTCGTTGCCATGTTTGCAGAAGGAGGGATGAGTTCCAACCCGGCCATCACCTTTGCATCGGCAGCCGGCAATACAAAAACCGGCTCTTTTGAAGTCGAAATCACGCAGGTCGCAACAAAAGGCCATTATGCACTCGAGATAGATTCGGGTGCGCTGGATCTGAGTGGAACAAGCGATGCCGACAGATCCATGCTCATCACACTCAATGGCGTGTCCAGAACCATCACGCTTTCTGAAAAGAGCTATTCCGAATCGGAACTGGCAACTGAACTGCAGACCCAGATCAATAACGCGTTTACAGGTGCCGGCCTGAATGTTACAGCCGAAGATGGTGTCCTGAAGCTGACTTCGGATGCCTACGGCTCCGCAACCACCATCAACATCACGCCGACCGGAGGAATGGGCGACGTTTTATCTAACGGAACTTTCACCCAGGGACTTGATGTTGCTGGTACAATCAATGGAATCGTCGGAGTCGGCAGCGGCCAGACACTGACAGGAGCCGCCAACTCGGAAACCGATGGCCTCAAACTCACCATCACCGGTGAGGAAAGCGGTATCAGGGGTACGGTAAGCTTCACGAAGGGCTACGCCTATCAGTTTCAGATGATGGCAGATGAACTGCTCAACGAAAATGGTACAATAAGATCGCATATTGACGGCATGAACCGCAACATTGAGCAAACCCAGAAAGAGTTTGCCACTATTGAAGCCCGGATTGAACGAACCGAGAAGGCGTACAGAAGACAGTTCGTGGCGCTTGATGTACTGCTTGCAAAACTGAATCAGCAAAGCGCCTATCTGACAACACAGCTCCAGGCAATCTCGGGCCTGTGGCAGACAAGCAGCAGCAAGAAATAAAGAGTAAAGGGAGCACTGACCGGTTCGGTTTTCAGTCTGAAAAATATCCTGCCATTCCGGTTGTATTGACGCCACATACAGCCGGATCCGGATCGGTGCTTCCTGAATAAAACAGCAGGTCTGACGATTTTACAGGCAGTACCGTGAGCCAGTATAAGGAGAAATCATGTTTGGTTCCAGAAGAAGCGGAGTGAATGCTTATGCACAGGTTGGTGTGGAAACCGGCGTACTCGCCGCCAGTCCACACAGGCTCATCTCCATGCTGTTTGATGGGGCAATTGTCGCAATTGGCGCAGCTTCAAGACACATGCTGGCCGGCGAAATCGAAAAAAAAGGCGAGGCAATAGCAAAAGCGGTAACCATTATCGTATCGGGCCTGCGAGCCGGTCTGAACATGGATGTGGGTGGTGAACTTGCCGGGAGCCTGGCCTCATTGTATGACTATATGGCACGCCGCCTTTTTGAGGCACACGTTAAAAACGACCATGAAATGCTCGAGGAAGTAAAAGCCCTTCTGATCGACATCAAGAGCGCCTGGGATGAAATCGGTATGAAAGACGCTGTCCCTGCCGCATCCGGCGCTGCCGATATGCCACCGCCGCCGGTAAATGACCCGCTGGCCCCGCGGACACCACTCACAATGAGGGCTTGAAAATGGAAAAAAGTGTGATACTCTCTGTCTATGAGAAGGTCTCTGGCGTGATGGGCCTGATGGTACAGGCCGCCGAAGAAAAAGACTGGGATCGACTGATTGAACTGGAGACGCACTGTTCGTCCTATATGGATACACTCCGATTTGGTGACCATCATGATGATCTGACCGTAGAGGAGCTGCAGTACAAAATGGATCTCATCAGAAAGATTCTGAATGACGACAGAAAAATCAGAGAGCAGACCGAACCATGGATGAAAGAACTCTCCGATCTGATCAGACATTCCTCGACAGCACGCAAGATTAACCATGCATACGGATCTAGCAACATAAGCTGACGCATATGGAATTGTTGAGCGACGTCACCGGCGCTCGCACTGTAACGACGCAAGGAACGACGACAGTACAGCCGATATTTCCGGCCGGTGACCCAAGACAGGATGCACACGCCCGTCTGATGGCATTGGCCGTCGGACGCCCCCTGCCCGCCGAAATAACCTCCCAGACACAGGATGGAACCTCCATGGTGCGCGTGGCAGAAACACTCGTCCAGATGGACCTGCCCCGGGACGCGAAAGTGGGCGACAGGGTAATGCTCACCCTCCTGGCAAAAGAACCCAGACTGACCTTTCTTTTTGAACGGGAACCGGCAGCACTGTCCAATGTATCCAACACCGGACGACTGATCGATACGATCCTGCGGGCAGTTTCCCAGGATGTGTCTACCCAGGTCCTTGCCGGTCGCGCTCCGCTTCTGGCCACACCACCTGGCGCAGGTGCGGGCACAGGCGCAGCTGCGCTTGCAATGCAACCCGGATCCGCACCCGCACTCCAGTCCGTACTGTCCAACATCTTCAGCTTTTCCGGTCTTTTTTATGAGTCACACCTTGCACAGTGGGTCGCAGGAGAACGCCCCCGTGCCGACCTGATGGACCAGCCGCAGGCAAAACTGGCCGTTCCTGCCAAAGAAGTGCTGACGCAGGACCCGAACCAGATGAATCGCCTGGAAATGCTGCAGGAACGCAGCTGGGTAACAGCACTGCTGAACAAGCTCGGAGCAAAAATGCCTGCTGCAGGACAACAGATGCCCGAAAAATCAGAACTCGTCATCGACCGGGATGCAGCCAGCATGATCCGCATGCAGCTTGACGCACTGGAAAACAGAAGAGTGATCTGGCAGGGCGAATTCTGGCCAGGCCAGGAGATGGAATGGGAAGTCGAAGAAGACAGGTCGCAACACCAGAACGTATTTGGCGAAGCAGCACAGCCATCCTGGCAAAGCGTGCTCAGAACCAACCTCCCGCAACTGGGACCGGTCACGGCAACGGTGCGCCTGACAGGACAGACAGTACAGGTAAATCTGGCAGCAACAGAGGAGACCTCGAAATCACTTTTGCGCGAGCTCGGCCCGGAACTGGTCACGGCACTCGAGGTGGCCGGAGCAAGACTCGATTTTTTTGCGGTGACAGATGAATCAGCATGAAGCACAACAGAATGCGGTAGCACTCGCCTATGAGGTCGGCTCAAGGGCACCGAAGGTCGTCGCAAAAGGACGGGGACTCATCGCAGAAGAAATCATACGCCGCGCAAATGAAAGCGGGGTTTTTGTGCACCAGTCAAAGGAACTGGTCGCACTCCTGATGCAGGTCGAACTCGACAAGGATATCCCCCCCCTGCTCTATCGCGTGGTAGCGGAACTCCTTGCCTGGCTTTACCAGGTAGAAGCAAGACAGGCTGCAAAACTCGCACCTCCTCCCCCTCCAGTACTCGATGTTCCGAAAGTGGACTCGATCAGAACGCCCAATATGGCCGAATAGATTTGCCTTGCTCCATAAAAGTCCCTGCTTTGTCTGTTATAATACCGAGTTCGAAAAGCACACGGTGAGCTGCTCCCCGGGGAGCGCACGGGCACACATCCTGCAGAGATCGCCGGTCCTGCTGGCCCGCAGCATGCAAAAAGGAGCCCGGGACAAAACAGTGCTCAAAGAAAATACTTGCAAAGTAATTACTTTTTTCATTTTCGTTCTTGTGGTACCCTTGACAGATACCCGAAGATGGCCCGCCCTGAAATTTTGCCAGACCCATAACAGTACGGAAGTTAGAGATTTTAAGCAGGTGATCCCATGCCAACGACACCCCTGGAAAAAGAAACCGACCCGCAAAAAACAGTAGAAGAAAATCTGGAAAAATTCCAGATTCATTCGCGTCTCGAAATCGGGTACATATTGCGCGGCGTTCTGGCAAGCAAACAGCTGCTGCAGATGAACTTCCCCGACTCCCTGGAAGTCGCCATCACCCGCATCCTGGACGTGGATTATGATACCAGTACGATCGCTGTGGACCGGCCAGGCGAGCCTGCTCTTGTCAGTCGGGCATTGAACAGCGCAGCACTCAACTTTGCAGGCAAGCTTGACAAAGTCAGAATTTCCTTTACAACCGGTCAGGCCGTCCAGGATACCGTCAATGGCGAGCCTGCATTGCGGGTACCCTTTCCGGAGCGGCTTGCCCGACTCCAGCGGCGCAATCATTTCCGCGTTCCCGTTATCGGCGGCAGAATCCGCATTCCCGTACTGGAACAGGACAAACTGTGGTACTCGGTCGGACAGGTGCGGGACCTGAGTTCCAACGGAGCAAGCGTGATCGATTTCGGAAAAACACTCAATACCACAGTCGGCACGGTTTACAGAAACTGTACACTGGAACTGCCCCAGACACAGCCACTGCTGGTGTCCATAGAAGTGCGCAATCATCATCGCCTGATCGCGTCCGATACGTCCATTCATTATCGCATCGGCTGCCAGTTCGTGGATCTTTCCGCAGCAGAGGAAGCCCTGATTCAACGCTATATAACCCGCATTGAACGACAGCGCGTCGGAATGCGTTTTTTTGAATCAGATGCAGAATCTGTCTATGCAGACGTGCCAAAATAACACCAGCAAAACCGGAAGCGGATGATATCTGATGCAGCAACGCGCCTGCCAGACAACCATCTCCTTCCCGCCTGCCGCAGAACTCCCGAAAAACACACCCGACCAAAAAAAGGCTTTTCCGCTACAGCAAATGGAAAAGCCTCAGGCACTACACTTTTGGTGGAGGAACCAAAAGAAGCACTACACCTGCATGCTCATGATCTCCTGGTAAGCAGAAACAATCCTGTTTCTGGCCTGCACCGTGGTCTGGAGTGCAATACTGGCTTTCTGCATGGAGATCATGACGTCGGAAAGTTGTACGGAATCGTCACCAATGGCAAACTGCTGGCCCATGACTTCTGACCGGACCTGAAGGTCATTGACCCTGTCAAGCGTTTCTTTTAGTGCCGCAGCAAAATCAACCTTGCCTGCAGCAGAACCTCTATCGGGAGAATCCACCATTCTGTTATTCAGATTATGTATTTTCGCCGAAGGAGGCGTAACCATGTCTGCAGTTGCCCTGAGCTGTTCAAGCATGGCCTGGATCTGGTTTGTGTTGATCGCCATCATAAATAAGGTCTCCAGATGGAATGGTCGCAAATACTGCCCGTATACATGAAACACGACACGACAGTGGACTGATACAACATCCACTTTAACACTGCACGACACATTTGGAAGGGCAGATTAAGAGGGTAAAAACCCCTCTGTTCAAGGCTTTAAAACAGGCCGGTTTGAGAGAAAATGGACTCCAGTGATACCTGCGTTTGCACAAACGGCAAAGCAGGGCAGAAAACAGACAGCAAATGGGTATTATTTTGATTCCGTTACAAAGTTAAATAAAAAAAAACAGAGAAAAAACATCAACCTGGACAGCCTGGAGGACAAAATGGCAGTAGCGGAAGAACCGGCATTGTTGGACGAGCCAATAGCGGTTGAAGAGACGGTCGAAACGGCAACGACTGCTGTGCAGGCACGCCTTGCCCAGGTACGGGCCATACTTGAAAGACCACGCAACCGGTATATTGCAATTGCAACGGCTGTAGCACTCGTCCTTTCCATGGGAATCGCGGCCTGGATGTGGTCCCAGAAAACAGAATACCGGGTACTGTACTCCGGTTTTTCTGACAAGGATGGTGGTGCAATCGTAGCCGCACTGGAACAGATGAATGTGCCCTATCGCATCACACAGGGCGGCGGCGCTGTCATGGTGCCGCTCGAGCGCGTGCATGACCTGCGCCTGAGACTGGCTTCCCAGGGACTGCCCAAATCCAGCGGCGTCGGATTTGAGGTGATGGAAAACCAGAGGATAGGCGTTTCCCAGTTTCAGGAACAGGTGAACTTCCAGCGCGCACTTGAAGGCGAGCTCGGAAGAACGATCCAGTCCATGGAAGCAGTCCAGTACGCACGCGTGCATCTGGCGATGCAGAAAGCATCCGTTTTCGTGCGGGATCAGGCACGACCAACCGCATCCGTCATGCTCACGCTCTACAACGGACGCTCACTCGATCGCACCCAGGTCAATGCAATCGTCCACATGGTTGCGAGCAGCGTACCCAACCTTCAGGCACCGAATGTCACCGTTGTCGACCAGAACGGTGACCTGCTTTCCTGGCAGGACAGGGAAAAAACGGAAAGCGAAAAACTCGACGCAAGGCAGATGCTCTATGTCCAGGAACTGCAGAAAAACATAGTCAAGCGCGTCGAATCCATTCTCGCACCCATGGTGGGAGAAAGCAATGTGCGCGCACAGGCCACAGCAGAAGTCGATTTTTCCCAGACAGAACAGGCCGAGGAATTTTACAGGCCCAACCAGGCTCCACACTCACCCACCATCCGGTCCCAGCAGAACCTGGAATCCTCCAAGGTGACAACGGACCCGCTCGGAGGTATTCCCGGAGCGGTAACCAACCAGCCACCGGTCCCGCCGATTGCGCCACTCATCCAGCAGTTTCCCGGGCAGCCCCCGGTAGCACCGCCAGGGCAGCGCGTCTTTACCCCTATCGGGCAGGGAGGGGCAGGAGGCCCGGTTGAAGGCAAAAGAGAGTCCGTCATCAATTATGAAGTGGACAAGACAGTTCGTTATGTCCAGAAAGCCAAAGGTGAGATCAGACGCCTGACGGTTGCCGTCATGATCAATTACCGCCCCGGTAAGGATGCGGACGGCAGGGATGCACTGATACCGCTTACCGACGCAGAAAAAGAGGAAGTGGCAGGTCTGGTCAGGGAGGCAATGGGCTTTAACCGGGAAAGAGGCGACAGCCTGTCCGTCTTCAACACCCGTTTTGCCGATACGGACGTAAGTCCACCCATCTGGAGAAGTCCGGAGGCAATCAGTATGGCAAAGGATGCGCTCAAATATGGCATCATTGCGGGTATACTGATATTTCTGTATTTTAAATTCGTAAAGCCCCTGATTTACAAGCTCTCAGGTCAGGAAGAAAGAGACCGGCTCAAAAAAGAGGCTGAAGAACTGGCAAAAGCGGAAGAGGAGGAACGATTGAGACAGCTTGCAGAAGAAGAGGCGGCAGCAGCTGCGGCGGCTGCCGAAGCCGAAGCAGGAGCGATTGTCACACTGAGTCCGGCAGGCTACGATTTAGCGGATGAGGATTCGGCATACAAGCATTTGCTTGAAGTGGCACGGAATGCTGCCCGCGAAAACCCGAGGGCGGTAGCAAACATCATTTTGGAGTGGCTGGGAAATGACTGAGGCACAACTGAGAAGACTCGATGGCGCAGAAAAAAGCGCGATCCTGATGCTTGCACTCGGCGCAAACGAAGCCGCCGAGATCATGAAGTTTCTGGGGCCGCGCGAAGTGCAGAGACTGGGTGCAGCCATGGCCTCCATGAAGGGCGTCCTGGCAGAAGACCTGGAGCGCGTCCTGATCGAATTCATGGCAATAGCATCCAAAAATACCGATATCGGAGTGGATACGGACAGCTATATCCGCGACGTCCTGACGAAAGCACTCGGAGACGACAAGGCGTCCGGGATTCTTACCCGCATACTGGGGGCCAAAGACGAAAGCGGTATCGAAAGCCTGAAGTGGATGGACGCACAGACGGTTGCCGATCTGATCAGAAACGAGCACCCGCAGATTATCGCCACGATTCTGGTGCATCTGGAAAGGGATCACGCCTGTGAAGTACTCGCCTATTTTGTGGCGCGTACGCGAAACGACGTGATTTTGCGCATTGCAACACTAGATGGCGTACAGCCATCCGCGCTCAGGGATCTCAATGACGTGCTGACAAAGCTTCTGACCGGAAGCGAGAACGTCAAGAAAAAGCAGATGGGCGGCGTCAGGACGGCTGCGGAAATCCTGAACTTCATGAGCAGCGAATTCGAGGCCGGCGTCATGGAACATCTGCGCTCCTATGACGAAAAAATGGCCCAGGACATCATTGATGAAATGTTTGTCTTCGACAATATCATGGACATCGACAATCGCGGTATCCAGACCATCCTGCGCGAGGTCTCTCCCGATACACTGATCGTGGCACTCAAAGGAGCAAGCGAGGAACTGCGCGACAAGATCTTCAGGAACATGTCCACGCGTGCAGCAGACATGATGCGCGAGGATCTGGAAATGAGAGGTCCGGTGCGTCTTTCCGAAGTCGAGTCCAACCAGAAAGAAATTCTGGCAGTAGTGCGCCGTCTGGCAGACGAGGGGCAGGTAATGCTCGGAGGAAAGGGCGATGACAAGTTCGTATAACCGTCCGTCCGCCCCTGAAGAACCTGGGTATCTGCGCTGGGAGATGACTGCATTTAACGATGATTCCCCCAAAATAAGGGCGATTCCACCGTATGATCTGGATTTTTCGGCCCCGCCGGAAAGCGAACTTCCCCCCGTCGAGGAGGAAACCCATTTTGCCAGCGGGCACCCGGGACTGAGGGTTACCTATGTGGAACCGGAAGAAGTGGAAGTGCCGTACGCACCGACCGTATCCGAGGCCACAGTAGAGGATGTGCGCGCCCTGATAGAGGATATGCGCAGAGAAGCACAGGGTGTGGGTTATAACGCCGGCAGGGAAGAAGGCCTGAGAAAAGGGCAGACCGAAGGATACGGGATAGGACTGGAAGACGGATATAACACCGGGCTTGCACAGGGCCTGGAAGAAGGGCGTACGAAAGGTCACGCCGAAGGCTTTGAAAAAGGGTATCAGGAAGGAGCTGTCGAAGGCCGGGAATATGCAACTACCCTGCGTGCGCTGGCAATGCACTTTGCAACAGACGTGCAGCTTGCCAACGAAAAAGTGGCTGAAGACCTGCTCGCCTTGAGTCTCGATCTGGCAAAAGCCATGCTCAAGAGCGCGTTCGTGGTCAGACCGGGACTGATTGTACCGATTGTGGAAGAAGCAGTGCGGCACCTGCCTTCACTGCAGTATCCTGCGGTTTTATATCTGAATCCCGATGATGCGAAAGTAGTAAAAAAAGCAATGGGAGAAGAACTGGAAGCGGGCGGCTGGCGTCTTGTTGAAGAGGCAATGGAGCGGGGAAGCTGCCGTATAGAAACAGGAACGAACCAGATTGACAATTCCCTGACAACACGCTGGGAGCGGCTGATGACCACCCTGGGGAAAGATTCGAACTGGATTGAATGAGTCATCCTGACTGAACCGGATGATATGACTGATTGACCACACACCTGACTGGACTGAATCATGCAAGGCGCAGTTGAACATATCGGCCTGGATACCTGGAAGTCATACCTTCAGGACAACAGGGCGCATCTGGAGCTTGCCAGGCCCATGCTGGTTGCCGGCAGGGTCACACGCGTGACCGGTCTGGTGATGGAGACAGTCGGGCTGAAACTGCCTGTCGGAAGTGCATGCTGGGTCCCGCTACCAGGCGGAATACGTGTTGAAGCAGAAGTGGTCGGATTCAATGACGACAAGCTCCTTCTGATGCCACTGAGCGCAGTGGAAGGAATTCTTCCCGGTACCCCGGTTTTTCCGGTCGAGGAACTGCTCAGTCCTCCCAGGCCTGGTGCAGCGTTCCAGGCAGGTACAAAGCCTGCAGACAGGGCAAGGCAGCTGCCGGTAGGGGAAGAACTCCTGGGGCGTGTTCTGGATGCAAACGGCAGGCCACTCGACAATCTCGGTCCGCTCAATACGACACAGTCTGCACCGCTGGTTACGCAATCCATCAATCCGCTGGTGCGGGCACCGATAACGGAAATTCTGGATGTCGGGATCAGGGCAATCAACAGCATGCTGTCAGTGGGGCGCGGTCAGCGACTCGGCCTGTTTGCCGGATCCGGTGTTGGCAAAAGCGTACTCCTGGGAATGATGGCGCGCTATACCAGTGCGGAAGTGAATGTGGTCGGACTCATTGGCGAGCGGGGCCGGGAGGTCAAGGAGTTCATTGAACTGATTTTAGGTGAGGAAGGAATGAGACGTTCCGTTGTGGTGGCGGCACCCGCAGATACGTCTCCTCTGCTGAGGCTCCAGGGTGCGGCGTATGCAACCACCATTGCCGAATACTTTCGCGACCAGGGAAAGAGTGTCCTTCTGATCATGGATTCGCTCTCGCGTTTTGCGATGGCACAGCGCGAAATTGCACTTGCAGTGGGCGAACCGCCTGCTACGAAAGGATATCCGCCATCCGTTTTTGCCAAACTGCCGGCACTGGTGGAGCGGGCGGGAAACGGGGAAGAAGGAGGAGGCTCGATTACCGCGTTCTATACCGTACTGACAGAAGGGGATGACCAGCAGGATCCGATTGCGGATGCGGCGCGGGCAATTCTGGACGGGCATATCGTCCTGGACAGACAGCTGGCGGAATCGGGCCACTATCCGGCAATTGATGTCGAGCAGTCCATCAGTCGTGCGATGCAGAATATTGCAGATCCGGAGCACCAGGTGCTCTCGCGCAGGTTAAAGCAGCTTTCCTCGCGGTATGCACGCAGTCGCGACCTGATCAGTGTGGGGGCCTATGCACCGGGCAGTGATCCGGTACTGGACGAGGCGATTGTCCGGCAGCCAAAAATTGCGGAGTTTCTGGCGCAGGACATGATGGAAAGATCCAGCCTCACCGATAGTCTGGAAGGTCTGGCAGAAGTGTTTCAGTAACGGGCGTGCCATCGCCGGTTCGTGACAGTACCGGCAGCAGGCTCATGGTAACAGGTTCAACATCGGGGCAGCATCATGATCGCTCAGACAACACTGCAGACACTGATTGATCTTGCGACCGAAGCAGTGGAAAAAGCGGCCATAGTACTCGGACATACGATGAGAGCGGGTCAGGAGGCCGAACAGAGACTGGAGATGCTCGATCAGTACAGGGATGATTATCTGGAGCGCTTCAGCCAGAGCAAAATGAAGGGGCTTCTTGCGCAGGACTATCTGAATTATCAGCGTTTTCTCGACAAGCTTGATGAGGCACTCGCCGCACAGAAGAACCTGGTAAGACAGGCGCATGAGCGCATAGAAGAAGCAAGAGCGGCATGGCAGCAGTGCGAAAGAAAGAAAAAAACATACGAGATATTGCAAAGTCGCGCAAAAAATGCGCAGATCAGAAAAGAAAACAGGCGTGAACAGAGGGATGTGGATGAATTCAACAGTGCAATGGCACGCCGCACCGGTTCAGGCAGTAAAACAGGGAGCACAAAATGAATATGTCACTGTTAATTATTCAGTCGGCGAATGAAGCAGCCAAAAGGGAAATGTCGCCATCGGGAACTGCGGGTCCGAATAATGAAGGCACATCACAGTTTCAGGCGCTTCTGGATACGAAGATGACGCAGCCTGCAGCCGAAAAGCAGAATCCGGGGCAGCAGCAGGGCAGCCCCCAGGCCGGTGAAAGACCGTCAGACCGGCACATTGACAGTACTGATGTTCTGGCAAAGGCAGGTGAAATTGTCATTAAAACCCGGTTTTCGGCGGATACCTTGCTGGATCAGCTCGAAAGTGAAGTGATTTATGAAGAAGATGTGGATCTGCTGACCCAGATTATGGCTGTTGCGGTTGGCTCGCAGATTATTCCTCTGGAACCCAGCCCGGGTGATGATACGGTGGAACTGGCCGAGGATGCGTCCAGGATTCTTTTTACTGATGTGGGTGGAGATACAAAGAGGCCCGTTATTGCGCAGTCTGCTGTCGCAGATGAGGGGGTTGAGGCCAAAGTGGCGGACGAGGATGCCGGCTTTACCCGGATTCAGGCAGCTGCAGCTCCGGCTGAGCGTACGGCAGGGAATACGACACCGGAAAATATCACGGCAAGAGGAGCGGAAGTGAGGTCCGAGCTGTCCGTAAGCCAGCCGCAGCAGTCGGTAACGCCGGCGGCTGCCTCACAGGGTGCTGCGCCTGCAACGGTGCAGCCTGAGGCCGCAGGAATCCCGCCTGCAGTGCGTGTCATGCAGCCGCTGGGCACGCCCGAGTGGAACCAGGCGGTCGGACAGCGTATTTTATGGATGGTAGGCCAGGAGCAGCAGAGTGCGTCCCTGATTCTGAATCCTCCGGATCTGGGACCGGTGCGCATCGTGCTGAGCATATCCAATAACCAGGCTTCAGCCAATTTCTTTTCGGCACATCCTGATGTGAGAAGTGCGCTGGAGGGCTCATTGCCGCGCCTGCGTGAAATGCTGGAAGGGGCTGGCGTTGAACTGGGTCAGACGCATGTTGGTGGAGACAGCCAGGACAATCAGCAGCCAGGCATGTACTCTCACTCAGGTGACCCTCTGGCATGGATGGCGGGTGCTGAGGCCGAGGGTGAAGGTGCATCGTCTGTAACGGAGGCAGTGCGCAGAACAGTCAGTCGTGGCCTGATCGATACCTTTGCATGATTTGTCCGGACCGGGCGGATTTCAGGCTGTTTTCCACTTCGGACAGAACAGGAATTTCTGGGTGAGAAGGCGTTTCAGATATTGACCGGATGTGGTTAATTTGTGGAAATGTTCAGAGAGCCAAGCCGGATAAACCCCTTCTGGCACCATAAAATGACAGGAAGTTGTTGTTTTTTGCAAATCGTAACTTGTTTAGATGCGTTCACACTGTAAAATAACAGGATAGGAAAATATTCATCCTGTTTTGTGCCCGGTCAGGATCGGGCAGGCAGATGAACTTGTCAATCGAACAAGGGCGAACTGATAAAAAACATAAAGGGTAATGCATGGCTACAAAAAAGGAAAGCGCTGCAGACGGTGGGCAGGGTAAGAAATCCAGGCTCAAGTTAATTATCATGGTCTTCCTGATGGTAATGCTGGCTGGTGGTGGTGGCGGAGGCTATTACTACTACAAGCATGTGACGAACGCAGAAGAGCCTGAGGAGGATCGTAGCGTTGTCAAAAGGAAGAAAGTAGAGCGTGATCCGGTATTTGTTGCCATGCATGTGTTTACGGTCAATCTGAGAGGAGAGGAAGGTCAGTTGTTGCAGGTGGCAATTACTCTGCAGATGTCGGACGAAGAGGATGCGACCAAACTGAGACAGTTTCTTCCTCTGGTGAGAAGCCGGCTGATCATGCTTTTGACCAGTAAACGCGCAAGCGATGTTCTGACGGTAGAAGGCAAGAATGAACTGGCACAGCAGGTCGCAGCGGAAGTCAGCCAGCCTTTTTTTGCGGGTGATTATCCGTTGCAGATCCAGAACGTGATGTTTACGTCGTTTATTGTTCAGTAACGGGAAAGGTTTTTAACCAGGTTCAGGTATGGCAACAGAGACTTTTCTGACTCAGGATGAGGTTGATGCGCTACTGAAGGGAGTGCATGGCGTTGATGATGAGCCGGAACCTCTTCTGGAGGCGGGAGGTATCCGCCCTTATAATCTGGCCACGCAGGAGCGCATTGTACGCGGGCGCATGCCCACGCTCGAGATCATGAACGAGCGGTTTTCGCGTCTGTTGCGTATAGGCATGTTCAATTTCCTGCGCAGGAACACGGAAGTGCAGGTTGGTCCTGTCCGGGTAACGCGCTACAGTGAGTTTTTGCGTAATCTGGTGGTCCCGACGCATCTGAATCTGGTGCACATCAAGCCTCTCAGGGGGACTGGCATGGTTGTCATTGAGCCTGCGCTGGCTTTTCTGGTGATTGACAATCTGTTTGGTGGCGATGGACGTTTTCTGTATCGTGTTGAAGGGCGTGACTTTACCCAGACCGAGCAGCGGGTGATCCAGCGCATGCTCGAAATCATTTTTTCAGCCTATTCCGAGTCCTGGGAGCCGATTTATCCGATCGAGTTTGAGTATATCCGTTCGGAAATGAATACGCAGTTTGCCAATATAGCCACACCAAGCGAGGTTGTGGTATCCACGTCTTTCCGGCTGGACCTGGGTGACAGTGGGGGATCTGTTATTATCTGTACCCCCTACACAATGATCGAGCCTGTCCGGGATATTCTGTCCAGCAGTATGCAGGGTGAGACACTTGAGGTGGACAAACGCTGGCTGCGTCTTTTGCGGCACCAGTTGCAGACGGCCGAAGTCGAGCTGGTTGCGGAATTCGGAACGGCAAGAACCAATGTTGAAGGGCTTTTGCAGATGAAGGTCGGTGACATTATTCCCCTGACCGTTCCGGAGCGGATTGAAGGAAAGGTGGACGGAGTGCCGATTATGGAGTGTTCTTACGGAAAGTCGCACGGTCAGTATGCGCTGCGTGTTGAAAGACTGATCAGTATTTCCGCAGAAAGTGCATTACAAGGAGAGGATTAACAATGTCTGATACTGTGGCAAACCTGGATGAAGAGGCTTTGGCAATGGCTCAGGGAGCTGATGCGGATGATGATGATGACGATATGCTCGACTGGGGTGCCGCAATGGCCGAGCAGGAAGCGAGAGATCAGGCTGCAGCAGAGCATGCGGCAACCGATTTCATGTCGGCTGCTCCGGCCCTGACCGATTTTAGTCCTGTGCATCAGCAGGATAGGGTCCATGATGTTGATTTTATTCTGGATATTCCAGTTCAGCTGACAGTTGAACTGGGGCGCACCAAGTTACCAATCAAAAATCTGTTGCAGCTTGCCCAGGGTTCCGTTGTCGAGCTTGATGGTCTGGCGGGTGAGCCGATGGATGTTCTGGTCAATGGCTGTCTGATTGCCCAGGGTGAGGTGGTGGTTGTCAATGACAAATTCGGTATCCGTCTCACGGATGTGATAACGCCTGCCGAGCGTATCCGGAAGCTGAATCGCTGATGCGTGCGGTGGTGAAGGCTCTGTTTTTGCTGTTTTTTGCAGCGCCGGTTGCGCTTGCGCAGGTGCAGACTGTGTCGAGACAGCCTTCATCTGTTGTGCATGCCGGTTACATGATCCAGGGCATTATTGGCCTGATGATCGTTCTGGGGCTGATATGGGGTGCCTGGTGGATTATCCGGCGTACCGGTTTCAACCGGGGTTTTTCCGGAGTACAGATGAAGGTGGTGGGTGGTCTTGCCGTCGGTCACAGGGAGCGCGTGATGATTGTGGAAATCGGTGATCAGTGGCTGGTTCTGGGAGTTACTCCGCATCAGATCACTACCCTGGCAACCATTCCGAAGCAGGCGCTTCCGGAAGAAGAAGGTCAGTCACGTTCTCTTCCTTTTGCGGCATGGCTCAAAAAAACAATGGATCGGCAGAAAAATGACGAAAAGTCCTGAAAACTGGAGGAACTGGGTGCTTTCGGCCTCTTTTCTGATGGCGCTTGTTCTGCTTGTTTTTCCGCAGTGTGCAGTTGCACAGGCCTTGCCCGTCTTTACCTCGACGCCGACACCGGGTGGAGGTCATGCCTATACACTCCCTGTTCAGACCCTGGTTTTTCTGACAGCGATCACGTTCATTCCTGCCGCGCTTCTCCTGATGACGGCCTTTACCAGAATCATTATTGTCCTGTCGCTTCTGAGGCAGGCTATTGGAACGCAGGGTTCTCCTCCCAATCAGGTGATGGTTGCCCTGGCGCTTTTCATGACTTTTTTTGTGATGTCTCCCGTTTTTACCCAGATTTATGAGGAGGCCTATCTGCCTTTGTCCGAGAACAGGATCACGATGATCGAGGCCTTTGAAACGGGCAAGCAGCCTTTGAGGGCGTTCATGCTGAAGCAGACCCGCAAGTCTGATCTGGAGATGTTTCTGCATATGGCCAATCTGCATGATATCCAGAGTCCTGAAGATTTGCCGATGAGTATTCTGATTCCGTCTTTTGCAACGAGTGAACTCAAAACAGCGTTCCAGATCGGGTTTGCGATATTTTTACCCTTTCTGATTATTGATATGGTGGTAGCGAGTGTTCTGATGTCGATGGGAATGATGATGGTTTCGCCGGCAATTGTTTCCTTGCCGTTCAAGCTGATGCTTTTTGTTCTGGTGGATGGCTGGCATCTCATCATTGGTTCACTTGCACAAAGTTTTTACCTGTAGCTGCGCTCGCCAGGCGTTCTCTGACTCCAGTGTGGTCAGCACGTGTAAAAAGTTAAGTGGCGCAGATGTTGTGAAGCAGGGGAATGATGTTTCCGGCAGTGCATGAAGTTGCTGCTTTCCCGGTTGAAGTGTATCTGCTCCCGGTTGTTATGTGATGGATATTGATTAATGCAGTTTTTTGCTCTCCTGATGGGGGGGTGTTTTTTGCGGAGGGTTTATGAGTCCAGAAAGTGTCATGACCTTGGGTCGCCAGGGTGTTGAGGTAACGCTCATGCTGGCCGCGCCGCTTTTGCTGGCCGCGCTGGGTATTGGTCTTTTTGTCAGCATATTCCAGGCAGCTACGCAGATCAACGAAATGACCCTGTCCTTTATTCCCAAGATGGCAGGTATATTTGTGATGCTGGTTGTTGCAGGTCCCTGGATGCTTACCATCATGACCAATTTCATGCGGCAGGTATTTACCAGTATTCCCCATATGGCGGGATAGCGGCGAAGTGTTCCTTTGACCGGCCCGGTGTGTTTTTGTGATTCAGGGTTGAAGCTGTCATGGTTACATTTCACAGCAGCGATCTGATCATCTGGGTCTCTTCGTTTATCTGGCCGCTGACGCGCATTCTGGGGCTGACTGCGACAGCTCCGCTGTTGAGTGCGTCTGGTATACCGATGCGCATCAGGTTGTTGACGGGCGTATTTATTGCATTGGCAGTTTCGCCTTCTGTTCCGGTTGCGCTTGCGGTTGATCCGCTTTCTCCGACCGGTTTTCTGATTCTGTTCCAGCAGCTTCTGATAGGTGCGGCCATGGGTCTGTCCATGCGCATTGTATTTGCTGCGATGGAGCTGGCGGGGACAGCGGTGGGCATGACGATGGGTCTGGGTTTTGCGACCTTTTATGATCCTCAGACGGAGGGGCAGACGGCGGTTGTAAGCCAGTATTTTGCCTTGCTGGTATTGACGCTTTATGTCACTTCCAATTTTCATCTTCTGATGTTGCAGACGGTCATAGAGAGTTTTACTACCTTGCCGATTGCGGGTACGCCCATGGGCAGGGACGGGTTCAAGATGATTGTTTTGTGGGGGGGGTATATCTTTTCCTATGGTATGCAGCTGGCGTTACCGATTCTGGCGACCTTGCTGGCAACCAATATTTCTCTGGGAGTTCTGACACGTGCTGCACCTCAGCTGAACCTTTTCGGGATTGGCTTCCCGATAACGATCATAACGGGTTTTGTGCTGATAGCCATCATGTTGTCTTACATGGAGATTCCGCTGGAAGGTCTGTTCAGGGAGGCTTTCGGGCTGATCAGGAAGCTGGGCTCGCCGGAATTTTTCCCGCATTAGTTCTGCCTTGCCTGGTGTGTGTCTGAAGTCTTTTTCCGTCATGTCAGCCAGGTGTTCTCAGGCAGCAGAAGCGGATCGGGTTCTCCGGCTGGCAGGGCGAAAAGACAGATGAAGAGTGAAAGAGTATAATCCGGTCTCAGCTCATCCGGGTTGTAAATCAGGCGGGTTTTTCCGGACTGGAAATTCCGGATTCAGGCTTTGTCTGGAAGGGCCGGAAGCGTTTGTGCAGGGCTTGCCGGATGTGAAAGCTTTCCGTCTGACGGCCAGGGATGTGTTGTCCTGATATTTTTATTGTTTTAAGGGGCTTGATAATGCCAAAGTTTTTCAGTGCCTGTCTGCTTGCAGCAGGGTTTTTGTTTGCCTTTTCCATGAATGCGGTTCATGCCGGTGAACTTCAGGGTCATGTTCCCCTGTCGGAGCACATCAGTTCCCAGTATCAGTGCGACCTGGGGGATCAGCTCACTATTTATACCAATGTTTTTGACGACGGATATGTCAAGTTGCGCTGGCAGGCGAAGCTGTACCGGATGAGTCGCAAGATGACGACAACGGGAGCCGAGCGCTTCGAAAACAGAACCTATGGCCTGGTTCTGATCAGCATACCGGACAAGAGCATGCTGTTTGATTCACACAGAGGTCGTCAGCTTGCCAATGAGTGTCGCAGTCAGGAGCAGAGAAACCGGTACCTGTCTGCTGGCAGATAGTCCGGCAGGCAGGAGCGGGGTTCGCCCGAAAAGTTTGACTTTCATGCTGCTGTGTTGTAAAATCTTGTAAACAGTAAAGTAGACTCAAAAACAGTAAAGCGCCTGGAAGTTGAAGCTGTCCTGACCGGGGTACAGTGTCTCCGGGCATGACAGAATCGCTGGTCTGGTGCTTTGATGCGTTGTAGCGGATGAATGTGTGTCTGAATGGCACCTTGTTGAATGGCTCGTACTGGAGCCATTCCTGTTTTTTTTTTGGAGAATGGCATGTCAGCTTTTTCTGGCAGGACTTTGCAGGAATTTTCTGTTGGTGCATCGGGTAGTGGATTTTTCCATTCCATCCCGGCGCTGGGGCTTCTTTTAAACCGGGATCTGTCCCGGTTACCCGTATCGATTCGTATTGTTCTCGAATCGGTTCTGCGTAATTGTGATGGTCAGGTCATTACGGAAGATCACGTCCGGCAGCTTGCTGCGTGGAAGCCTGGTGAAGACAGGGTCAATGAAATCCCTTTTGTTGTGGCAAGGGTATTGCTTCAGGATTTTACCGGTATACCGCTTCTGGCAGATCTTGCTGCAATGCGGAATGTGGCTGTCCGTCTTGGCAGGGATCCGAAGAAGATCGAGCCTATGGTTCCGGTTGATCTGGTTGTTGACCATTCCGTGCAGGTGGATTATGCGGGCAGGCCTGATGCGCTTGAGCTGAACATGCAGCTGGAGTTCGAGCGTAATATGGAGCGTTACCAGTTCATGAAGTGGGGTATGCAGGCTTTTGAGACTTTCAGTGTCATTCCGCCGGGTTTCGGTATTATTCATCAGGTGAACATGGAGTATCTGGCACCGGGAGTACATTGCAAGGCGGATCCGGACAGTGGGCAGATCTGGTATCCGGACACTCTTGTCGGGACGGATTCCCATACCACCATGATTAACGGTATTGGATCGATTGGCTGGGGTGTTGGCGGAATTGAAGCGGAGGCAGCCATGCTGGGGCAGCCGGTGTATCTGTTGACTCCGGATGTGACCGGTGTACATCTTACCGGGAAGTTGCCGGAAGGAGCAACGGCCACGGATCTGGTTCTGACACTGACCGAGCTTTTGCGTCGCGAGCGGGTTGTGGGTCATTTTGTTGAATTTTTTGGTGAGGGAGCGGGGACCCTGTCTGCAACGGACCGTGCGACGATTGCGAACATGGCCCCTGAATATGGTGCAACAGTCGGGTTTTTCCCGGTAGATGCGGTAACCGTTGACTATTTCCGTCTGACAGGACGCACGGAAGCGGAAGTACTTGCTTTTGAGCGCTATTTCAGGGCACAGGAGATGTTCGGCATGCCTGGAGCAGACCAGATTGACTATACCCGTGTGATTGCCTTTGATATTGGCAGTGTTTCTGCGTCCCTGTCCGGTCCGAAGCGTCCTCAGGACCGGATTGATCTGGGAAATATGAAAGAGCGTTTCACTTCGCTTTTGTCTTTACCGGTTGAAAAGGATGGTTTTGGCAAGGAAGCGGATGCGCTGTCTGCCTCCTGGCGCACATCGGAAGGTGCGGATCTGCGTCATGGTGATGTACTTATTGCAGCGATTACTTCGTGTACGAACACCAGTAATCCGGCTGTACTGATAGCGGCTGGTCTGCTTGCAAAAAAAGCGGTTGAGGCAGGTCTGGTATCGGCACCGGCTGTGAAGACTTCATTTGCTCCTGGCTCGCGCACGGCGACGGCTTATCTGCAGAAGGCCGGTCTTATGCCGTATCTGGAAGAACTGGGTTTTGGTGTGGTTGCTTACGGTTGTGCGGCCTGCATTGGCAATTCCGGTGATCTGGCCCCGGCCATCCAGGATGCAGTCATCCAGAACGAGCTTGTTGCTGCAGCGGTCCTGTCGGGTAACCGCAATTTTGAAGCGCGCATTCATCCTGCCATCCGGGCCAATTATCTGGCTTCTCCTCCTCTGGTTGTTGCCTATGCCATTGCTGGTACGGTAGCGATTGACATGAACACTGAGCCGCTTGGTACAGGAAAAGACGGCAGGGCTGTCTATCTGAGAGACATCTGGCCGACGTCAGCCGAGATCGGGCGTCTGATGCCACTGGCCTTTGATGCGGGTCTTTACCGCAACAATTATGCTGACATAGTAAAGTCGCCTGGCCGCTTGTGGGAAGAGATCAGTGGTTTTGCGACATCGGATGTGTATGACTGGCCGGTATCCACGTATATTGCGGAGCCGCCCTTTTTTGATGGATTTACCCTGGAGGCTCCGGTGGTATCGGCGAACATTCGGGGAGCCAGGGCGCTGGCGATATTTGGTGACATGATTACGACGGACCATATTTCTCCGGCTGGTCCGATTTCGGAGGCGGACCCTGCCGGGCAGTGGCTGGTGTCCAATGGTGTGAAAAGAGCCGATTTCAATTCCTTTGGTGCGCGTCGAGGTCATCATGAAGTGATGATGCGGGGGACATTTGCCAATGTGCGCATACGGAATCTGATGCTGCCGCTGGATGCGAACGGTCGTCGCAGGGAGGGTGGTCATACGGTTTACCAGCCCGATGGTGAGGAAATGACGATCTTTGCTGCTGCCATGCGTTATCAGGAGCAGAAGGTGCCGGTTCTGGTTTTTGGAGGGGAGGAGTATGGTGCCGGATCCTCGCGTGACTGGGCTGCGAAGGGTCCGCAGCTTCTGGGTGTAAAGGCGGTCATAGTCCGGTCATTCGAGCGTATTCATCGTTCCAATCTGATTGGCATGCGCGTACTTCCTCTGGAGTTCAAAGGGACGGACAGCGCGGTTTCCCTGAAGCTGAGGGGTGATGAAACATTCGATTTGCTGGGTCTTGACACGATTCGTCCGTTAA
>Ga0099364_10003763_pt1 | contig 23357 bp, 33 predicted proteins | sample TergutTh196P3_FD_73070 | JGI IMG/M metagenome (GOLD analysis project Ga0099364, IMG submission 73070) | Microcerotermes parvus P3 segment gut microbial communities from Pointe-Noire, Republic of the Congo - Th196 P3 | ecosystem: Host-associated > Arthropoda: Insects > Digestive system > Gut ...
CAAAACCTCACCGAGTCGAGCCGGTACGTGGAACTGGGACGGCGGTCAAACAGTCCTAGGAGGTATGCCGGAAAGCCCCTTCTTCCTGATGGCGGAAGTTGCCGGATAAGAGGATGGCGATGGCTCGGGGGAGGCAGAATCTAGTTGCCCCTTCTTCTTGCGTCGCTGTTTTTTGCGGAGCGCTTTCTTACTCATGGGCTATCCTCTCGGTGACACTGTGGAGCGTCCAGCGATTTATGTCTATTACGTCGCTCTCAAGCCCCACCGTAGCTATGAAGGCCGCACCTTTCTCATCGTCGCTTTCGCAGAAAACAGTCATAATCTTATCTCCCGGGGTGTCGCCGACTGCACTGTCCCTAAATGTTCTTCTAGAGAACTCAACTTTATAATTTTTCATCTTCCTCCTAAATACTCATCGATAATATTCTTCGCGCCGACCCCTCTCCCAAGCCCTAGGCTATGCAGTCGACAGCCGCCTATCAGAGCGCGTTGCTGCCTAGGGCAGTGTGGGGTGCTTGGCTCTTTTATCATTGCCCAATCTATTGCTTGCCCTAGGGCTTGGGAGAGGGACGTCTTACCGTCCACCTACTACACCCCCACAGCCCACCGCACCAGGCGCGCGGTCAAGGCGATTACGACGGCTAGAATGCACGCTACTACTCCGGCGGCTGTGTCTACCGTCTTATTCTTACCCTTCATTTTCCCTCCTTAATATCATCGTTGGTTTGGCTATTTTGGTAATGTTGAGCGATTCCGTTACCAAACGTCGCTGCCTGTGTCAGCAGAGTCGTAATCAGTACGACCACTACCTTGTCAATTACCACGAGGAAAATCGACCAGTCGCCCGTCATTACGCCTATGATGATAGACCCAGTCAGCGTCAATACACCTAGGCCGCCAGCCATCATCACTAGCTGCCGGAAGAGGACGAACTTGCGTCCTCTTAGGCCCTGGTAGCTGTTTTGCGGGGGGTGATTATAGTCAAATCCAGCCTCTGGGCTATGCTTAGTCCGTTTACTTGTTTTTGGCATATTCCTCCAGGTCTTTCAACTTCTCTTCGATGGTATACTGTCTAGTCTGGATGTATATGCTTAGCCCTGTGGCGAGCGGAGAGTGCATCTCAGGCATGTGCTTCTCCCACTGGTCTATCTCCGCCAGCCTAGCCGCGAGCTCTGCGCGCCTGATCTCTTGCTCGACTATCGGCAGGTATCGCCGCACCTGCTCACGAGCACTCTCTTTCTCCTGTTCTGATAACCCAAGGTATGGAGTCTCAATCTGCCTGTCCCATCTTTTCAGCACATCTCCAGTTCCATGGGATGGACTGTTTTCTCTTATCACTTGGTGGCACCATTTCTGCCAGTCCGCCCACCGCTCATGCTCGACGGCGGCAAGTTGCTCAATTATTTTGTTGTTCATATCCCTCCAGGTCTTTTAGTTTCGCTCGCCAGTAATCCCTCACCGTTCCCACTGATATATAGCGGTCATATTCAGGTTCGTCAACAAGCCGAAGTTCCATGTCAGGATTTCGGTCTGCCAAAGTATCTAGCCAATGGACACGCTCCTCCAACAGCGCTTTCTTGTGGGCGATGTAGTCTTCTTTAGCGTGGTCTCTGTCAATTGTCGAGTTAAGCCCGTAATGGCCTGCTACATGTTCTTTTACGAACCATCTGTTTGCGCCAGACGGCAATCGGTAGCCCCTTGACTCCATCCACTCTTTTACTTCTTGATCGAGGCTACTCATATGCTTGCCTCCAGCCACCCATCAGGTGCGTCTTCGCAATACTCTCGGACGTCTCTCAAGAACTCAAGGAAGGACTCAGCGCAGCCCCAACCGTTCTCTGCGTCGTATTGTTTGTACTCGTCGAGATTACTGTTCAGCTCTACGATAGCCTTGTTAATGAGCGGCAGGGCCTCTGATACCTTGGTGCCGCGATTATCTTTCGGCCGCCACAGGATGTCGTAGACTCCTAGGGCTTTGGCGTGCTTGGCGCAGTTGTGGGTGATACCGCGAGACCCCTGCTGGTATACACCTTCTCGCATGATCGAAATGTCTAAACTCATCCTAGTAGCTCCTTACCAGGTGCAGGTACACCAACCTCTTTTACCACCACATGCGCTCCACTATCCGTAAGGCGCATGTAAATCTCTCTGGCCTCGCGCATAGCAGTCGAGAACCCGCGAGCGAACTCGTCGCTTACAGCTCGCATACCCTTTGCGTCTCGAATAGTGTCCTCAGCTCTAAGGGTCTGGGCTTTGAACTTCGTATCAGGTGCACTCATCCTAGCAACTCCAGGCTGCTGTGGATGTCGCCGATGACTTCCGGCTCTGACTCGCTAGTCCACGTTCGACAGTAGTATGCTGCACCAAATATGTGCCTTATCACTCCTACAACGTGCGGATGGCCATCTCTGTAAATATCCCGATAGCGAACAATATCCCCCTCATAAATCTCCTTGCCGTTTTTGTCTTTGAGACCTGTGAATTGCTCCATGTTGGCATAATGCTCGGGCTGTGAGGTATTTTCGCTAAGTCCGTCCTCATGCTTTATCTCGATGTCGCCGTTGCTGTGGAGTGTGAACATTTTGAACTGTTTGAGTTTCTTGTTGAATGCCCTGAACTTAATCTCACGCATCTTTACGGCTCCCACGGACACGCTCTTCGTTTGCGGTGTACTCATTCTTCCCCCTGTCCGAAGAGCTGCCTAATGTCCTCTGGCAACACACAATCGCTGTCACCATTCACGAACTTGCCTACCATCTTTTTGCTCAGCAATGCCTCACACAGTTCACGCTTGGCTTCGGCAGCAGCTAGAGTAGTGTGGGGGCAATCAGAGTCATTGCAGTGATAGTCTTCTCCAAAATCGCGTAATATCTTATCTACTGCTCCACTCATACGTCGAACCCTAACTTCCTAGCGCGCTCGAGCGCCATTTCCCTTCGCCAGTTCTCTCCATCGACATGGCGGTATACAGTGCTGTCGTCGCCTTTCGTGGCCTCTGCTTCTTCGCCAATGATCTCCTTGACTAGGGAGGAGAGTCTCTCGCGGGCTATACTCTTCGCCATGCCATGAGGGTTAGTGGCGGCGTATTCTAGAACCTCGTCTAGTATCTCACCGATCGTCTTCGCCTTCTTGGTCATATCTTCTCTCCTCGGACTAGCTTATCCACCAAGTCCTGCACCGCTCGGGCGTCATATCCAGCCGCCTCCAGCTTCTGGCGGCGTTCAGGGTTATTCCCCCATGGATTTGCGCCGTTTACACCGAACCAAATCTCTCTGGCGATGTCTTCGTTGCTCTTCCGGTCTGATGGTTGGGCTGGTGAGGGCTCTGGTATAGACTCATTGTCAGTTGGCGGCTGATAATCGTATCGCTCAGGGTCTTCGTTGGTCGTTGTGAATGAAGTTCGTAGGCCAAGGTGAAGGTGAATGCCTGTAGAAAGCCCGGTCGTGCCGGTATTGCCTACGATTGTATCAGCAGTGACTTTATCGCCCGCTCGGACAAATACTTGGTCGAGATGATAGTGCAAGACGTCTTTTTTAATCCGTTCGTAGTAGATACGGCAGAATATAGCACCAGTAGAGTCTCGACCTGCCTGTGTAACGTGGCCATCTTCTAGGGCATACTGTGGCGCTTTAACGCCGAACGTGCCGTAGTCGGCGCCAGAGTGCCCCTCCTGTTTGCCTGTAATAGGGCTGATTCTCTGTCCGAATGGAGAGGTCAGGGCAAACCTAGCACCTTTAAAGATCCTATTAACAATCTTCATGGTTGACCTCCTGCTGCACTGGTGCGTCAGCCGCAAACTCCGCGCAGCCAAACTCTTCTTTGGCGTCGAAGTCGTAGACTTCTAATTCTTCCTGATTTATATCCCCCATGTGATTCCTTTCACTGCCCACATCTGAGCAGTCTGAGCCTCTGTAATGGCTACTGATAGTAGGCGCTTCTGCTCGCCGTCTGCTGTACGATCGCGTTCTTCATTGAGCCGATCGATGATAGCAGCATACTGATTCTTTATATCGTCCGCCGGGTTGGAATACCCTCCGGGATTGAATGTAATCCCGACCGCTTTCTCTCCGTATGTTTTGCCTCTCGTTCCATGATTCGCGGATATTTCGTTGTTTTCCATTTTTTCCTCCTTTATCAAAAAACTTGCTACTTTCTTTTTGGTTTTTGTGTTTATGGGTGGCGACGGCTGGTAACGCTCCAGCGCCTCCGCCATCAAGCCGGCGCTCTCTTTATGAGCTACGTCGCCATAGGCTGATAGGCTGTCCTCTGATCGGGCCTATCAGCTGCTGTTGTGTCGCTCCCATGATGAACTGATGATGAAAGGCAACAGTTATCTAAAAACACATTTGGAGGATTAAACGAAATGAATACATTTTAATCCGGTTGGTGCGACACGAGGTACTGGGTCTAGGCGCAGGCACATACGTCCTGGCTTTATACCCCATCAGAGACTACCGGGGTGGTATCGATAGCCTCTGATGGGGCTAGGAGAAGCAATTATATGGAGAAACCCCTCCTAACCCCTGTGGGACGTGTTTGTGCATTTTCCACGTCCCACAGGCAACCGGTAACAATTTGTCACCAGTTCTTTGCTACTACTTTTTGCCTCCACCGACTCTAGCAGTCATTTCAAGTTGCCATCCAAGGCAGGTGAGTTTTGTTATAGTAGCTACACCCATTGTCTGCTAGGCCGCTGGGTGGTGAGTAAGGCTCTAGGCTCTCGCCCATGTCGGTCGGTATATTCCCGACAATTTCCTACTCGTGGCATGCCTCTCATCCGCTCGCAAGCAGTGAGCCGCCACTAGATTGTTAATGTGCTAGCTTAGATCGTAGACACAGCGGACAGAAAACCCGTTGGCCTTATTGTCGCCGTTCGTGCCGGGGCTGACGAACGTGCTGCCCACGCGCGTGTACCAAGCGTTGGCGCCCGAGCTGAGGGAGGATGTCCACCAGCTCGCGTACGTGGACTGAAAGTTGAGATTGCCTGCCGTATTGGTGAAGCCTCGCTTGACTGTCCTAAAGCTGTCTTCGAAGAATCCTAGCGCTCCGCCTGTCGTCCTGTCGATAGTATTATCTTCGGCGAGAGCCATCCACTCGCTAGCCCTCGGCAGTCGCCACTCCATGTCCTCAAACTCTGCCATAGCTTCGTCCCAAGTGAAGTGATACTTGCCATCTTTACACCAGTCGTCCAGCGCCCAGAGCAGGTCGCCAAACTTAGCTACCTCGATAATTTGGCCGTGCGGGAACTTGACGAGGCAAGTGTCACCTTCGTCAGCCAGTTCGCACCAAGCGTGCAGAGCTTCATGGTCGTCGTAATCGATGTGTGGTTCGACGAGCGTCCTATCTCCAGCTTTGGACTTATTGTAGCGTCTATGCAACGCGCGAATAGCATCCTCCATCGCAGAGGAGATCGTCCTAGAGATTTTTTCTATATCTTGCTCACTTAGCGCCATTACTTCTTACCTTTCTTTTCGTATTGCTTACTTGCGTCCATTCCACCAGCCTTCTTCTCCAGCTTCGCTCGTTTCTTGGCGGAGAGGCCGGAGAACTTACCGTCTTTGCCACGCGAGATGCCTGTATGCAGCTTCTTCTTCGCCAGGTCAGCTAGTTTGTCTTCGAGCCTCTTGACCTGTTTCTGCTTGTTGTCGCGCTGATGCTCGAGGGTTTTGATGCGCTGCTTCGCCACAGCCCTGGCTCTCTCAGAGTCTTCCCAATCGGCGCGATACTTCCTAGCGGTGTCTTCCCACCTATTGGCCGAGTCGTCATAGTGGGTGAGCTGGTTTTTGAGCCCAATGTTCTCGGTGCCCAACTCCCTGACTCGTGCCGACTTGGCTTCCAGCTTTTTCTTGTTCGACGAGCTACGCCAAGCGAAGAATATCGTGGTTGCTAGAAATATGGCCGCAGCTCCTCCTAGCCCCCATAGCCATGGGCTGTCCATGCAGCTCCCGACTGGATTCGTTAATTTACTCACCTCTGCCTCCTTATTATTTACTTCACCTATAATCTTGCCAGAGGGAGAACCATCGTCAACTCCCTCTGGTCTTGGTGACACCCCCAACTCTGGATCGGTAGGCAATAATACGGGGAGGTAACCCGCCGGCGCGAGAGCACCGCCTTCCGAACCAGAGCAAGAGGTATCAGCCATGTCTATTCCTCCACCTTGTAATCTACTATTCGCTCCTCGCCGCAACCTTCTATTGTGCAGACTAGCTTTGTGAAGTAGGCGACAGCCCCTGGTATATACTTAGGATTGTCTGATGGGATGAGCTCCTTGACTCGCTTCCATTCGTGAGTGTGGGGGATAGGTTTGTTAGGCATCTTTCTCCATCATCTTCGCCAGCTTATCCATCACCTTAACGACTAGTTTTGCATGGTGCAATGCGTATTCAGACACCGCGGCTGTCAGTAACTCGTATTCTCTTTTGGTGAGTTCTGCCTCTAAGGACTGAGGCCCTAACCACACCACGGAGGCGCCCGCAAAGCCCGAAGCCGCATCCGGCCCGCCAGCGTTCCACCCCGCCTCGTCGCCGCCGACATCGCCGCAGGGACAGAGGTCCCGCCTAGCATTATAGGGCTGCCCGATATAGTCTACGAAGCCAACTTGCCCCAGCGTTGTCTTCCAGCAATCCGCCTTTCGGTCTGCCGCCCACAGTAAGGCATGGATACGGTGATCTACCAGCGCGGCAGATACACCTTTGTCGCGTAGATGCCTTAGGTAGCCCGTTGCTTTCTCTAGGCGCTTCTCTCCCCACTCCATATCGCGGGCTACTGCCCACGGCATGCTTTCATTTTTGGTGTCGTCGCCCTCTACTAGGAAGACCCAGGCGCCAGCAGGGATAGGGGGGCTGACATAGTTGGCGTTCTCCTTGCCATAGTAATCGGGATTAGCGGAGGTGATGTTAGCCAACTCCTTTAGTTCGTCGTCGGTTGGGTATTTGTCGGGCATCTGAAAGCCCATAGGAGTACCATCCGGATGGCGGCATATTTTTATACCAAGTTCTTCGATTCGTTTCGCTGCTTCGTTCATTTTGCTCCTCCTAAATACTCATCAATAATCTTCTTTGCTTCGTCGAAGCCGACAGCGAACTCGGCCATGTAGCCATTGTCGCGGAGATTATCCAGGGTTTTGGCCTGTTCAGTAATATGCTCGGTAGCCCATTCACCGTTCCGCTTCTTCAGTCTTTCTCCTTCGCGCTTTAGCTCGATGAAGAGGCCATGGAAATCTACTCGAGCCCCTGCGTTAGGTAAATAGGATATTGACCCATCTGCGGTTCTTACGTGATCACGTAGAGTAGAAGGATGAGCGATGAATAGGTCAGGCCACGCCTTCCTCCCGCCCTGCAACCGCTTCTGCTTGGCAGCTTGACCCATTGTCATCTTTAACCCGGCGGCGTAGTCGGTGCGGAAGGGGACATCAGGGTATTGCAGGCGGAGGTAGTCAGCGACCTGTTGGTGAAGTATAGCCTCAGAATGATACTTGGCTAACATCAACATCCCTCTATGCTATCGTCGCCATCTGTGAGCGTCTTAAAGTCTTCCGAGCCTATCTCTTCCGGTATGTAGATGCCACCTATGTCAAAACAAGCGCGTATTGCGTTAGCCTCAGCACACTTCGCGAGCATGACGCGCGGCATCTTCGCCCACTGGCTCCGATACGGGCTCTCGCCAGCTTTTGGTGATTTTTTCTTCTGGGCAAACTCTTCCCAATAAGCAGTGTACTCACCAACCTTCACTGCATTCGCGTTGTCTCCGAACCGACCAAACACTTCTACTGTGGCACTATCAAGCTGCTCATCCTTGAACGTAAATACGGCCTTCCCAGTGTAAGCATAAGCAGGATTTTTAGCACGGCGTGCTAGCGTACGGAGTCCGTGAATGCCGACAATCGGCTCTAATGTCTCTACCCAATTCCCGTTTACATTAGTGTTCTGATAGACAGCGTAAATCTCTTTCTTCAGAGGGTTGAGATTGTACTGTCGAGCTACCAATAGGAAGTATCCCAAGTCCTCATACGGGCGTCCGTGACCTAGTTTATTTAGCCCTAGAATGTTCTTATGAATGGTGCGGAGGATGCTGGTCTTACTTATACCATCAGCCCAGTCTCCGATGTGATCAGCCATCTTGCGATACATCTGGTCTTGGGTTGGCTTCTTTTCTAGCTTATTGGTCATCTTGTTCCTTTCGTTTCTATCGGCGCGAATGCTTGCACACGTACTGGGTTAATCATTCCTGTTCCTAGATAGAGCATGTCGCCCTTCCCGAGTAGCTTCTCGCCGCCGATTTGGTCAATTATGATCTCTGAGTTTTTGCCAGTAGCTACTCGCAAGCAGGCTTTCACGGGACAGTTGGCTTTAATGATCGGTGCCACAATGTCGGCACTCGGGCGCTGTGTCGCGATAATCACGTTGATATTCGCCGCGCGAGCTTTCTGAAGCAGGCGGCATAGACCAGTCTCGAAGGCTTGCTTGTGTTCTTTTGGCAGTCCCATAATCAGGTCAGCATACTCGTCAATAACCAGCACCTTGCGGCGACCATTTTTCACACGCCGCCGATAGCGACCATCCATAAGCTTCACTAATCTACTCACTTTAGCAATAGCATCGCTCCGTTCGTCGATAATTTCGCAGTATTCACCGTCGAGATCGGCGAAGTCAACCATCTTGCAGTCCACGACAGTAACGTCACAGCCCTTCAAACTCATGATGATATTCCTAATGAATACTGATTTACCAGAACCAGTTTGTCCGCCAATCAGCATGTGCGGCATCTTCGCCAAATCGTCGTAAATCACATTGTTCATCGTGTCTACGCCAATCGGGATGAATGTGCCGGCGCCAGAGCCCGAGCAAGCCGGGAATTGTTGCTCTTTCGGGACCTCAATCCCGACAGTCTGTGTTCCGTAAATAGGAGCAACCACCCGCACCGCTTCTGAACCAAGCGCCAGCGCTAAGTCATCGCCAAGCGTGGCGATCTTGCTCATCTTCACACCGCGATTAGGGCGGAGAATATAAGTATCGACTGAGTTACTGCTGATGACATTTTCGAGCTTACCGCCTATACCAAATTCAGCTAGCTTAGCCATGATACGCTCGTTCTCGTTGCCATCGGCTTTTACTGTGTCTTCCGCCACCACCGTGTTCACCGGAGCATACTTCTCGCGGCGCTCGGTTGTATGGATTGTCTTGATGTTGATACCTTCCATTTGCGCGACGATTTCCATCGAACGCTGGCCGTTAAGCATATCAGACGGGTTGGGGAAGTATTGTGCGGCTGGGTTCTCTATGTAGTCGCTTACGGACTTGATCACCCGCCCAATGATGTCGTTGGCAGCGTCGATGGCCGCGCGGTCGAGTATGTAAGACTTAATCTGCGGTTGTCCGTCGCGGTTAATGGATTTCTTGATCTCGCAGAATATAACTCGCCTGACTGGCTTTTTATATTTCCCTTCCACCTGATGAGTATAAACCCATCCCTGCATTAGATAGCGATAGTTTTCGCTCTCTTCATCAGAATAGGTTGATACTGTCTTAAAGTCAGTAATGTCTAAGCATTCTCCATCGTCCTGTACTAGGTCGACATATGACTTCATCGGTATTCGTTTGCCTAGGATTGTGATGTCATTTTCAACTTTGTCTTCCACGGCAAGGATATTATCGTAATGCGGTAACTCGTTAATCACTGTCGTCGACAACTTCTGGTATTCGGCGAGGATTTTATCGCGGCTGCCGGTTTTGCCGTACTCGATTTCATAGTCCGCTACGTTCTCGATTTCTTGAAGGCCTGACTGTATAGCGATTTCAATTTCTTGGCCCTTCAGCCGCTCTTCAATCATTTTGTGAATAGCTTTACCGACGACCATCGCTGGAGACGTTGGGTCATCGTATACTTTCGCGATGTAGCGTTTCTTGAACTGGATTTGGTTATTTAGGAAGCAGATGATAGAAGAGTAGGAAAGGGTTAGTCGCTCTTGGCTCATCGTTCCTCCGTATGTTCATCGTCTCTCAGGCCGCAATCACAGTATCTCGGAGCATTGCCGCAGTATGGACATATTGGGTGGCCATTTGAGTCATAGCTAGACATTCGTCACCCCCTCACACAACGACCCCGCGATAATCGCGTCAATCTCTTTCTCCCACCTATCGGCCTCGGCAGCTTCTCTCGCAGCTTTCACCGCGCCGCCGAAGTCTCGATTCTGCCAGAAGAGGGTAGCGCGTAGAGAAGATAGAACACCTAGTTCCCTCCTTGTGATTACGTTGATTTGCTTCTCGTTCTTCCGCCTAGCGCGGATGACGCGGACCAGTTGCTGGATTCCGTAGCACATAGCTACGAACGCTACGGACATCGCCGCCCAAGCAATGTCATTCCACCATGGTTGGCTTATCAACATCTGAGTTGATCCGAATGTATTCATTTTTACCTTCTTTCGTCTACTTTTGTCTGACGGAAACTCTAGCGGAATCCGACTATGCGCGATTCGAGCTTCTACTAGGTTTCTGGTGTCAGCAGGAGCTTGGACTGAGCGTCAAAACCCCTGGTCTTCACCAGAGGTGGATAATGCTCATCTCTACACTTCCTACGGGTAGACACAGCGGAGGGATTTGCCATAGTGTCTGTTGGTGTCGCGGAAACCTATCTCTACATTGGCTGGCTGCAAGTATGTATTGGCACTCCGAGCTGCGTTAATAGCTGTCGAGCTCCACCAGTGTGCGGATGATTGGCCTTGAAGCCCGCCGCTTGACCCACCAATCCATATGATTTCTGCTGAGACAGTGGCGAAGGAGGAGCTTGGGGCCTTCGCCACTGTCATTAGCGGCTACTTGCATCCGGGTAGCACGCGGGGTCTTATTGACCTATCTTCCGGCAGTTACATATGGTCGCCAAACCCTTACTCTTCAACAGATACGGTTAATCGCACTCGTGTCCTCGCCAACGAGTTCCAGCCCAGCATGACGGCCAGCACATACAAATTCCATGGCTTCTCCCTCCGCTGTGTCTACCCGTAGGGGGTGGGGAGTTGCACAACCTCCTTCGCCACTGTCGTCACGGCGTGGTTCTTCCCCGGCAACGGTTCACAGGTTCAATCCACGCAGGGGGCTTTTTGGACTTCCTCTACTGGGCTGCCAGATAGCACTCAGAACACTCGTTTTAGCGCATCAGACATTCAACCAGGGACGAACAGCCCCTATCCGAATAGGCGCTATGGCCTTTCCCTCCGCTGTGTCTACCCGTAGGGGATGGGGAGGAGTACATCCTCCTTCGCCACTGTCTCGAGCGGGCGCTTTCAACCACGCGACGATCATGGACTTAACGTACAATCCACAGACTCTACTTGGTGGCAGACTTCACTATTCTCAGATGCGAATGGCTCCATTGCTTTTGGGCGGTTAGCTAGCTTTAATCCAGGCGCTGGCAGCGGTGACCCTAAAGCTCACGGCTATAATCTCCGCTGTGTCTACCCGTAGGGGGTGGGGAGGAGCAAAGGCTATTGGGTGATAATGGCGAGATATTGGGTGCGGAAGTCGCGGAGGCGGGTGTCGGCTTCGCGGAGGAGTTGGCGTTGTTGGACGTTGTCGAGGCGGACTTCGAGGGAGATGATTTGGGCGCGGAGCATGTCGATATGGTAGACGATGAGGTTAGGGAAGTTGCGGTCGAGGGTGGAGACGATGAAATCGCGGTCGAGGCGGGCGGTGTGTTCGGCGAGGAAGGGAGGGATGGCTTGGGGGGTGGCGGCGCTGGCGCCACTGGAAGAGAGAACTACGGAGAAGTCGCGCTGGAAATCGGTGAGGAAAGTGGCGAGTTCGCCGTTGAGGGTGCGGGTGGCGGAGGCGCGGAGGTAGGGTTGGTATTGTTGGGCGAGGGTGCGGGTGGCGGCGATGCGGAGGTCGACGTCGCTGGCGACGGCGCGTAGCTCGGGGCGTGGGTCGGAGAGGGCGAGGTAGACCGCGAAAAAGAGGGCGCTAAGAGTGGCGATCGCGAGGAAGATGCCGAGGAAGCGTTTGGGCCACTGGGACTTGATGATTTCGGTGGAGGGCGGGGCGATTTGGGCGAGGTATTCGCTGCTGTTGACAATGCCGGGGGCGGAATCGTCCGCGGTATTCGGGAAGCCAGTGTTTGGGAGGTTGTTGTCCATGGGATTAGTATAACTGTTTTGGCGGGCGACGTCTAGGTTTTGGTGGTTGGCGTGGGTGTCTAGCGGATGAGGTGTCGTTAGGTGGTTTTGCGCGGAGGTTGGCGTGTGCGGGCGTCGCCGGTCTAGCGTGACTGGGCGGAAAGTGGTAAAATAACGGGGATGGGGGCGTAGCTCAGGGGTTAGAGCAGTCGGCTCATAACCGATTGGTCGTTGGTTCGAACCCAACCGCCCCCACCAAAAGATTATTTAGAAATGGAGCAACTTAATGAAAAAGACTGACGAGCGCCTACGTCTGATGTCGGAGGAGAACTTCGCTAAAATAATGGCCAAGGCTGCATATATTGACGCCAGATTGGCGACATATTTGATTATGTTTGTGATGGGGGAAGGCTTTCATGATGATGCCGCCTCCGATCGGAAAAATGTCTTGGAGAATATAGTGGGGTCGCTGACGTTTGCGGAAAAGGCTGAGCTTGTAAGTAAACACTTCTCTCCAGGAGGTCAGAACCGACTAAACATAGAAGGATTTAAGACTACGCTCTTTCGTATAGCGGAGCTTCGTAATATGTGCGCTCACTCGCCCTACGTGAGTTCACCGATTCTTCGAGCGCTGGTTAATGATGGGGTTTGCAACGAAGAATTCTATGATGAATTTATGGTTGAAGCAGAAAAAATTGCTCCATTTACATTAATGGTGTTCGAAGAGGAGAACCCTGGGCTGATGGCAGCCTTACAAGAGAGTAATGACCAGAAAGATTGACTCTCTCCCCACCCATATCCTCCGTCTACTCGCGCATACGCGCTCGGGCAATACGCTAAAAGGCAGGCGAAGCCTGACCTTTTTGACGAACTATTACTCGATGAGGTGGTGGCGAAGGGGATGAGAATGGCCCCTGTTGTAACAGGGGTAGACGACCTGGGGGTATAATTATCTCTATTGTACAGTATAGCACAAGCGGGATGGAAAGTCAATAGGGTTATGGTTGATTTGGTGATTTGTGAGTGGTGGCGGACGCCGGAGCTTCCTTGAGGGAGGAGGCAAAAAACAGGGTCAAAAAGTCGGGATTTACTTGATGTACTGTGATACAATAAAATAAGCATGAACATTGTTGATGAAACGAGGCATTTCTTCGGGTTGGACATTGGTTCGACTTCTATCCGGGTGGCGCAGCTGGCGGGGAGCTATAGTAGCGGGTTTAAGCTGCAGCATTTTGGGTATTTGCCGATAGATCCGACGCTCTTGGCGGATGACTCACCGGCGGGGCGACATAACCTCGGTAGTGCGATAAAGACGTTGGTGGCGAGCGCGAATATCACGACGAAACACGTGGCTCTGGGGCTGCCGAGCGGGCGGGCGTTTGCGACAGTGGTAGAGGTGCCGAATGCGACGCCGGAAGAGATTAAGAAATACATGAAGTATCAGATAGATAGCATCGTGCCGACGCCGATGGGGGATAGTGAGACGAGTTGGGCGCTCCTCGGAGAGAGTCCGAACGGGCCGAGTAAGGCGAATGTGCTGGTGACGTCGACGACTTCGAAGTTTGCGGAGAATAAGCTGGATTTGCTCGAGGATATTGGGTTTAATGTGATCGCGTTTGAGCCGGAGACGATAGCGATGAGCAGGGCGCTGGCGCCGTATGAGATTACGGACGCGCGGTTGATTGTGGATTATGGGGAGACGGCGACGGATATTGTGGTGTTTTATAAGGATGCGCCGCGGCTGGTGCGGTCGGCGCCGATGGGGCTTAGGAACTTGATCAAGGTGGCGGCGACTAGCTTGGATATTGATGAGGCGCAGGCGAGACAGTTTTTGTTGAAGTTTGGATTGGCGCAGGACAAGCTGGAGGGGAAGATTTTTAACGTGATCAATACGACGTTGGATAGTTTTGTGCATGAGTTGCAGAAGACGATTACGTTTTTTCGGGATACGTATCCGAGCGTGGCGATGAGCGGGGTGATTGTGAGTAATTATGCCGAGAGTGTGCCGCTGATGAAGGAATATATTGAGATGAAACTGGGCGTGCCGACGGAGATGGGTAATCCGTGGCGGAAGGTGGCGGTGCCGCCGGATTTTCAGACGGCGCTGACGCCGATTGCGACGGAGTTTGCGGTGTGTCTGGGGCTGGCGGAGCGAGATAACGTGATCGGGCCGCAGCTGAAGGTGCCGGCGTGGGCGAAGATGAAGAAGTTGACGAAAGCGGGTGCGGCGGTGGCGGACAAAGTGGATGAGCGATTGCAGAGCAAGGTGAGTGATGAAGGGAAGGACAAGCGGTAATGTTTGAAGTCAACCTAGTCCCGAAAGTGAAGTTCACGGCGTTGAAAGCGCAGCAGGTGCGAGATTTCATCGTGTCGGTGTGTATTTTGGCGAATGTGGTGGTGGTAGCGGTGACGGTGGTGCTGGGCGTGAGCTTTGGTATTCAGCGGGGGATAAGCGTGTCGCATTCAAATAATATCCAGAGGATTTATGGTGAGATTTTGGCGGAAGATGACGTGAATTACGTCCTGACGCTACAGAGCCAGCTGCAGGAGCTAGGCGAGATTGCGCAGGGGCAGGCGGTGTTTAGTCGAGTGGTGGGGATTTTGACGAATCTGACGCCACGGGACCCGGAAGGCGTGCCGTTGATTTTGTTTTCGGAACTGGCGTATCGGGCGGCGGAACATAACTTGACGATTGAGGCGGTGGCGCGGCCAGGGTTGGACTTCGCGATTTTGGAGCAGTTTAGGAAGACGATTGACGCGGCGTTCTTTGACTATGGGCAATACTATGGGCCAGACGGGTTGCCGGTGACGGTGGCGCACGAGCGAGTGGATACGCTACGTTGTTTGGATATTTCGGGGGATGTGAGCGCGTTGCAACCGTGTGGGACAAGAGGAACGGCGAACCCGCGCTATGGCTGGATTTATGGGGTGTATGTGATACCGGGGACGGATCCGAATAACTGTATCGAGCGGCCGTGGCAACCGATTTGCGAGAATGATGTGCAGGCGACGCCACCACGGGTAGTGCATATTTATCGCGACGGGCAGGATCATGACGGGTTCTTTTACGAGGGTGAATGTATTGAGGCGGATGGGATCACGAGTCGATGCAAGCTGGTGGAAAGTGAAACGATTCGGACGGCGGATATAGCGTTTGGGCGAGACGGGGCGGGGGCGCTGGCGCTACGGTTTACGATCATGTTTGATCTCAGTCCGGAGGCGTTGAACTTGCAAAACCAGAACGTGCGGCTGGTGGGGATTCCGCGGCAGAACGTGACTGACTCGTATTTGCAGATTAACACTCAGTGGTTTACGGCGCGACCGTCGGATTGTGAGCCGGGCGATGTAGTATGTGAAGGGATGAGGCAATAATGGCGGAAACAAGCAGTCAGAAAGGGTTTACTAGTACAAAACATAGCATGATTGATCGGGCGAACTATTTGGTGTTCGTGGCGGTGGCGGTGACGGCGTTGATTTTGGGGTTCTGCGGGGTAGGGATTTGGTATTTGAGTAATATGCTGGCGTTTCAGGGGCGAGTGATTGCGGCGAAAAGCGAGGCGCTGGATAATATTACGGTGACGAAGGCGAATTTGGATTCGATTCGGTTGGATTTGGAGCTTTTGGCGGAGAATGATTCGCTGCTGTCGATGATTAATCAGGATGACGAGAGGCTGAATCGGACGCAACCGCTGAGGCTGGTAGCGAACGCGCTGCCTGTGGGCGAGAATGTGGAGGCGTTTGGGTCGAACTTGAGTACGCTGTCGCTACGGTTGGGCGATGAGTTTGCACGGGTGGAATCGATTGCGCCGGGCGGGCTGGACGGGCTAGGAACGGATGAGGGCGCGGTGAGTGAGACGACGGCGATGCTACTGCCATTTAGTATGACGGCGGTTGGGAGCTTGGGGTGTGCGGATGTGCACGGACTGTGCCTGGAGCCGACGGGGCTGAGCCTTTTGCTGAGCAATTTTGAGCGGTCGATACGGTCGGTGTATGTGAATCAGATGACGATGAGTTTTCGTGAGGGCGACACGGTGGAGATGGTGATGAATGGGCATGGGTTCTTTACGATGGAGCGGACGTTTACAATGGGTAACACGACGATATCGGGGAGGGATCGACGGTGAAGCGACAGGAGGTAACGTTACTCTTTTTCATCGCGGTGGCTAGTACGGCGGCGGCGGCGTTTTTGGCGAACGCGCTATTTGGTAACCCGAATGACGCGCGAGAGACCGTGCCGGTAGTGGAGCGGTTGCCGGCTGAGATTACGCTGCCGGATCCGCTGGTGTTTAACGAACGGGCGATTGATCCGACACGAACGGTATGTATTGGGGTGGCGGCGATTGATGATCCGGAGTGTGCAGACCAGTTTACGCCGGTAGAACCGGGGCCAGGTGGGGAAGATGAAGATAGTTAGGACGAGTTAATGCCGGTTATTACGCCGGATTTGGAAGAGAAGCTACTCGGGCTCCTCGTAAATGAGGGGCTGATTGATGCGAACCGGTTGACGATTCTACGGACCGAGGCGGCGAGTGAGAGTCTCTTGGAGCGACTGCAAAAGGAAGAGTCGCTGGATGAGCAGACGCTGGCGCACGCGACGGCGGCGCTGTTTGGCGTGCCGTTCGTTTTCTTGCCGAACGTGATTATTGATCAGAATATCTTGCAGGTGATTCCGCTGGAGCTGGTGAAGAAGATGCGGGCGGTGGCGATCGGCAAGAAAGACGACCGATTGGTGGTGGCGATGGCGGATGCGACGGATATTCAGAGCGTCGATTATCTGTCGAGCATGGTGGATCAGCCGATTCGGGCGGTGATGACGAATCCGGCGGATATTAAGCCGATCATTGAACAGTATAACGACAACTTGGAGGTGGTGAACGCGAGCACTGAGCAGGCACTGGCGGTAAATGACGCGGGGATTGATGGCAAGACGGTACAGACGATTGTGCAGGACTCGCCGGTGGCGAAGGCGCTAGTGTCGCTTTTGGAGTACTCGATCCGGGCGCGGGCGTCGGATATTCACATTGAGCCGTATGAGAATGTGCTTTTGGTGCGATGTAGGATTGACGGTATTTTGCGGGAGGTTATGAAGCTGCCGAAAGCGATTGAGATGCCGCTGGTGGCGAGGATTAAGATTTTGGCGTCGCTTAAGATTGATGATAGGCGGGCGCCGCAGGACGGTCAGTTTACGGTGAACGTGATGAATAAGAACGTGGACCTGCGTATTGCGACGGCGCCGATTGTGTGGGGGGAGCAGGTGGTGATTCGTATCTTGGAGAAGACGGATAATGTGGTGGATATTGAGACGATGGGGATCCGGGGGAGGGCGTATCGGGCGCTCAGGAAAGGGATTTCTCAGCCGAATGGGATGGTGCTGACTTCGGGGCCGACGGGTTCGGGTAAGTCGACGACTTTGTATGCGCTGATTAAGGCGATTAAGAGTGAAGAAATTAATATCGTGACGCTGGAAGATCCGGTCGAGTATAAGATGGAGGGGGTGAATCAGATTCAGGTGAATACGGAGGCGGGGTTGACGTTTGCCAGCGGGCTACGGTCGATTCTTCGTCAAGACCCGGACGTGGTGATGGTCGGTGAGATCCGTGACGCGGAAACGGCGCAATTGGCGGTGCAGGCGGCGCTAACGGGACACTTGGTGTTCTCGACACTACACACCAACTCGGCGGCGGGGATTATGCCGCGACTTTTGGATATGGGTGTGGAGCCGTTTTTGCTCGCTAGCACGCTAAATACGGTGATTGGGCAGCGACTGCTAAGGCGGATTGGGAAGCGACAAGAGTCGTATGACAGTAATGAGATTGAGACGAAGATGATTAAGGATAATATCGGGTGGTTGTTGCCGGATACGAAGGAAGCGGTGGCGAAATATGCGGAGGACGTCGGGTACGAGGGGTTGCCGCTTCGAGGGTCGCCGAATTTCAAGCTGACGCGGGGGATTCCGAGTGATGACGAGCCGGGCGGGTATCGCGGGCGAGTTGGTATTTATGAGGCGCTGGAGGTGGACTATGATATTCAGAAGATGATTTCGGCGCGGGCGGGGGCGAATGATATTGAGAAGATTGCGCTGGCGAAAGGGATGGTGACGATGCGGCAGGATGGGCTACTTAAGTCGCTGGCGGGGCAGACGACGGTGAGTGAGGTGAGCCGCGTTACTAATGAGAGTTAGGGCCAAAATGGCAGCTCAGTCCTAGCGAAAGGCTCGTCGAGTACAGTTTCATTCGGACACAGAATGGTTTTAATCTGTCGCCACAGACTAAAACCTTCTTCTCCCTCCCCTTGCCAGGGTCCGGGACGTTCCTCATGATGCCGAATCCTGCTACGGGATTTTAGATGCCCTTATTCATCCTGCTATTTTGATGCATCTCCTCAGCCTCCATATCCTCCCCACCCCCTACGGGTAGACACAGTGTCCAGCCCATGAGGGGAGTAGTCCTCCCCTCATCGTCCTCGTCGGCAAAAGCCGAGTTTGCTTATAGCAAACCAAGCGAGGACTGCTCCCCTCCTAGATAATGATTCGCCAGAAAAGACAGGCGGAGCCTGACCTTTTCTGGCTCCAGCGAGGAAAGGAAGAAAACCTTGGTTTTCTTAGCAGGAGACAGTGGCGAAGGAAACAAGAACGACCCCTGTTGTAACAGGGGTGGGTGACTTGGGGTATAATTATCTCTATTATACAGTATAGCACAAGCGGGATGAAAAGTCAATAGAAATCCTCCTTCGCCACTGTCTCAGGTGATAACTTGTTACCAGCTACAGGCTTTCGATATGGGTCAACCCACACCTTTTGGTGGGCGTCAACTCTGATGTCAAACACAATGACCTCTTACACACAAGCGTCTGCTATATATGTCTATCCGGATGTCGCTGCTATGAAGCCTTACGGCTTTCCCCTCCGCTGTGTCTACCCGTAGGGGGTGGGGAGAAGCGCGCCCATGCTATAATCCTTACAAAGCAAAATCAGTCGCTTTGGAACGACTGGTTTTATGCAAATGGTAGCACCAAGTGGGATCGAACCACTGACCTCAGGCTTATGAGTCCTGCGCTCTAACCAGCTGAGCTATGGTGCCACTTGTAATGTTATACCACACCTGGGGGGAATCTTCTACCTCTCCTCCCCACCCCCTACGGGTAGACACGGCGGAGGGAGTGGCCATAGTCTTTGGTAGTATAGATTGTACCTGGACGGAGCTGTGTACTATTCAGGTCTGGTTGAGTGGCGCGCACGTCTGAGTATAGTGACGATGACCACCAAAGCGCACGTTGTTGATCATACAGCCCACGAGGGGAGAGGAATAGACCCATTGAGACAGTGGCGAAGGAGTTTTCTTAATAGGAATGATTCTTCTGTTTTTGCAGTTTTTCACCCCTGAGGGCTCAGAGACAAAATGCTACAAGGGTTGTATTGCTAGAGTGTAACTTAGGAGTCCAGTTTTAGGAAGGAGGTTTACATGAGTAAATACAAGCAGGTAGTTTTACTATTTGGTTTATTGAAAATCACTGAACTGACGGAACAAGACTAGTTTAGTCGGTCTTACGACCGACTAAACCACAAACACACAGGGGTTTCTAGCGCCCCTTATGAGATTATTTTAACAGTTTGATGGCATGGAGTCAATCCTCTAACTTGATTGTTGAGGGGGTTAGATGCCGCCGACGAGTTGGTAGATGGGGAAGAGGATGGCGGCGATCATACCGCCGGCGGCGATGGCGAGGACAACCATGAGGACAGGCTCGATGAGAGTGGAGATGGTGCGGACTTTTTCGTCGAGCTCGGATTCGAGGATTTGGGCGGCTTTGCCGAGGAGTTCGTCCATTTTGCCGGATTGTTCGCCGATGGCGGCCATTTGGGGGACGATGGGCATGACGTAGGGCTGCATCTTGAGGGAATCGGAGAGAGGTTTGCCGCCTTCGACCAGCATGATGGCTTCGTTCAGGCTGTATTCGATGGTGACGTTAGCGACGGCGTCAGTGGAGATGCGGAGAGCTTCGACGAGCGGGACACCGGTGTTCAAAAGAATCTGGGTAGTGCGGCAGAAACGACCCCAGTAAAGGCGGAGGAAAAGTTCTTTGAAGGCGGGGATGTTGAGGTAGAAAGTGTCGCGGAACTTGATGCCGCGTTTGGTGCGGAAGAATTGGACGCCGCCGCCGAACATAGCGATGACGACGAGGACGATGACCCACCAGTAGTTCATCATGAAGTTGGCGACGCGGAGCATGATGGCGGTGAGCTGGGGGAGGGGTTGGCCGAGGTCGGTGTAGAGGCCTTCGACTTGGGGGACGATGGTGAAGAGCATGAAGCCCATGACGAGGGCGATGACGATGAGGACGATGACGGGGTACATGAGGGCGCCGCGGATTTTAGAGAGGACTTCGGCGTCTTTTTCGAGCTGGTTGGCGAGGCGCTGCATGGCGAGGTCGAGAGTACCGGACATTTCGCCGGAGCGGATGAGGGCGACGTAGACGTTGCTGAAAACGCGAGGGTGGCCGGCCATGGCGTCGGCGATAGGGGTACCGCCTTCGACGGCGACGTGGACGTCTTCGATGATAGCGCGCATGGGTTTAGAGATGGTTTGCTCGGAGACGGTGCGGAGGGATTGGTCGAGGGGGACGCCGGCGTTGATGAGGGTGGCGAATTGGCGGGTGAAAAGGATTTTGTCTTTGGCGGTGACTCGGTTGGTGATGGAGGCGAACCAAGAATTGAGACCGGCGTCGCGGATGGCTTGAGGGATGAGGCCGCGCTCGACGAGGAGCTTGCCGGCGGCGTGTTCGTTTTCGGCTTGGATGGCGCCTTTGATGATTTGGCCGGTCTCGGGCTCTTTGGCTACGTAATTAAACCGGTTCATTTAGCGGCGAACCATCCTTTCGAACTCGGGGAGGTCGTTGACGGCTTCGATGGCGACATCGTAGGAGATGGTGCCGTTTTTGACGAGCTTGGCGAGGGTGCGGTCCATGGTTTGCATGCCTTGGTCGATGCCGGTTTGGATGACGGCGTCGAGCTGGTGGGTTTTGCCTTCGCGGATGATGCCGCGGACGGCGTGGTTGGCGACGAGGATTTCACAGGCAGCGATGCGGCCGCCTTTGAGGGCGGGGAGGAGGCGTTGGGAGCAGATGCCTTGGAGGATGTTGGCGAGCTGGGCGCGGATAAGGAGTTGTTGCTCGGCGGGGAAGATGTTGACCATGCGGTCGATGCTGGCGCCGGCGGAGTTGGTGTGGAGGGTGGCGAAGACGAGGTGGCCGGTTTCGGCGAGGGTGATGGCGGAGGAGATGGTCTCGAGGTCGCGCATCTCACCGACGAGGATGACGTCGGGGTCTTGGCGGAGGGAGGAGCGGAGGGCGGCGTTGAAGCTGAAGGTGTCGTAGTGAACTTCGCGCTGGACGATGAGGGAGCGCTTGCTTTCGTAGGTGTATTCGATAGGGTCTTCGATGGTGATGATGTGGAGGGCGCGCTCGTGGTTGATTTTGTTGATGAGGGCGGCGAGGGTGGTGGTTTTGCCGGAGCCGGTGGGGCCGGTGATGAGGACGAGGCCTTTAGAGAAGTCGGTGAAGGTTTCAACGACGGCGGGGATGCCGAGGGACATGAAGCTGGGGATGGTTTTGGGGATGAGACGGAAGGCGGCGGCGAGGTGGCCTTTTTCGTGGAAGGCGTTGAGGCGGAAGCGGGCGATGGTGCCGAAGGCGAAGGCGGTGTCGAGTTCGCGGTCGGATTCGAGGAGTTTTTGTTGCTCGACGTCGAGGACGGCGTGGACGAGGGCGAGGACGGCTTCTTGGCTGAGAGGTTCGCCGCTATAAGGGATGAGTTGGCCGTTGATACGGAAGGTGGGGGGGCTGCCGACCTGAATGTGGAGGTCGGAAGCGTTGCGGTTGACCGCTGTGTCGAGTAGCGTTTCGATTCTTAGCCCACTGCCTTCCATGATTACTAATGATTATACCATAAGCGTCGTCGTCAAAATAGTTAGATTAGCCGGCTTTAGGGGCGCTGGCGGAGGTGGCGCTAGGGTCGACGGTGGCGCGGAAGGCCTGGACGCGGTCGAGAGTGGCAGATTGGGTTTTGGCAGTGTTCAGCGTGTCGAGCAGGGCATCGGTGGCTTCGGTGGAGATGCGATAGGTGTTTTCGTAGACATCGGTCTTACCGTCGCGCATAGTGTAGGAGCCGGAAGTTTCGGAGGATTGGGAGCGGATGTAGTCGGAGAGATTGCTGAATGCGGGTCGGCGGTACTTTTGTTCGAGGGCGGGGTTTTGGTCGGGATTGTTGAGGTAGGTTTGGTAGTCTTTATTGGACATGTCGCGGACGTCGAGTGAGTATCGCTGGGGAACGATACTGAAAATCACGGTGCGGAGGGCGGCGGCACGAGGCTGGTCGTTGGCGGCAGTGGCGAGGTCGAGCTGGTAGTCGGCTTCGACAAGGGTCATCATAGCGTCTTCCATGCCGGCGGCTTCGTTGCCGTCGTATTTATCGAGGTTTCGGTGAGCGTAATCTTGAACGGGCTTGCCGAGGGGGCTGATGTTGCCGTAGCCTTTTTCGAGAGGAGAGGAGAAGTGGATGAGCTGGTCGAGGGATTGTTTGTAGGTGTCGGCGAGGTGGTGTTCGTATTGGTCGAGGAGGGGAGCGACGGCTTCGGCCTGGTATTTAGGGATAGCTTCTCCGGCGTCGAAGTGAGCGAGGGCGCGCTCGACGGTCTTGATGGAGTCGCGATATTTGACGTTCTCGCCGATGGCGTCTCGGTAGTCGAAGACGTTAGCGAACTGGTCCGGTTTGGGGCTGGGGTTTTCGGGTTGGGGGATGTACTCTGTGAGATTTTCGGTGAGGTTGTTCCAAGAGTCGGGGTTGGGGGGAGAGATCTGTCCTATTATTTGCTCCGCCATGACTAAACTAAGGAGTGTTGATGGCGGCGGTTATAGTGACGAGTGAGGTGTAGGTGCCGGGGGCGGAGGTGGCGGTAGTGCGGACGCCGAAATGGATTGGGGTGTTTTGCTGGTCGGGGGTGGTCGGTAGGGTGTCGACGTTTTTGATGATAGTTGGGGCGGTGGGGACAGCGGCGAAGAGAGGTGAGACGGTGCAGGAGGTGGTGAAGCCGTTAGCGACGTTTTGGGCGTGAGTATTAGGGACGCAGAAACCCCAGCGGTCGGAGGGCATGGTGGTGGGGGCGGCGATGGTACCGGCGAGGGCGGGGATGGTGTTGGCGCCAGAGGTGAGGGCGGGAGGGGAGGGTTGGAGGGAGAGATTGGAGCCGGCGGG
>Ga0099364_10003764_pt1 | contig 23352 bp, 15 predicted proteins | sample TergutTh196P3_FD_73070 | JGI IMG/M metagenome (GOLD analysis project Ga0099364, IMG submission 73070) | Microcerotermes parvus P3 segment gut microbial communities from Pointe-Noire, Republic of the Congo - Th196 P3 | ecosystem: Host-associated > Arthropoda: Insects > Digestive system > Gut ...
AAAAGACCCCCCTTCCGTACGCCTCATCATTCGGCAAGTGCGGAAGGCATTCTTGGAGGAGGGAGGTTTGTACGGCCAGGAGAAATTACACTTGCACATTATGGAACCCTCTTTCTGGATGAAGCCCTGGAATTCCGAAGTTCTGTTTTACAGTCTCTTCGCGAGCCGCTGGAAGACAGGGTAATAACAATTGTTCGTGCGGAAGGTCCTCTAAAGCTGCCTGCGGATTTTCAACTTTTATTAGCAGCCAATAGCTGTCCCTGCGGCAGGCTTGGGAATAGTACCGATAATATTTCCGGTTGTCTTTGCAGCATGGATGAAATCCATAAATATTGGAGGAAAATAGGCTACGCATTACTGGACAGAATAGAAATAAGGGTTCCCGTAAATTCTCCAGGTGTTCTGGATCCGCATCCAAATAACGAAGAAAGAAGCATGGACATAAGAAAGAGGGTATCTTCTGCCATAGAGATTCAAAGAAAGCGTTTTAAAGATTCAGGAGTACATAGGCGAAATTCTTCCATGTCCGCCTCTTATATAGAGAAGTACTGCATCCTGACTAAAAAGGCATCTTCTGCTTTCCATCTTGCAGCTTCTAAGCTTGCCCTGTCCGGCAGGGCCTGTCATGGAATACTTAAAATTGCACGAACCATAGCCGATCTGGAGGGCAAGGATTCCATAGATACCCTTCATGTACTGGAAGCAGTTCAGCATAGACGCTATGGTGATGATCCCTATGACATTATCAATATAAGTGATTGATGTAAATCCTGTCCCTTATATGCAAATAGAATTTAAGATTTCCTTAAAAGATTCATCCAGAAAGGAGTCTGTTATTTTTTGATCGCCCGATGTCATTCCCAGTTTTCTGTCAGGAGCATTGGGACCATGGAAATCACTTCCTGCAGAAATATGGAGGCCAAGGTCTTTTCCCAATTCTGAAAGTCTGCGGCAGGCGGAAAGTTTTGCAAGGGGATGCCATGCTTCTAGGCCGTCCAGCCCCCTGTCCTTTAAATTTTTTATGACTTCCGGAAGGCGTCCCCATGCAATATATAAAGACATGGGATGTGCCAGTATCGCATACCCTCCGGATTCATGTATTACACTTACAGCCCTTTCAAAATCTAGCCCTATTCTTGGAATAAAATAGGGTTTTCCCTTTCCAAGATAACGGGAAAAGGCCTGTTTAATATTTTTTGCCATTTTTCTTTTTACAAGAAGGGTTGCAAAATGAGGTCTTCCAACCGAATGTCCCCCTGAAAATGACTTGACTTCATCATAAGAAAAAATAATACCTTCGCTGTTCATTTTTTCGGTTATTTGTAAATTACGTTTCTCCCTGCGTTCTGCCATTTCTTCTACAGCTTTTATAAAGTTTTCCGAAGGGTTTTTTATTCCCAGCCCAAGAAGATGAAACTCCCCTCCCTTGTTTTCCATCCAGTCAATTTCCAGCTCTATGCCCGGAATGAAATTCATTTTCCTTTTTTTTGCTTCTGCCGAAGCCTCATAAATCCCGTTTATGGTATCGTGATCGGTGAGGGCAAGGGTTTTTATGGAGCGTTTTTCCGCAGCTTCCACCAAATCTGCCGGAGCCAGATTCCCGTCTGATGCTGTTGAATGTGTATGAAGATCGTACATAGTCCTTAAATTATCCTAAAATTGACAAATTTGTAATACTGTTATAAATTGAGTGAAGGAGTTTTTAATGCCAAAACCCTTGCAATATAGGGCAGGATCAATAATATATTTTCAAGGAGACCCAGCCGACAAGGTATTCATTCTGCAAAATGGAGTGGTGGATTTAATTTACCGGGATATAGAAACCGGAGAGGATATTCATGATAAGGTTCAGTCCGGTGAATTCTTCGGTGTAAAATCCACATTGGGCCGTTTCCCAAGGGAAGAGAATGCCATGGCCCTGCAGAATTCCACATTGCTTGCTTTAACAATTGCCGAATTTGAAGCTCTTGCACTCGGAAATACCAGGATAATTATGAAGATGCTTAAGGTCTTTTCCGGACATTTAAGGAGAATTCATAGAAAAGTTTCCGGTATGATGGATATGAAGGAACACATAAAGGCTGAAGAAGGACTTTTTAGTATCGGAGAAATTTATTTAAAAAATAAAAATTTTAGAAGAGCTCATTATGTATTCAGCCGTTACCTTACCTATTATCCTACTGGTGCAAATACTGATTTGGCGGAAAAATACATGCAGCAATCGGAAGATGCTTTAAATAAGCCAGCTCCAAGCAGTTCCCGTATTATTCCTTCTCCCGCTTCTTATCCATCGTATCCTTTTTTGGCAGGCTCCTTTTCATCCGGTTCCTTCCCTGGAACTTCCTATGATAATAATGAAACTACAATAAATTTGAAGGCTTTTGAACGTTTTGAAAGAACCTTTCAGCCGGGAGAAATAATTTTTTCTGAATACGAAGTTGGAGATAAATTTTACCTTATCCAGTCGGGCAGGGTGCAGCTCTTAAAATTAATTGGAGATAATGAAAAAACACTTGACATACTTCAGCCTTCCGAAATGTTTGGAGAGATGGCAATATTGGATAATTCTCCGCGTTCTGCAACTGCAATTGCTCTGGATTCTGTTAGTGTACTAGAGTTCAATAGACAAAATTTTGAGATTTTAATGATGGGAAATCCCCAGATTGCTCTTAAACTTTTAAAAATGTTCTGCAAGCGTATTTATGATACAAAGCGCCGATACCTAATAATTACACTGGATGAGCCTCAGGCTAAAATAGCCGATGTATTCCTTATGCTCGATGAAAGTCTGCCCCTATTGGACAGAACCACTGAAAAACGCCTCTTTTTTGTTACCATGGACGATGTGGCTCACTGGGCAGGAATGCTGATAAACGAAACAAGGGATGTTCTGTCTACATTTGCCGCACAGAGACGAATAGAGATTTATTCAGACAGAATACTCGTTAAGAACATTAACGATTTTGCCAGATATGTTGGTTCCAGGAGAAGGAGCCAATAAAAAACCCGCCGATAACCTTTCAGTTTTGGCGGGTTTTTTGTTAGTTAGATTTCTTCTTATGAAGCACCAAAGGACTGAGCAAGATCTTCTCTTACCGTAGATCTTCGCCTGCTGAATGATGCAAATGCAGCATCTGTAAATCCTCTTGATATTCCATGTAAAAATTCGTTAAGAACATTTGCCATTCCTTCCATGGTTTTCTTCTTCCTCTTGATGGAAGTAATATCTACATCAAGGATGACACCCGGCTGGAGATGGAAAGGATTGATCATATAATCGAAGCGTGTAAATTCATTGGCAAGGAAGTTAATCCTTTCTTCTATTACACGTCTTTCAATGGGATAGCGATAATCATACATGCCGTTCATTTTTTCTCTCATGAGTATGATCATTTGCTTTAGTTTTTCTTTTTCATAGGAACTGGTTCTGTTCAGGCGTTCGACTGCGGTTTCTCCGGATTTTACGAATGTAATTTCATCCCATGCTTTTTCGATGTTCTCGTACATGGGTTCTCCGCTCTTGTCCTTAATAAGTACCTTAATCCTTTTGTTTTTCTTTTTGGCAAGGTCGTTAAAATCATGAATCTTGCCCATGTTTTTGGAATCTTCGTACATTACATGGATAAGATCCCAGATATGTCCTATTTCCGTTTCCATGCTCTTAAGCTGAACTTCATAGGCCTTGCGTTCTTCTATTAACTGGGCACTGTCCATGTACTTCATTTTTATCTGATAACGCTCGTCCGGCAGGTTGGCAACATCTGTGTCTTCGTATTCGCGGATTATCAGTTCCCTTGCATTCTTTAAATTTTCGATATACTGATACCCCATTTTTGAAGTATCCAGAATGGAGGTAATTGTGTTTATTGCGGTATTAAAGCCCCTGTTTCTGATGTTTTCGATATCGATAATCTTCTTGAGATTCTCCCTTATGTTCATTTGGTCAAATGTTTCGGGATCTATTTCTGCCCTAAGCTCGGCCAATCTGTCCATTATTGCCTTGGAAATCAGCTTATAACGTCTGGATTTGGCATTCTCTGTGTCATCATCAGTGTGGTCTTCTATTTTATTAAGTTTGGTGAAAATAATTTCACTGTCCATTAATTCATTAAGACCCTTGTCTATCCTTTCATCCTTGATCTTTTCAATGTCAGCATCGATAACATCAATAATGTGTTTTGTTAAAATTTCTTTTGCAAGATAACCGATTGTTACCTGATAATGGAAGAGCGGACTGATGAGTTCTGAGTCCAGAATATTGATGGAAAGTTTTACATCTGTAACTGTACGCGGTTTTAAGACATTGTCCTTAAATGCACATTTAATTATTGAATATGCATTTTCTCCGCGGACAAAGGCACCTACATCGGTCTTTTGCCTGAGAAGGCTGTTCGTATGGGTTTCCAGATCGTTAATTCCCCTTTGAACATGACCCTGCAGATGACCGTACATATTAACAATGGATTTTTCTATTTCCCCTGTATTGAATTTGTCGGCTCCGCCAACTGCATCAAGAAGATCGGAAATTTCCTTTGGGGTATAGCGGGCAAGAACCTTTGTTTCTTCCCTGTCTATGAAATTCCTGACCTTTTTCTCCATTTCGTCTTCAGCCGTTACAGTGTAACGATTGAACATGTTCTGGAGGTTCTGGTTAAAGTAGTTATAGAGTTTTTCCTTTAACCCTCCCATAATATCCAATCTCTCCAAAACGTCTTTTGGGAGTTTTGCGGTGAGATGGTGAATTACTTTGTTGGTTTCTTCCTCCAGAAGCTGATTAACCTCTGATTGCTGATCTCTATATTCCTGAGCAAGTGAATTCCTGGAACCTACTGCGCTTGGTTTTTCAGGATGAAATACATTTGGACTTTTAGGCATATCTGTTGACATGGTTTTAACTCCTTTTTCTTACAGAATTGTACACTATATTGTAAAAAAGATCAAATACATAATTCGATTTTTATAGTTTTTTTGCATAAAAAATACTGGTTGGCTCCTCCAGCTCTTTCTGTGCCTGTATTATCTGAAGCTCCAGTAAGGCAGAAGAAGGTCTGTTTTTGGATGCTTCATAACTCGCCTTTATAATACCATATATGGAAGCAGTGCAAAGTTCAAGGCTTTTCTTTAGATCCCCCGTTTCCAGATACCGGGAGAGGAAGATAGAGGATGTAATGTCACCGGAACCTGCCATTCCTGCCCCCAGTGGAAGCTCAGGAGTATGGATTAAATACAGGTTATTTCCATCGGAGGCAAGCATTCCAATTTGCATATCGTTTGGCAAAGCATTCTCCAATGAGCGGAAACTTGTCACAAGGACTATTTTTGGTCCTTTTTTGTGGATAATTTCTATGGCTTTTTTGGCATCGTCCATGTTATTTATTTCGATCCCTGTAAGAGCTTCCAGTTCGAACTGGTTTGGAGTGATAATATCTGCCAGGGGAACCAGTTCATTCTTAAAAATTTCAGGAATTTCCGGTTTTACATAGAATCCCCGGCCTACATCTCCCATTACAGGATCGCAGCAATAAAGAGCCTTTGGCGATGCGGAACGAACCAGATCCACCGCCTTCATTATTGCCTTTCCTACCGCCGCATCTCCCAGATAGCCGGAAAGGACTGCCTCACATAAAGGCAGGACTCCCCGTTCATTAAGACCGGTAAGAAGTTCTTCGGCGAGCTCGCCTCCAAGGCTCTTGCCCTTCCATGAGCCATAACCAGTGTGGTTGGAGAACTCCACTGTGTTAATTGCCCATACTTCCCTGCCAAGACGCTGCATTGGGAAGACTGCCGCCGTATTTCCGGCATAGCCATAGACCACATGTGACTGTATAGATAAAATTGCCATTTCTTCCTTATACCTATCGGGAAGGGAGGATTTGCCTTCCAGCCTTCGACTTCCTGTCTCAGGCTTACAGGCCGGGCTTCAGCCCTGTCGGCGCCGTCCATGGCGCCTATTCCTCCTATTCAGTCGGCGGGCTAAACCCTTCAAATCCGCATTGTCCCAAACTAATAGATTGTCGGGAAGGGCGGATTTGAACCGCCGATCTCTGCGTCCCGAACGCAGCGGAATAGCCCCTATCCCACTTCCCGTATTGGGGAATTATATGTAATTAAACGGTATCAGTCAATTATTCACGGCGAGGGTAGATAATTTAACTGCAGCCTGTGGTTCCACCGCAGGTATCACATTTCATGCAGGTGCCGCTTCTTAAAAGGGTAAGGCTTCCGCAGGCAGGGCAACTCTCCCCCTCATAGCCCTTTATTCTGGCCTCCATTATTTTTCCATCCTGCATACTAACCTGTGTAAGGGGGGGCGGATTTTTTTGTGAAGAGCTGCGTTTGACCTTTCCCTGGTTTTCTGTTTGGTTTTCAGCCTGGCTCTCGCTTCTTGTTCCGGTTGTTAAAAGATCCTCAGGCTTTATCTGGCCAAGATCCGCCCTTTTTAAATAGCTTATTGCAAGATCCCGGAAAATATAGTCTATGACACTTGTTGCCATTTTTACATAGTCATGACCCCTTACCATGCCGTTTGGTTCAAAGCGGCTGAATGTAAAGGCATCCACATATTCTTCAAGAGGCACTCCGTATTGTAAACCCAGAGAAATTGCTATTGCAAAATTATTCAACAGGCTCCTGAATGCCGCCCCTTCCTTATGCATGTCCAGGAAAATTTCTCCAAGGCTGCCATCCTCATATTCCCCTGTTCTTAGAAATATGGAATGACCTCCAATTTTGGCTTTTTGAGTATAGCCGGAACGCCTGTTTGGAAGGGATCTTCGTCCCTTGCGGTTTCTTTCGGATCCTGACTTTCTGTCATGGGTAGGTTTAAAGGAAGTGATGGATTCTTCGGCTTTTAAAATGGAATCTGCCAGGGAATCTGTGCCGGGTGCGAAGGATGAAAGAGGCTGTGAAAGCTTGGAGCCGTCCCTGTAAAGGGCAACCGCTTTTAAGGCACTTTTCCATGCCAGCATGCAGGCGCCTTTTACATCCTCGTAACTTGAGCTATTTGGCATATTAATGGTTTTGGAAATCGCACCGGAAATAAAGGGCTGGCAGGCTGCCATCATCTCTACATGAGCCTTCCATGGTATGGAACGTTTTCCGTTCTTGCCGGAGGGGGTTGCTGTGTCAAAAACAATATAATGCTCCTCTTTTAATATTGGAGCTCCCTCAAGTCCCATTGTTCCGCATGCATAGAGTTCCGCCTTCTCTATATCTTCTTTTTCAAATCCAAGATAATTTAATAAACTAAAACCCGGAGCAGAGAATACCGCTTCATCTATTTTTAGTTTTTTGGAAATAAAATCCATTCCAAGCACCCAGGGATTAAAGACACCTTCCAGGTTTAATGCGGATTTTACTGCTTCCTCCGCTTTTTTAATTGCCTCTTTGGTGAAGCCCTTTTCCATAAGTATTTCGTGATTAATTCCCGGAGAAGAGTTAAGGGTCTTATGTCCTGTGGCGTAATTTATTATGGTTTCTATTTCATCGCTCTTATAACCAAGGGCTTCCAGTGCCGGAGGAACGGATTGGTTAATTATTTTAAAGTAACCTCCGCCTGCCAGTTTTTTAAACTTCACAAGTGCAAAATCCGGTTCCACTCCTGTGGTGTCACAATCCATTAAAAGCCCTATGGTTCCGGTAGGCGCAATTGCACTTACCTGAGCATTGCGGTAACCGTGAGCTTCTCCTAGCTCTAATGCCCTGTTCCACGCTGCTTTGGCTTCGTCCGCCAAATGCGTCAATGTATTATGCAGGGTTCCTGCTGTTTTTTCCGTTGTTATCTTTATTCCCGGAGGAATTGTATGCAGGTCTTCATATTCTTTGGGATTGGTGTTATGGGCGGCACGCCTGTGATTGCGTATAACTCTAAGCATTGCCTTTGAGTTTTCTTTATAATGCAGGAAGGAACCAAGCTCCTTTGCCATACGGGAGGATTGCGCATAAGCTTCCCCCGTCAGTATTGCAGAAAGAGAGGCTGCTACCGTTCTTCCTTCCGGAGAATCGTAGGGGAGTCCCATTATCATTAAGAGGCTTCCCAAATTCGCAAATCCCAGCCCAAGGGTTCTGTATTCATGGGAAAGTTTTGCAATTTGAGGGGAGGGGAATTGTGCCATTACAACGGAAATTTCCAGAATGGTTGTCCATATTTTTATTGCATGTATATAAGATCCCGTATTGAAATTCCCCGTTTCCCTGTCATAAAAGCCGGTTAAATTAAGCGAGGCAAGATTGCAGGCTGTGTCATCCAGAAACATGTATTCGGAACAGGGATTGGATGCAAGAATTTCTCCCCCGGAAGGGCAGGTATGCCAGTCATTTATTGTCGTGTGGAATTGAATCCCGGGATCTGCAGATGCCCAGGCGGACTTTGCCATGTCGTCCCAGATCTTTCTTGCCTTTATATTTTTTACCATGCCGGTATCTGTGCGTCCCTTTAATGTCCAGTCGGAGTTATCCAATACTGCCTTCATAAAGTCATCGGAGAGCCTTATGCTGTTATTGGATGACTGGCCGGAAACCGTATTGTAGGCTTCTCCATCCCAGGCTGTCGAAAAAACAGCCGGATTAAGATCGGCATCTCCCTGTTCAAGCTTTCTTAAAATTTGGTAAAGATAGGATGTAGGAATTTTATCGGCAATGGCATTCTGAAGTGCAAGGTAAAGGTCATGGTTTTTTTCCATATTAAACTTGTCTGCAAGGGGGCCTCTGAAGGTAGACAGGGTCTTAATTATATTATCCAAATGTTTTTTTACAATCACAGAGCCGGTGACCATTGAGGCTACCTTATGTTCTTCCCTGTCCTTCCAGCTTATATAATCTTCTATATCGGGATGATCAACATCCAATGTGATCATCTTTGCCGCACGCCTTGTTGTTCCTCCGCTTTTTATAGCCGAAGCGGATCTGTCACCTATTTTTAAAAAGGACAATAGTCCGGAGGAGACACCGCCGCCGGATAATTTTTCGTTAAAAGCCCTTATCTTTGAAAAGTTGGATCCCGTACCTGAACCATACTTAAAAAGTCTGGCTTCCTTTGTAATAAGATCCATAATGCCGCCCTCGTTAACAAGATCGTCCTTTATGGAAAGTATGAAGCAGGCATGGGGCTGGGGTCGTTTATAGGCGCTTTCGGATTTTTTTACGCTATTGCTTTCGGGATCGAAATAATAATGTCCCTGTGCCGGACCGTCTATGCCATAAACGGAATAGAGTCCTGTATTAAACCATTGGGGACTATTGGGTGCAGCCATTTGATGGGCAAGCATATAGCAAACCTCATCGTAAAATGCTTTTTCATCTTCTGTGCTGTCGAAATAGGAATTTTGCCTTCCCCAGTCCATCCAGGTAAATGCCAATCTATGGAAGACCTGACGCGCATCATGCTCGGCACCATCGTCCGGGATCTCCATTTCCGGATTTGTTTCCGTGTTTTTTAGATCCTGACCCTGCCATTTTTTCCATTCGTGAGTTTTGGATTTTTTAACTCCTGCCCTGCGAAAGTATTTTTGGGCAATAATATCCGTGGCTATTTGACTCCAAAAGGAAGGAACTATGACACATTCTTCCAAAAAAATAGATTTGCCATCCTGGCCTCTAATTTCACTCTTCCGCTTTTCAAATACGATATTATGGTATGGCCCTTCGTTTTTTTTGGTAAACAGCCTTTCAAATTTCATGGTTCCCAAATCCTTATATTGTGTTAAGATTTGCATTCTATACCATATATTGTCGATTTTCAAGATTATTTTTGGGTAATTCCCATTACTTGGCAAAGTTCTCTAAAAACTCTATATTCTTAACAGGAGACAATAATGCGAGTTCATAATTTTTCCGGAGGGCCTTCTGTTCTTCCCTTGTCTGTCTTAAAAAAGGCAGGAGAAGAAATTTTAAATGCCAACGGGACGGGTCAGTCCGTTATGGAAATGAGCCATAGATCAGCAGATTTTGAACCCATAATAGAAAAAACCGAGCAATTACTCAGGGAGCTAATGGGGATACCGGAAAATTACAGGGTTCTCTTCCTTCAGGGAGGAGGCTGGACACAGTTTGCCATGCTTCCCCTTAATCTGGCAGCCGTGGAATTTGGCAGTCCAAGGAAAAAATGTACATATATTGATACAGGCATATGGGCAAGCAAGTCCGCCGAAGAAGCATCCAAATACGCAGAAATTAAAATTGGCTCTTCATCTTCCGACAGAGCCTATACCTATATTCCTGAAGCTCCACCGCCTGATCCCGATGATGCCTATTACCACATTGTTTTAAATAACACAATAGTCGGAACAAAATGGCCGGAAATTCCAAAGACAGGAGCCATTCCGCTTGCCTCCGATATTTCAAGCTGCATTCTTTCAGAACCCCTGAATGTGTCCGATTTTGGAGTGCTTTATGCCGGAGCCCAAAAGAATCTTGGACCTGCAGGAACGACACTTGTAATAATAAGGGAGGATCTACTGGGTAATTGCCCGTCATGGATTCCCACCATGCTTCGTTATGATACCCATGTAAAGGAAAAGTCCATGTTCAACACGCCTCCCTGTTTCGGGATCTATGTAATTGGGCTTGTTCTGGAATGGCTTAAAGAAGAGGGCGGGGTGGAAGCCATTGCCAAAAAGAACAGGGAAAAGGCCGGGTTTTTTTACGATTATCTTGAGACGAGTAAAATGTTTTATTCACCTGTCGAGAAACCATTTAGGAGCCTTATGAATGCCTGCTTCCTGCCGAGGGAGGAAGATCCTGTTAAGCGCAAGGAAATAGAAAACCGTTTTATTAAAGAAGCAAGGGAGGCAGGTTTTGTAAATCTTGCCGGTCACAGGCTTGTCGGCGGCATGAGGGCGAGCCTCTACAATGCAATGCCAATGGACAGCGTAAAGGCTCTTGTATCATTTATGGAAAAGTTCAGCTAAAGGAGAACATCGTGTTCAGGATAATGACCTTAAATAAAATTTCCTCCCAGGGGCTGGAAATTTTCCCTGCAGATAAATACATGGTTGGCAATGATATTGCCGAGCCTGATGCCATTCTAGTAAGAAGTGCCGAAATAAATTTTAAGGATATTCCCGATTCTGTTTTGGCGATTGCCAGAGCCGGGGCAGGTTACAATAATATTCCTGTTTCTGAATGTACGGGCAGGGGAATTGCCGTTTTTAATACACCCGGCGGAAATGCAAATGCCGTAAAGGAGCTGGTAATAGCTTCCCTCATTCTTTCTTCCAGGGATGTATTGGGAGGAATTAACTGGTGCAGGAGCATAGCAGGCAGTGCGGAAAAGATTCCCGATCTAGTGGAGAAGGGCAAGTCCGAATTTGAAGGACCGGAACTCCTGGGGAAGACCTTGGGTGTTGTGGGTCTGGGGGCTGTAGGAGCCATGGTTGCAAATGATGCCGTATCTCTTGGCATGAATGTAATAGGCTATGATCCCTTTATTTCCGTTGATGCCGCATGGAGTCTTTCACGATCGGTGGCCAAGGCGGAAAACCTGGACGGACTTCTTGCAAAATCCGACTATGTTAGTCTGCACCTGCCCCTAAACAGTGATACCCGTGGTATTTTTAACGCCGAAAAATTGCGCATAATGAAAAAAGGCGGCAGAATTATTAATATGGCCAGGGGCGGTCTTGTAAACGACAATGATATTATAGAAGCACTAAATTCCGGTACTCTTAGTTCCTATGTTACAGATTTTCCATCATCCGCATTGCTTGCCTGTCCCAAGGTAATTGCCATTCCCCATCTGGGAGCATCCACTCCCGAGGCGGAAGATAATTGTGCCGTTATGGCAGCCAAACAGTTAATGGACTATCTGGAATCCGGGGCTGTAAGGAATTCCGTTAATTTGCCGCGATGTAATCTGGACAAGAGGGCTCCCTTCCGTTTTGTTGCAATTAACCGCAATATCCCCAATATGGTAGGCCAGATTACAACAATTCTTGCCGAGGATAAAATTAATATTCTGGATCTTATTAATCACCACAGGGATGAATTTGCCTACAATATAATTGACACAGAACAGGAGCTAGGTATTATCACATTATCTAAACTTATTAATATAGACGGTGTAATCCGGGTAAGGATAATTTAACCTGTTTATGGCAGTGGACATGACATTAATTTAAGGATAGGATCTATACAATGATAGGATTTTTAATTAAGAAAAACTTTTTCGACTCCTGGGACAATCTTTTCAGGCTTGCTCTGGTAAATATCGGGTTCATTGTTTCCATATCCGCGCCGCTTTTTCTTCCCAGTCTTTTGGCGGATACACCCCTTTTAAGTATTGCAGTATTGATCCTTGGCATATTGTGGTGCATTGTTTATCTTGCCGCTGCTGCCATTTCAATAAGCAGTGTTTCCGATTACGGAAGTTTTGGCTTTGCAGACTTTTTCAGGAATCTGAAAGAGGTCTGGCCGATAGGTCTGGCAATGGCCTTGATTCTTTTCGTGGGCATTATTTTGGTAATGGTAATAATTCCATTCTACCTTGAACTGCCCAATATAATCGGAGTATTGCTGGCTGCCGTAATTTTTTGGACCATTGTAGTTTCGATCTTTTCCCTGCAGTATTTCTTCGCAATCAGGGCAAGGCTTGATACAAAAATTATCAAAATAATAAAGAAATGCTATATTATTTTCTTTGATAATCCAATGTTTAGTATTTTCTGCTTTTTTCACACCCTTTTTCAGCTAATTCTTTCCATCTTCCTTGCATTTATTTTTCCGGGACCGGCGGGAGTTCTCCTTTTTATTGATGAAAGTCTGCGTTTAAGGCTTTTAAAATATGACTGGCTGGAAGAAAATCCGGAAGCAGACAGAAAGAAAATTCCCTGGGATGCTCTTTTAATTGACGACAGGGAGAGAACGGGAACCAGGAGTTTACGGAATTTTATATTCCCCTGGAAAGACTAAAAATTAATCTGGTCATTGGTTTAAACAAAAAAAATCCGGATTCCCTGCCTTATGCAGGAAACCCGGTTCTATGATCCCGGTTTATATCGTTTATTAATACTCGTTCTTGCCTTTTCGGGATTTTTTCATTAGTTTTCTTGCAATTGCCTTCTTTTTTCTGTTAAGAATTATGGAAGGTTTCTCATAGTATTCGCGTTTCTTAAATTCCCGGATTATACCTTCTTTTTCTACCATACGCTTAAAACGTTTAATGGCTTTTTCCAGGGCTTCATTATCATCTATTACTACATGAGCCAAATATATCACCTCCTTTGCCAGTTAATATAATCAGTTATAGCTGAATAACAGCTTATTGATTATTTCATTTTTGTCAAGAATGGGATTGTTGATAAACAGGAAGGGATCTGCAAATTCCGTAGATACCCTGAATTCCCAATGCAAATGTGGACCTGTTGAAAGGCCGGTAGAGCCGGATAATCCAAGTAATGCCAGTTTTTCTACAATCTCGCCGGCAGAAACCGAAAGGCTGTCCAAATGATAATACAAGGAATAAACTCCCGGCATATGCTCAAGAACCACCGTATATCCTGTAACAATTCTGAATTGTGCCAGAACTACCCGTCCCCTTCCCGATGCCAGAACAGGGGTTCCCGTAGGCACACCGAAATCTATAGCTGCATGAATGGTAGTATCCGTACCACCGCCATGATACTGATAAACACGTCTGTCCCCAAAATGACTGGTAATCCTGGCGGAATTAACTGGCACTATGAAGGGGCCTGTCTCGTAGATCTCTGTTCCGGTAGTTGTAAGAATTGCCCACATCTGTTCCGATTCAAGATTCCTCTGAGGGTTGGGAGCGGTGCGTATTTCTGTGTTTGTCGGGTTTAAATAAACAGTCTGGGAGTTAAATATCCTGCTTTCTATGGTTAACGGAATTTCACTTAGCAGATTGTCGCCCGATTCTATCCTTATGATAGCCTGCTGGGCTGCGGCCGTATTGGGAACTGCAAGAATGGCAATTTTAATATATCCATTGTATATTTCATTGCTTTCCTCCAGTTGTAAGGGAAAGAAAACGGCTCCGTTAAGTCTTCTTCCACTCGCATTCAGGAGGGTTGCCCTATAAACCGGTTCTGTATCTGCAGAATCATCGTTTCCGGTAAAATTATCATAAAATGCCACAATAACCGGCTCTCCGGGAGCTACTCTGGTCGAATTCACCGCAAAGCGGCTTTCCGGCGGAAGAGAAGCCAAAAAAGAGATAATATCATTTTCTTCTGTCTGAGTATAATTTGTTGTATATATGTATGTTTCTTCCATATTTACTATATCTACCGCTTCATTTAATGTGCCGTTGGTCTGTCCCGAGCATGATGCCAGGAATAACAGAATCGACATGAAAACCATGAAATTTTTCAAGAGCTGCTCCTTTTTAAATCCATTACTATTAACTGCGGTGTTTCATTTCCTTTATACCAATTCCGGTTTATTTTATAGACCAAATCTATTTTATCTCCCAAATCAAAATCCTTTTTTACCTTGTCAGCCGCCTGCCAGTAAACCGCCGGCCATTTATGTTTTCCTCCATCCAGCATGAGTTTTACATGTTTGGCTTCGGGTTTTCCCATAAGGTTCATTTCGCCAATTTTAAAATCCCTTGTTAAGAAAACCAGGGCTTCATTGGCTTCGCCATATGGTTCGAACTGATCTATAAGGGTAAAAATTTCCGGGCTTAGGTAGGATAGAGGAAGTTCTGCATCTATGGATATGGTTTCTTCATCCTTTATGTCCGAGAGAATAATTCCGGCTGATTCCTTTTTAAGATGTTCAAGAAAGGCATTCCAGTTATCTTGTTTAATGCTGAAACCTGCAGCAAAATCGTGTCCGCCCCAGTCTATAAAGAGGTCTGCACAGGCTTCCAGTAAATGATGAAGATCGTAAGACCTGGCCGAGCGCAGGGACGCACTAATTATTTCTTCGCCCACCGAAGCAACAAGGGAAGGAATTTTCAGGCGGTTGCTTATCCTGCTTGCCATTATGCCTGTAACCCCTCTTGGAATGGATTTTGAGGCAGCAAGGGCAAATTTTTCGTTATAATTTTTCAGGCTTTCCAGTGCAATGGGTTCCACAATTTCCCAGACATCTTCTCCGAGCTTTTTTCTTTCTTCGTTTAAACCAATAACTTCGTTAACAAGAATTTCGCGTTTTTTTGGATCATCTTCCATAAGTAAATTAAGGGCTTTTTCTGCACTTCCCATCCGTCCTGCTGCATTTATGGCAGGGCAGAGAACCCAGGAAATTTCGTTTGCCCCTGTACGTCTTCCGGAGAGTTCAAGTTTAAACAATAGATCGGAAAGTCCCTTTCTTGGGTTTTCAAAAAGCGATTGCAATCCGGCTTTTACAATTATCCTGTTTTCGTCTTTTAACGGCATTATGTCTGCTATGGTTCCAAGGCATGCAAGCTGCAGATCCTGGGCATCTTCCTTTGTAAAGAGCTTTTCTCTCTGTCTTATAAAGGACATAAAAAGACTTATAAAAACATCCAGTTCCCCTGTTTCGCCTTCCGAGTATTTTGCATTTTTAGAAAGCTCTTTTAACCTTATAAGACTTTTCCCGGCACTGGACGGGATCTCCTTGCCTATCTCCGGTGCAATGTCCTGCATATAAATATCTACCTTGTTGCCGAAGATTTTTGCAAAGCTCTGTTTTTGCAGATCCGCATCCCAAACAAGAATTTGCTGTCCTTCCAGAAAGGCCGGAAGTCTTGTATCACTGATATTTACCAGAGATGGCACGAGGATCTCGGTAAGGGTGTCTACAATTACCAGATTCCTGATTTTTGCAATCTCTATTATCCAGGAATCATTTAATGGCCTTGTGTTTAAAAGACAGAGCGGTTGTCCGTATAGATTGCTTTTTATTGCAAAACGGAGGGCAGATACCAGTTTGTAAACCACTCCGCAGCCGGCCAAATCCCTGAATGGATAGCTATTCCCAATCTTTGGATTAATTATGGCATGAGCCTGCGGACTTTCTTCCTGGGGATTATGATGATCTGTTATTATTACATCTATGCCAAGCTCCGAAGCGTAATTCACCTCTTCTATATTGGAAATACCGCAGTCCACCGTAATTATAAGGCTGCCGTAATCGGCTGCAAAATCGTCTATTGCCTGTTTCGTAAGTCCGTATGGCTCATCTCCCATGGGCAGACGGATCTTTACATCCATTCCCAGTGACAAAAGGTATTCGCCTATCATTGCCGATGAGCTAATTCCGTCTACATCCCTGTCGCCAAAAATCAGGATTTTCTCTTCCTCTTCCTTTGCAGCAAGAATTCTGTCCACTGCATCTTCCATTCCTGAAAGTTCAAAAGGGTTTCTGATATGTCTTGGATCGTTTTCCAAAAAATAAAGTATTTCGTTTCCGGAAATAATTCCGCGTCTTATGAGAATGGATGCTGTAAGTAAGTCACAGTTATATCTTGAGGAAATGCTTTTAACAAGATCTCCGGATATGTCCTGCTTTTCCCATTTCATTCAGGGAATTTCCTTAAGGACGAGTTTTCTTGGCTCAGGCGCCTTGTTTGAATAAGAGACAGCATCTTCAAGTTCCGGTAATGCCGCATTCATCCCTGCTTCATCTCTTGCCCAAACGCTCATTATTTTTTCTCCGGCTTTAACCTTGCTTCCGCTTAATACATGAAATTCTACTCCTGCCTGGGGGCTAACTTCGTCTTCACTTTTGTTTCTTCCAACACCAAGCAATACAGAGGCCTTTCCTGTTTTTAGAGCATCTATGCCGGAAATAAATCCGTCTTTGGCAGCAAATATTTCCGCCTTTATGGGCGAACGGAAATTATTCCTCATTCTTTGCAATTCATCGGGATTTCCTCCCTGGCTTTTTACATTCTGCAAAAAAAGTTCCATGGGTTTTCCGGACTTAAGTGCCTCTTCGCAGAGCTTTCGGCCTTCCACTGAATCGGCAGCTTTACCTCCCAGAACTGTCATTGCTGCGGCCAGATCCAGCGTTATTTCCATGAGCTCTGCAGATAGATCTGAATTATAACCATCAGAGTCAGGCATTGCTTTTTTATTATGTTTTTCCAAATAAGAGGGTTCAAGACAATCCAGACATTCTTCTACTTCGAGAAAATTCCCTACCTTATAACCCAGAGGTTCGTTCATGTCTGTCAATAATGCTTTTACATTAAGTCCGAGAGCAGTTCCGGTATCTACAAGGGATTTTGCCAAAGCTTCTGCAAGGCCTGCATCCTTCATAAAGGCACCTGTTCCGTATTTAACGTCCAAAACAAGACCTTCAGTTCCTTCTGCTGCTTTTTTCGATAGTATACTGGCTGTAATAAGCGGGATTGATTCCACTGTTCCTGTAACATCACGAAGGGCATAAAGGAGTCTGTCTGCCGGAACTATTTCCCTTGTCTGTCCTGTCATGGCAAAACCGTCTTTTTGAATAAATTCCCTGAAGTCTGCCACCGAGAGAGAGGTTCTATAACCCGGTATGGATTCAAGTTTATCCAGCGTTCCTCCCGTATGTCCAAGCGCACGGCCAGACATCATGGGAACCCTTATACCCAGAGAGGCAATTAGGGGAGCCAGGATCAGACTGGTTTTATCTCCCACACCGCCTGTAGAATGTTTATCTACAAAGGGGCCGTTTATTCCCGAAAGGTCTATGACATTTCCCGATTTTAACATTACCTCTGTAAGGGCTGCTGTTTCCTGCGGAGTCATTCCATTAAAGAAAACCGCCATTGCCCAGGCGGAAAGCTGGTAGTTTGGAATTTCTTCCGAAACAAAACCCCTGATTAAAAAGGTAATTTCTTCCCGGGAAAGTGTCCCGCCGTCTCTTTTCTTGGTTATTATGTCTACTGCACGCATATCCAAGTATTATAAGTGGTTTTATTAAAATTTTCCATATAGAAGACATTTATTATTAATAATTTAATAGAGCCTAAATATCGTCCCAGCCGGACAGTCTTTTGCCAAGTGCATCCGATAATATGTTTTGGGTAAAGTATTTTGCCTCTTCCCGGGAGGCAGAATCCAGGCTAACCCTTTTTATTTCCGATGCACTTAAGCTGTCTATTTTTTTTAACCATGAAAGCGCACCTGCACCCGTCCCCTGTGAGGATGATGGGGAGGCGAACGACAGCTCATGCCTAAGACCCAGAATTCCCGACCAATGCCACAGGAAATATATTGCCAGTCTGGAAGATGTATCCCTGTCCGCAGAATCCAGTGCGTCCAGAACTGCTGCCGCAAGGCCGGATGCCTCGCTCCAGTTTCCGCCCCCGCCGTGGAAGGCAAGGATGGTTTCCGCAATGGCGTTAGCCGCCATTATCCTTTCGTATAACTCCCTTATTCCCGTTCTAAAATGTTTTACATCAAAATCCGTTACCTTGAATGTATCCTTAATGGGGTTATGGTATATCCATATCATCCCCTCATGAAAGGGTGCGACATGGGATCTCAGGCGGCTTTTAGGGCCGCCAAAAACTGTGGCTTTTATTATTCCCTCGGTGGATGTTAGAAACCAGGCCTGCCTGTTGGATTCTCCCGACTGGTTTACCCTTAGGGTAATTGCCTGACAGTTTATATTGCGTGACATTTTTCCTTCATGTAAAAATTAATTTCCCAGCTCTGAGAGATAGCTTTCCAGAAATTCCATTGGTTTAATTTCCCTGTTTAGAATCTGATAAACGCCTGTGGAAACAGGAAGCTTTAACCTGTTTTTTTCCGCAAGTATTTTTACATGATGTGCGGCTGCAGCACCTTCGGGTAAATAGCCCAGCTCGTTGATTCTGGAGATTAGATCATCGAGATTCAAGAATGAGTCCAAAATGTTTTTTTCTATTATATCCCTTCCAAAGCGGCGGTTTCTGCCGTAAATCGAGCGGCAGGTAACATCCAGATCCCCAATGCCCGAAATGGAAGTGAATGTTTCAGGATGGGTAGCTCCCAGAGCCATGCCAAGGCTTTGAATTTCATTAAGTCCTGCAGCCAGTAAAAGTGATTCTGTTCCGTCTCCAAAAAAACTCGTATTGTCCTTGAATGCATCCAGCATTCCAAAAGCAATGGCAATGACATTTTTTGCCGCTGCCGCAACCTGTACTCCTCTGACATCGAATGATGAAAAAACAAAGAGACTCTTGCTTCTTAAAAGATCCCTGAAACGGATTGAGTTTTTTGCGTTTTCGCTGGCGGCTATAAGGCCTGTAATTTTCCCTCTGGAAACTTCTTCGGCATGGCTGGGTCCGGCAATATAAACAAGGGACTGTCTGTAGAAGCCCGGAAGATAATCTTCCAGAGTTTCCAGAATTAGCCTTGTTCCCTTTGGGGTTTCCAGAAAACCCTTTGTAATAACGGCTATTGCAGTATCTCCCTCCCTGACAGAAGAAACGGAAAGTATATTCTTTATAGTATCCAGAAGATAGAGGGAAGGGGAGGCCAGAATAAGGAATTCCCTGCCGGATGCGGCTTCTGTAATATCCGTTGTTGAATAGATGTTTTCCGGAAGGTTTACTTCGGGAAGGTATCTGGAATTTTCGTGGAGAAGATTAATGTCATCCCTTGTATCTTCTTCCAAAGCCCAGATGACAACATCGTTTCCCTTTTCTGCAATTATTTTTGCAATTGCCGTTCCCCAGGCTCCGGCTCCTATAATGGCTGTGTTGGCAGAAAGTTTACTATCCGGCATGGTCTACATTATGCCCCATTTTTATTTTTTATTACAGTGGGATTAAAACAAGACCAACTGGCCATAATTGTTTTCTTTTCCTTTTTTGGAAGAATAAATTTCAATTTTCCAGCCAACGGCGGCTGCAATGGATCTTACGGCAGGAAGGATTTGGGATTCTGCATAATGTTCATAATCCAGATCACTGTTATTAAAATTTGGGGAAAATGGTTCTGCCCCATTTTTTGTCCATACATATTCTATTACACCGCGCCTGTTTTTCCAGCCAAGGAGCCTGGCTGCCTTAACCTGGGGAGGTGTCATGGTTGTATAGGTTTCCGGGGCTCTGGTAAGGCGTTTCCTGTAAATTAATTCATTGTCCAGTTTTCCATTCCTTAAATTGTCCAAAATTGCATCAACTTTTTTTATATAATCTTCTTCGCTGCATCCGGAAAATACCATTTCCAGTAATTCTACCTGTATTCGCCTGACACAGGCTGTATAGTCGCTTCTTACAGCTTCCATGCCCACAACTTCCACAGAGAGCTCATTATTTGGGTTTAATAGATAGCCGCTATATCCCTTTGCTCTTCCCCTGTCTGCCATGCCGTTTGAATTGGATGCCCTTAGCGGAGGTATAATAAATGATCTATAGGCTTTTTCAAAACGAAGTTCCAGAAATGATTCTGTCCCGTATTCCTTCCTTATTTTTTCCGCTATGTTTTTGTTTATCTCCTCCGTGCATTTCTTTCCCCATTCATTAAAATCCCTGTAAGAGGAATTATTTTTTAGTTTTGATTCCACAAAGAGTGAATCTGTATCGCCGTATAAAACATTGTAAGAACTGTCATTAAACCAGTCCCTTGCATAGAGAAGCCACATTCTTGCAAAGGAGGTAATTGCACCTGCCAGTTTTGATCTTCCGTATCTGCAGGAAGAGCTGCCCAGAACTCCGTAAAAGCTGTTCATTAAAATTTTATATACATAGCTGGCTTCTTCGTCTCCTGCCGCAATTGCCTTTTTCCTTGCAGAAAAATATTCTCCAAGGATTTCTCCAAGTATCGCCCTTTCTGCGGAAAAGCAGGCTCCGTTAGGTGCAATTATATTGTTTTTGCCGGATTTTTCTGCACGAACCATGGCCAGGGGATCTATGTTAAATGTCTGCATAATGCTTGGGTAAAGGCTTCTATAGTCAAAGACCGCAACATTTTTAAAAAGTCCTGTTGCAGGTTCCAGTACGGTTCCGCCATGCGCGCCGGAATGATCTTCATCCGTATAAATATTCCCTGGTGCAATAAATCTTCTCTGCAGCTCTATTCCGTAAATTCTTTCAAAGCTCACAACACTGGTCCATGCCTTGTCCAGCGATACCCCTGTAAGGCCTGCTCTTTCAACCGTTAAATTAAATAACCCGGTTTTTTCCAGTATTGCCAGAACCAGCTCTGCGTCCCTCAGGCAGTATTCCCCAAAAGCAGCCGGATCAGTTTCGTATAAGACTTTTAAATCACTTATCTTGTCCCGACCCTGTGAGCCAATGAGCTTTCCTTCGCCAAGAATTTTTCGCCCCACCGCTTCCAGCGAATTACTCTCGTTTCCCTTTGCATGGGGGCCGGATCTGTAAATCCTGAGTGCGTCCAAAATCTGCCTTCCCTGAACAATTCCGGCTGCCGAGCGCTGCCTCCTGCCTTTTTCTCCTGTCTCGGTATAGGCAGAAAAGAAGACGGACTCTTCTTCGGAGCGTCCCATAAGAAAGGGAATTTTATGAAAGGAAGAACGCTCTGCGAGTATGGGAAAATCGAAATCCAGAAAATTCCAGCCTGTAATTACATCCGGATCGTATTTCCTTACATCTTCCAGAAAGGAAGAAAGCAGATCCCTCTCATTTGAGTGATAAATTATTTTTTCATCGGGACTTGCAGCTCCGCTGTGTATAACCCTGACCATTCCGGTGTCCTCACAGCTTATGCTTATTGCAAGAATAATTCCTTTTTCCACATCCGTTTCTATATCGATGGAAGCAATTTTTAGTTTGGTTTTTGTTTTTTCGACAGGAATAATTTTTGGCTCGGGGAATACAAGATCCACAAGCTTGCCTTCCCTTGTATGCCCATCCAGCTCCACATGACCCTTTATCAGGTTTTGAATTAAATAGATTTCCGGTATTTTTAGATCCATGTCCGGAGAAATTATTTCTGAGGATTCAAGATTTCTTACTCCCCTGTTAAAATCCATAAAACGGGTAAATTTTACCGTTAATAATTCTTCATTTCCTTCGAATGATTCCAGAGGAGAATTTTCAATTGTATAAAGTCCTTCTTTTAAAAAAGAAAGCCGCTCTCTAAGCCTGTCAATGTCCTTTTTGTAAATATTAAAGGAAGGTTTCCATTTTGATTCCACTGCGGCAAAGGATTTTCCGTCTTCCAGACGCCCGACAAAAAAGAGCCGGTCTTTGCGCATATCGGCATTGGAATGTACAATAAAGCCCCGGCTTTTCATGAATTTAAGTATATGCTATACTTTTTAACCATGGAAGGTCATTTAATGGAAGATCAATTAGTTGAATATCAGGGTAAAGCTACAATGGAAAAAATTACATCCCTGGCAAAAAGACGCGGTTTTGTTTTTCAGTCATCGGAGATTTATGGAGGTCAGAACGGAGCCTGGGATTACGGGCCTTTGGGCATAGAGCTAAAAAACCGAATTGCCCAGTGCTGGTGGAAGGAAATGACCCAGCTCCACGATGACATTGCAGGCCTTGATGCCGCTATTCTTATGCATCCACGAACCTGGGAAGCATCCGGTCATGTGGAAAATTTTACAGATCCTTTGGTGGACTGTAAAAAATGCAAGTCCCGTTTTCGATCTGATCAGATGCCTGAAGAAAGTCTTAAGGCAGGAAAATGCCCAGACTGCGGCGGAGAGCTTACAGATATTAGAAAATTTAACCTCATGTTTAAAACACAGATTGGGGCTGCAGAAGATACATCCAACCTTATTTACCTAAGGCCGGAAACCGCTCAGGGAATTTATGTTAATTATAAAAATGTAATTCAATCAAACAGAATGAAAATACCCTTTGGCATTGCACAGATTGGCAAGGCCTTCCGCAATGAAATTGTAACAAGGAATTTTATTTTCCGTACCTGCGAATTCGAACAAATGGAAATGCAGTACTTTGTAAAACCGGGAACCGATGAAGAATGGTATGCCGAATGGAAGAAACGCCGCTGGGCCTATTATGAAAAACTCGGTTTAAAAATGGATCATTTCCGCTGGCGGCAGCATGCCTCTGACGAAATGGCTCATTATGCGAAAGAAGCCTGGGATATTGAATACCTCTTCCCCATGGGCTGGCGTGAGCTGGAAGGTATTCACAACCGCACAGATTACGACCTTAAACGTCATTCGGAATTTTCCGGCAAAGATATGCAGTACATAGATCAGGAAAGCAATGAGCGTTATATTCCATACATTGTGGAAACATCTGCAGGGCTTACGCGCAATGTGCTTATGGTTCTTTGTGATGCCTATGACGAAGAAAAGGTTAGCGATGATGACACCCGTACGGTTATGCGTTTCCATCCCCTAATTGCACCTGCGACCGTTGCAATTCTGCCTCTAATGAAAAAAGACGGCCTTGCAGAAATTTCTGAAGAAATACGCAGGGAACTAATGGAAGACTTTGTAACCGATTATGATCAGGGAGGAGCCATTGGCCGCCGTTACCGCCGTCAGGATGAGGCA
>Ga0099364_10003765_pt1 | contig 23352 bp, 18 predicted proteins | sample TergutTh196P3_FD_73070 | JGI IMG/M metagenome (GOLD analysis project Ga0099364, IMG submission 73070) | Microcerotermes parvus P3 segment gut microbial communities from Pointe-Noire, Republic of the Congo - Th196 P3 | ecosystem: Host-associated > Arthropoda: Insects > Digestive system > Gut ...
GGGTAGATATAACTTCCGGCTTCCACCGAAATTGTTGTTATTGGAGGGTCATCATAATATCTAACTTCGTTTGGATTGATTGCTCCCGGTTGAATCTGCTCCATGCGCACATATTCATCAAATGTATGCATTATTTATGGCGACATATTTACACCATTTTTCTTGACAAAAACCGTGCCGTGGGCTACAATCAATGCGGAAACAACAATAATTTCTAGTTATTTGTGGCAGATGCCCTGCATTTCTCGAAGCCTTACGTTCCTACGCAAGGTCGTTATGTAGAGAGTGTGGGGCATTTCCAAGCTTATTCAAGAGGGTATTTCATTGGAATATATACTATACTGCGATGAGTCCGGTCAAAAGGGATCAAAGTACAGTGATTTTTTGGCGGATGCCTTGTCTCCAGCAAGCATCTGAATGAGGTAACTGGCGCATTGGAGATTCAAACCAAACTAATGTGCTAATGGTCAGGTGTAGCGTTTACAAAAATCTCTGCTAACTCATCAGTAAGGACGGTTTTTGACAGTAGCACAGAAAAGCAGAAACCCTTAGAACAATTGCGGCTCTAAGGGTTTCTTGGTGACCCGCCGGCGATTCGAACGCCGGACACCCTGCTTAAAAGGCAGGTGCTCTGCCGACTGAGCTAGCGGGTCATAAATTGGCTGGGATGGCAGGATTTGAACCTACGAATGCCAGAGTCAAAGTCTGGTGCCTTACCGCTTGGCGACATCCCAACGTAGGTTAGGTGTTGCAGGCATTGAATAGTGAATAGTGAACAGCTCGCCATTCACTATTCACCGGGGCGCGTCCGCGCCGTTATTTGGGGTGGATAAAGGGATTTGAACCCTCGACCCCTGGAACCACAATCCAGTGCTCTAACCAACTGAGCTATACCCACCGCATATCGCCACGAAAACTACAGCTCACGGATTATACCACAGCGCAGACCGGTATGCAATACATTTTACTGTAAAAATGTAATCGAAAAAAGTAACCACTTGTATACATCTGTGTGATATACTGTTAGCGACGTTGAATGCTATATTGAAAATCGGGCGGGCGGCATATGGAAATAAACAGTCAGGGTTCCTCTACGGTGCTCCGTATAATGAAAACTGTGGCAAACGCCATTGTGGGCAAGGATGCCGTTATCCTGCGGGTGTTTCTGGCGATACTGGCGGGCGGGCATGTTTTGCTGGAGGATATTCCGGGCGTCGGCAAGACGACGCTCGCTCTTGCTTTTTCCAAGGCGCTTGGCCTAAAATACAGCAGGGTGCAGTTCACACCGGATGTCCTGCCGTCCGACGTCACGGGTTTTTCCGTATACAACAAGGATTCAGGTCAAATGACCTACACGCAGGGCGCAGTTATGTGCAACTTGTTCCTTGCCGACGAACTCAACCGCGCCACAAGCCGTACGCAGTCGGCGCTCCTTGAAGCCATGGAAGAGGGGCAAGTGACCGTTGACGGGGTTTCACACCCGATTCCGCAGCCTTTTATCGTTATCGCCACACAGAACCCTGTCGGCGCGGCGGGCACGCAGCTTTTGCCCGATTCTCAGATGGACCGCTTTATGGTCCGGCTGTCTATGGGCTATCCGAGTCACGATGACGAGCTTTCGCTGTTGAAGCGCAGACGCGGAAACAACCTTCTTGGCCTTGTGGAACCTGTCATTTCCAGCCGGGGGCTTGAGATGATGCGGGCGGAGGTTGAGCAAGTCCACGTGGATGCCTCCCTCCTGAATTATATTGTAACCTTGATCGGCGAAACCAGGCGTCATCCTTGCTTGACGCTGGGCGCTAGCCCTCGCGCGTCAATAGCCCTTGCGGGGATATCAAAAGCGATGGCCTACGCGCAAGGGCGGGACTATGTTATCCCCAGGGACATCTTGCCGTTATTCGCGGACACTCTAGCGCACAGGCTGATCCTGCGGCCGGGAGTTGAAAGCGAAAACATAACCGCAGAGAAGATTCTGGACGAAATCCTGCGTTCTGTCCATGCGCCCAAGATAAGCTGACGGGCAGGTACTATTTATGCTTACAAGACGGGTTATTTATGTGATTTCGCTTGCGGGTTTGGTAGCTTTTTATGCGCTGTACCCTTTTTGGATATCACAGTATTTCGTCATTGTGATGCTTTTGTTGATACCGCTTGACCTTCTTGTTAGCATGCCGGGCGTGCTGACAAGGCGCATTTCCCTCTCAGCGCCGCCCGTCCTTGACATAGGTTCGAGCGGGACGCTTTTTCTCACCACGCATCTGAGAAAGCCTTTTCCATCAGGACGGATAAAAGCGCGCCTCATTACCATTGGGGATGATTTTACGACCCGTCGGAAGATAATATGCGACCCGGAGGACGGCAGCCGTCATTCCATCGCAATCGATACGTCGCACTGCGGCGTAACCGTTTTTAAAATCAAGCGCCTGAACACGTCCAGCGTCATAGGGTTGTTTTCGCCTGCTGTTTCCGTCGATTGCATGGCAACGTCAATGATTTTGCCCGCTCCGAAAAAACCCAAGCATATCGTTTCACTGCCGCGAGGCGTGATCCTTGCCCCAAAGCCGGGCGGCGGTTTTTCCGAGAACATAGATTTGCGGCCCTACCGGAAGGGCGATCCTGTCAGGAGCATTCATTGGAAACTATCCGCGAAGTATGATTCAATTATTATTCGCGAACCGTTGGTTCCTCCGAGGCATAGCCGGCTTGTCCGTTTCGTGAAATGGTCGGGGGCGCGGGAGCGCGATATTATTGTCGGCAGGCTGCGTTGGGTTTCAGACTATCTTTTAAAGTGGGATTTGCCGTATTTTATCAGGCTTGGGGATGATGGGCCGACAGCGGAGATTGCCTGCGAGAAGGACTTTATGGATTATATTTTCGGCGTCATGGGAAATAAAGAGCATTCCTTCCCTGCCCTTTCTTCCCTGCCGTCGCGCTTTTCATGGGTGTTGCATATCGACGCGAAGGAGGGGGCTGAAGAGTGAAACGCCCGCTTGCAATTACGGGGAGTTTTTTTCTCATCTTTGGCGCCGTATTCTGCGCGTCAGGCGCGCTCATCAGCGCTTTTTCATTCAATGTCGATTTCACGTTGCTGCTCCCCGTCTGGTTGATATCCGCCCTTGCGCTGTCGGTTTTTGTTTCGCTGCTGCGCGGCAAAGGGATACTCATATTGCTGCCTGCGGGTTTCATAGCGTTGCTATTAAAACTGCCGGGAATCGTTGAGGGCGGAAAATGGGCGATACGCCATATCACCTCTGAATACAACAAATGGTTGTATGTGCCGGTCATTTTTCCGGACGCGAATGCTTCATCACATGAGTTGACGCTGTTTTTTGCAATCTTAGGGGTTGCCCTTGCGTTTTTTATATCAGCCTCGGTTTGCCTTCAGCGAAGCGCGTTCCTCACGATTTTTTTCACGGCCCCGCTTGTGTTCCTGACGGTGATTTTGATAGAAACCCAGCCTGACGTCAGGTTTTTGCTGGGGCTGACGGCTGTCTATCTGACGCTAATCATAAGCAGTTCGCTGCATCCGTATAATTTCATAAAAAGGGGGATGAGCGTTTTTCCCGCGTTGGCGCTTTCCCTGCTTCTTTTAGGGTCGGCTTATTTGGTTGCGCCGCCTGACAGCTATAGGCGCGGCAACCTTATAAACGACATCGACGAGCGTCTCAGAACTGCCGTTGAGCGAGTGGGCGCGGAGCTGCAAAAAAGAGGGACAGGATGGCCGGAAAGCATGACCGATCGGTGGCTCTTCAATACCAATCGCGTCGATATCGCCGATGCGGGGACACGCGCCATCATGGACAGGAGCCTCCTTGAGATAACTGCCGAGCAAGCCGGAACATTCTATTTAAGGGGATTTTCCATGCTGAGCTTCGAGGGGCGGGAGTGGCGCGGCAACGCGGACATGCAATCGCCTTTCGATGAATCACTGGCAAGCCTAATGCCCGCTATGATCGCGGAGGCTTTCAGCGGGCGTTATCCAAACAATGCGCCGCTCAACGCAAGCATGAGCATTGCAAAAACCGGCGAATCTTCAGATTTGTTTTACCGGCCGTACTACAGCCTGCCTCTTTCAAATACCGGCTACCAGTCTTACACCGTCAACTTTTATCATACCGAAGAGAGCATTGCGGGGCTGTATGGCGTGCTGTCTTCCTCCGCAGACGGCATTGCGCGGGGGGGCGCGCCGCCGTTGTCCGCAGGGGCCCGTAATCTTGATATGTCAGGTTACAACGCCCAGGTGCGTTCTCCTTCGATATACACGCAAATTGAAGATTCCACCGCCGAGGGATTGCGTAAGCTTGCGGCGGAAGCCGGCATTGACCCTGATGCCGACCGCGCCGTGATCGCCGATATGGTGGCTGAGTATATTTCCTCGTCCGCCCGCTATACGCTGATGCCCTACATAACGCCGGAGGGCGAGGATTTCGCGCTATATTTTCTCCAGAATTCAAAGCGTGGGTACTGCATCCATTTTGCTACCGCCGCCGCGCTTATGCTTCGCGCTATGGATATTCCTGCCCGGTTTACCAGCGGTTTCGTCGTTACGGTCAGGGCAAGCGGGGTCGGAAACACCACGGTGGTCACCGACAGGAACGCGCATGCCTGGGTTGAGGTGTATTACGATGACGTTGGTTGGATTCCTCTTGAGGCAACGCCGGCATCCCCCGGCTCAGGAGTCCCTGTGGGGTTGTCTCACAGCGCCGACGTTGCCGCGCCTTACCTCTACGAATACGATTACGAGGCGTGGCAATATGATTTATTTGGCGATGAGCTAATGCTCCCGGAAGACTTCGCTGCACTTGAGAGTGATTCAGAGCTTTCGCAAACGCCGGAAGAGAACGCAGGGGCCGGCGGTCAGGCAAGCGGGGATTCGGCAAGACCGGGTTCAAGAGCCTTGCGTGCCGCAATAGCCGCCGCCGTTTGCGTACTTGCCGTTATTCTTTTCAGGGCGTTCGTCAGGAAATGCCGGAAAAAACGATTCGAGCAAGCTGACGCCAATAAAGCCGTGCTTTGCATATGGCGCTACGCCTCCCGCCTGAGCCGGCGCGATAAGCCGCCGGAAGAAATGGAGCTGCTGGCGCTGAAAGCAAGGTTCAGCCATCATCGCATTACCGAAGAAGAGCGCGCCGAGATGCTCGTCAGCACAAGGGATTATTATGCCGAAGCGTATAAGCGGCGAAATCTGTTCGGAAGGATTTGGCTGAAATATTTTTGCTAGTGGTCTGTAACCCTCACCATTCTACCTTCTCATGGAATTGGGTGAATTTTTCGTTGCCGTTGCTCCTGAACAGTTCATCGTGCCTTGAGGTGTAGAATATGTTCGCAGGGGTGCTCCGGATATGCATGACGTCGTCAGCTCCCGATACTTTTGTCCTTCTGCCGCCGTTATTTGAAAAGTGCAGCTCCCCGCCTCTGTTGCTTCTGTAGTCCATCAGGAAGAACAGCCTGTTGCCTCTGTATGACATCGTCAAGCTGTCGGGTTCCACATCTTCGGCGATCAGCACTTGCGTCCTGTTTCCGCTCACATGGTACAATTCGTTTTCGTTTTCCACGAAATATACGGACTTACCGTCATCTGAAATGACAAATGATTTGACGTTCCTGACTATTTCTTTTCTTTCCGCACCAGGCACCGAGGGGTCGATGGATGACAGCCAGTTTGAATTGTTTATGAAATACAGGGTTTTTCCGTCGTTTGATATTTTAGCGCTGTTGGCATTGTTTGTGCTGCCGGCAATTCTGGTGGCTTCGAGGTTTTTGTTGTAATAGGCCAGCCCCTCGTCGGTAATGGCGACAAAATCCGTAAAAGAGGATTTCCCGTATATCGTCGTGTTTGCGAGTTCGTTGCTGACGGTCCTGATTTGCGCCCCCCTGGGCATGACCAAGCTGTGAATTGCCACGCCGCTGATTCTTTGCCGTTCCCCTCCTTTGCGGCTGATGAATGTTCTGCGGTCTCCGTCGTAAACGCTTATGAGTATTTCTGAGTAATCGCTGTTGAGCATGATCGCAATGTTGCTCGCGTCCGGGGCGAGCCTGTGTTCATTTCGCCCGCTTCTGACGTGCAACGACGCTTCGCCGGTCTTCACGTCAAACTTTTGGAAGTATAGGTATCTGCCGCCATCAGAGATTGCCACGGCAAACATTTCGTTGCCAATCTTTTCCGGGCTCTTTCCTGCAATTTTAACGTAGCCTGTGAATTCATAATTTCTTTCATCGTAGTCGGTTATGTAGCCGACGGATTTGCCGTTTGGCGAAATCGCCACCCCCGGCATGGTTTCACCGCCGATATAGAATGCGTTATCGGCAACAGGAGCCGCCCTTTTCCCCGATGTGTCGTACAGGTTAAGGGTCGCTTCATTATTTTTTTCGTCGTATCCGGTGAAATATGCCACGCCGTTCCCCGAATCGGCAAGCAGGTAGGCGAACACGTCGTCGGCAATCCGCGTCGCGCCGGTCGGCGTCACAAACCACAACACCCCGCCGCTCCTGCTGCTGTAATCGGTCAGCACGACGGCTTTGCTGCCGTCAAGGTTTGTCTGTGATGATCTGTATCCGCCTTTTATGGTAAATTTTTCGTTGTTATTGCCTGAGACGATTATTTCGGCGCCGGCCTTGAACATTTCAATGTGGTTTTTCCGCATGGCGGCGCTCAATCCCCCAAGCATTGACGCCACAATGATTATGGCTATAATTACGACAACGGCGGGAACTGCGATCAAAAGGATTTTTTTTGACGGCATCGCGGTCTTCAACGCCCCAGCGGAGACGCGTCTTGGCCTTGCGCTTTCATATTCCTCCGGGCCGGGCCGGTTTGGCGCTTGCTGATACGTTTGATGTTCTTGGTGCTGCTTGCCCTTTTGCCCGGGCTCAAGCTCGGCCCCGCAACGGGCGCATAAGTGCGCCCCCGGTTCATTTGTGTGGCCGCAAAATTCGCAAATCATATCCTTTTTCCTCCATGCGTTTGTTCTGCTAATGTCTACCAATAATTATGCTTTACAATCCCCCGGGGGAGTGCTATTATTAATTTGGTGCCATCCATTCATCCGGCGGGGTTTTTCCGCCTATAATGGCACGAAAGGTGGTAAATAAATTGGCAAATTATGATAAATTGGTGCTTCTGAATCCTGTCGACACCGGACAAATGCTTTACACGTCACGCCCGGTAAATGACGCAAATGTCTGGTACATGGGAGACGTCGACTTCGGCGGGTCCGGGTTTTCTCAGGTTTTCAGGGTGATAAACAGCGATCTTGTCATGGAAGAAGCTCCGCATTCGCATGATTTCGACATGTGGGTGTGGCAAATGCCCCTTGAGCCTGGTTTAGAAGATCTCGGGTGCGAGGTTGAAATGGTTTTCGGTTCAGGAACCGAAGACGATCCGACGGAATCTTTTATTGTGACAAAGACTAGCTGCTTCTTCATCCCAGCGGGGGTCGTTCACAGCCCCTACGTTTTCAGAAACGTGACGAAGCCCATACTTTTCGTCCATGCGATGCTGAGCGGGGATTATCACAAAAAAATGCTATAGGTTTGAAACGGAATCGTCGTTGAAAACCAGATCCCGTGTGGAGATATCGGTGAATTCCTCCGCCCCGATGCGGCAAACCGACCTTGCAATGCCGGCGTTGATGATCATCCTGCGGCACATGGTACAAGAAGTCGTGTCATCAAGCAGTTCGTCTGTCTCCGCATGCCGGCCTGCCAGATAAATCGTCGCGCCGATCATATCCCTCCGCGCGGCGGAAATTATCGCATTGGCCTCGGCATGTACGCTCCGGCAAAGCTCATACCGCTCACCGCTGGGAATATCAAGGGCGACTCTCAGGCACCTACCTATGTCAGGGCAGTTTTTCCTGCCGCGCGGCGCTCCGTTATAGCCGGTTGCGATGATTTCGTCGTTTAAGACGATAATGGCGCCGTACTTGCGTCTGAGGCAAGTGGATCTCTTCAGCACCGTTTCGGCGATATCAAGATAATAATTGTCCTTATCCTTGCGTTTATCCATTTGGCGATCCTCCCATCAGGTTTTCGTTTCGCCATGTGATTATATATCTCTTTTCGCGCTAATTCAAGCGTGACATTTACAAAAATTATAAAGGAAGTGAGAACATGGACGATTACCCGCGAAGTAGGCAAAAGTCGGCGGATGCCGGGTCGGTTTCGTATTCCGGAATGTTCCGCCGCAATCGCATAATACATATCCCGTCACGCGCGGTATGCTTTGAGGGTAGCCGGCATGTCTTTTCACGTACCTGATCGGTCGGCATGCGGACATTGTCCCGAATAGCTGTCGCGCCCTGCGGGGGGCGCTTTTTTTGGCGCCCGGCCCGTCAGCAAAATATGCCGAGGAGGGTGAATCAAAATGCCGGAAGAAATCAAAGAAACCCCGCGTGATTATGCCACATTGAAAGAAACCTTGAAAAATACGAACCCCGTCGACGTTGCGGAAAACTTAGAAGATTTGGACGAAAAGCAGGCAATAAAGCTTTTTCGCATGCTTCCAAAGGACACGGCGGCAGAGGTGTTCGCGTATCTATCGAGAGATATGCAGCAGAATATTGTAAATGCGATAAAAGACTATGAGATAAGCCATATCGTTGACGAGCTGTTTTTGGACGATGCGGTGGACTTTATCGAAGAAATGCCCGCTGGGGTGGTCAAGAGGGTCCTGAACAACCTGCCGGCTGAGAAACGGGAAATCATCAACCAATTCCTGAGATACCCCGACGGCAGCGCGGGCAGCATTATGACCATTGAATATGTGGATTTGAAGGAATACAACACCGTCGCCGAGGCTTTTGCCCGCATCCGCCGCGACGGGGTCGATAAAGAGACGATTTATACGTGCTATGTCGTCGATGCGGCAAGGCGATTGCTTGGCGCCGTTTCTGTCAAAACTTTGCTGCTGTCTTCCCCTGACGATAAAATAGGGGACATAATGGAGCGCGATGTGATTTTTGCGACCACGAGCGAGGATAAGGAAAGCATCGCAAATGATTTCCGTAAGTACGGATTGCTGGCCATGCCGGTCGTCGACAATGAAAACAGGCTTGTGGGCATCGTCACGGTCGATGACGTGATGGAGGTTCAGGAGGAAGAAGCCACCGAGGACTTTGAGATCATGGCCGCGATGTCGCCGTCAGACGAGCCGTACATGAAGACAAGCATTAGGGCGTTGACATGGAACAGGCTGCCCTGGCTGTTGCTGCTGATGCTCACCGCGACCATCACCGGGTCCATAATCGCGGGTTTTGAGGATTCCTTGTCCGTCATGCCCGTATTGATAACATTCATCCCTATGCTTATGGACACGGGCGGGAATTCCGGGGCGCAAAGTTCGACGCTCGTTATCAGGGGCATAGCTTTGGAAGAGATTGAGCCGTCGGATATTTATAGGGTTTGGTGGAAGGAAGCGCGCGTGGCGGTGCTGTGCGGCGCGGCGCTCTCGTTCGTGAACTTTATCAGGATTCTCGTTATGAACAGGAGCGTATCGATCGCCATCAGCGTATCCCTCGCTTTGTACTGCACCGTCTTAATTGCAAAAACCGTTGGGTGCTTGCTGCCTCAACTAGCAAAAAGGCTTAAACTCGATCCCGCCGTCATGGCTTCGCCGGCTATTACCACGATAGTTGACGCTTGCGCGCTCCTTGTGTATTTCGGCATCGCCAAAGCGGTATTTCATATTTGAATCTAAAGACAGGGGGACGGTTCTGTTGTCTTGTTGCGACAAGACAACAGAACCGTCCCCCTGTCTTTCCCCTGTCTTTTCGCAAAAATATGGAACTTTTCTCTCTCGGCTTCGTCATAAGGGCATCTGACAGAAAAGTGAGGTACCCACAATGAAAAAGATTATTGCCGCAACGCTCCTGTTTTGCTTGCTCATGAGCCTCTTAGCCGCGTGCGCGGAAACCCCTGACGAGGTTTCGCAGGCGTCGCCGCAGAGGTTCTCGCCCGGCTATGCCAGCGCTCTGTCCTCCGCGGAGCCGGACGACCCCGATTCAGAAGAGAGGGCGCCGGTAACGGCGCAGTCATATGACGACATTTTTGCGGCGCTTCAAAATCATGCCAACACGATGAACTACGGAATGCGCGGATTCATGCTTGCCGGCGGCATCATGCCTGAGATGGCGATTGCGGAAAGCGATGCCGGAATAAGCACCCCGGCTGAAGCCCCCATGCCGTCGAGCGCACCTATGGCGGATCAGCTTGAAGGCGCGGGAGGCTCTGATTATTCCGAGACAAACGTGCAGGTCGCCGGCATCGACGAGGGCGATATCGTAAAAACTGACGGCAAATACATCTATGTGCTCAGAAACAACGAGTTGATAATATTCGAAGCTAACGGCGCCGGCACAAAGCAGCTTTCAAAGACGGCCGTCTATAAAACCGAAGAAGACATCAAGCCTGTCCCGTATGACAGTGACAGAAACGAGTATTTCTACTCATATGAGCATGCGACGGAGATGTACGTCAAAGGCGACAAGCTGGCGGTCTTGACGTCCTATAATGATTATTCCCAGTTGTATCGCAACAATATGTACACCTACAAGGACAGCCAGATTTCTAAAGTTTACATTTACGACGTTTCCAACCCGGCCGCCCCAAAGCTTGAGGCTCAACTTGGCCAGGACGGGTATCCGCTGACCTCCCGCCTAATCGGCGGCACGCTCTACCTCATTTCGACGCATCATGTCTACAACCCCATCGAGGGCGATCCGAACACTTTTATCCCCAGAATTTACGCGGAGGGCGAAGCGTCGCTGATTGCGCGGGATTGCATCGCCATCATGCCTTATTTTTCATCCACGGCATATACCATTGTTTGCTCGTATGACCTTGCCGACGCAAAACTCGACGCCAATCAATCGGTGCTCGGCGGCGGCAGGACGGTGTATATGAATCACGAGAATCTCTACATCGCCGCTTACAACACCGAAACAAAGGAGAGCTCCCCGTATAAGGACGGCATCTATACCGTGATCGATTATTCCCACAAGTCGGTGACGGACATAATGAAGTTTGACGTCACAGAAGGCGGGATATCTTTCTCTGGCTCTTCCACCGTCCCGGGCACGCTGCTCAACCAATTTTCCATGGATGAATTTGACGGCTGCCTGCGCCTTGTCACTACGACGCATACTTCTTCATACTCAATCTATACGGACGAGAAGATGGGCTGGTCGAATTATGTCTGGCATGAGGATATAGGCGCGAATGCCCTGTATATCCTCGACGGCGGCATGAGCATTATCGGCAGGATAGAGGACATCGCAAAAGACGAGCGCGTGTATTCGGTCCGTTTTGACGGGGAGATAGGCTACTTCGTCACCTTCCGTCAGGTTGACCCGCTTTTCGCCGTGGACCTTGCCGACCCGACCGCGCCGAAGATCCTCTCCGCGCTGAAGATTCCCGGTTTCTCCGAATATCTGCATATCTACGGCGACGGGCTTCTGTTCGGCCTCGGGCGCGACGCGGACGAGAACACCGGGCGCGTGGGTTCTATGAAACTGTCGATGTTCGACACGTCGGACCCGACGGACGTCTTTGAAAAAAACAAGCTCCTTCTGGTGGATGATTACTACAGCACGGCTTTGCATAACCACAAGGCGATACTGATTTCGCCAAATAAAGACATTATCGCCTTCCCCGTCGGGAATGGTTACGCCATATACGGTTATTCCGAGACGGTCGGCTTCTATCGCAGGGCGCTGATTACGGACTTGGCCGACCGTTGGTACGGAGAGGCGCGCGGGCTGTATATCGACGACTTTGCTTACATCGTGACAAGCAATCGCGTGTCGGTTCTCGACATGCAAGGTTTGAAAACCGTCGCAAACATTGAGTTTTAGATAATATTTGTTGAATGCGCTGCAAAAAAGGGCTGTCGCAAAACGATTTTGAGAAATCGTGAGCGACAACCCTTTTTTTCTGGGACATGGGACAGCGGAACGGGCCCCCTTGTCATGGCGCTGTGTTTTATGGAAATCTACGCGCAAAAACGAAATAATTTGAAATCAAAAGTGTTGCTTTTCGATAGTAATGTGTTTTATAATAAATGTGTATAAATTATTAAAAAACGAAAGGGGTATAAAAATGCAACAAGAAAACAAAGTAGCTACTATTTTTGGCGTCATCTTTTTCGCACCGGTCGTAATCTTCGCATATCGATTAAATACGTATTTTCTTAACAAAGAGCCTATGACGGGTGGCCGCCTGTTTTGGAGGCAGTTAGGCTGGTCAATTTTAACCGGAATTCCTTTTGTCGGCTTGATTTACGGGTTAGCAAAGCTTAACGATATTTGTGAGACAAGAGCAAAAATTCGCGCTTTATAGAGGAGCTGTGCATCTGGGGCAGCAGAACCGTGTCCCTGTCCCATATAGGGGTTGAAGATTTTCAACCCCTACGGGGCAAACCCATTTCCTTTGACAAATCCTCAGTCAGCTTCGCTAGGTTTGCTCCTTTGCGCTTCGCGCCTCAATGACTTCTCCCATGTCCTTTCCGTCTGCGACCTCAGAAAATCGCGCATCGGCGCAATCTCCTCGTCCGTGTCGTACCGGTGAAGCGCGGCGTAATAGATGGCCTTGTCCTCTTCAAAGACAATTAGCGGCGGATGGTCATGCAGCATCAGAAAATAATTTACCAGCGTCCGGCCTGCCCGCCCGTTACCATCGGCGAACGGATGGATATGCTCAAACCGCGCGTGGAAATAGGCGGCGGCTGTCAGTATATCGCCGTCCGCATATCTGGCAAGTTCGCCGAGCAAATTTTCCATTTCCTCGGGAACGTCCTCCGGCAAAGAGCCGACCTCTTCACGCCCGGTCACATAGTCATGCTTCTTGAATGCGCCGGGACGTTCGCCCCGCTCAATGTAGCGCCGCTCGTCATATGTGCCGCTCGTCAGGATCGAATGTACTTCCAGCACGAGAGGAACCGTCAAGGGCTCCCGCGCCGCAATCTTGTGTTTGAGAAACTCATGGCACAGTTTTTGGTTTTCAAGCTCAAACACGCTGCGCGGGTCGCCGGTGAAATTAACGACGCGCCCGTTCTCAAAAATCTCCCGCGTGTCGTGGTAGGTAATCTCCGCGTTTTCGATTTTACCCGAATTATAGGCAAAAATAATCCTGAAATTATGCAGTCGCAAATCAATGTCCGCGACTGTTTTTACACGCCAGCCTTGCCATAGGGCGACAGCTTGTTCATAAAGGTTCATTGTATCAACCCCGTCATTATATTCGGCAGCTTGCCCGCCGTTCCCATGAAGAACCCCCTCGCGGCAGGCAAGGGGGCTAATCTCCGCCGATAAACGCATTATACACCAAACCAAACTGAAACGGGAAAATATTTTGCTGGAATAAGAAACATTGGAAATTCTTGCAACTTGAAATTCTTGCTCTTGTTTTTTTTGATGAAGTTAGGTATACTTGATCCCAGAAAGGGGTGATATGCGTGGTAAAGCAAGACGCTTTGGAATGTATCCATATGTTGCCTGATAGTGCAGACTGGAACGACATATTCTACTCTTTGTATGTCATTCAGAAAATTGAGAAGGGACGACAAGAGGCGAGAGACGAGAAAGGCTTATCTGTTGCTGAAGCTCGTAAATTGTTTGGGGTCGTATGAGTGACGTATTGTGGATGCCTTCCGCATTGGAAGACTTAAAAGGTATACAAGAGTACATTTCAAGGGATTCGGTGTACTATGCTAATAAGTTTGTTGATGAAGTTTTTGATGCCACGGAGAAACTTGAGATATTCCCAGAGATGGGGAGAATAGTTCCTGAGCTTGCGATTCCGACAGTGCGAGAGATTTTTTATGGTTCATATAGAATTATCTATGAACTAATCAACGATAATGCCCTCATAATTGCTGTAATTCACGGAAAAAGACTTTTGCCTGACATTTCAGACAACCTTCAAACAAAATGAATCTGTCTCTTGACAAATTTATTTTTTTGCCTATAATAATAGGGGGTAGGGGTACTACCTATTTGGACGGGGTTGGGACAGCAGAACCGTCCCCCTGTCCCAAAAATGGAAAAGGGGCTCTTTCATGAGACAGTGTATGGACGTCGATGCAGTGACCAACCGCCTGAAGCGCATTGAGGGGCAGGTTCGGGGTTTGATCAAAATGATCGAAGATGACAAAAGCTGCGAGGAGATACTGATACAAATAGGCTCCGCAAAGGCGGCGCTGCACAAAACCGGGCAGGTCATTCTGGAAGGCCATCTGCACCATTGCGTGCTGGACGGCATACGCGACGGGAAGGAAGACGAAACCATCAAAAAGCTTTCGTCGGCTCTCGAGCAATTTTCCAGGATAATGTAAATATGTAATATGCCAAAATACTTGGAGTGAAGATAATGGAAAAGCTATATGATTTTTTTTCCGGCACGAAGCCGACCATTGTAGGCGGCGTTTTTCTTGCCGCAAGCCTGATCCTGATGCTGATTGGGATTGAAATGCCGGCAGACCCGGCGTGGGTGACCGTGCTCATCTGCGGATATCCGCTCATGTATATCGCCGTCATCAGCATTATAGAAGAAAAAGGGATGAGCAAAATAACCTCTCCGCTGCTTATTTCCATAGCCATCTTGGCTTGCATAGGGCTGAGTTTTGCGCCGGACTCCCACGAAAACATGTTTGCGGCGGGCGAAGTGGCCTTCATCATGGCAATCGGCGCAATACTGGAGGATAGGACCATAGACCGGGCAAAAAAAGGCATCAGCAAGCTGATCAGCCTTGTCCCGGAGCAAGGCCGCATCATCATAGACGGCGAGGAATCAATGAAATCAGTGGAGCAGATAAAGCCCGGCGATGTGCTGCGCGTCCTCCCGGGCGAAGCCGTCCCCGTGGATGGGGAAATCATTTCCGGCGACACGTCCATCGATCAGTCCATTATCACAGGGGAGTCCCTGCCGATAGATAAGTCTGTCGGCGACAGTGTTTTCTGCGGCACGATCAACCGTTTCGGTTCCATTGACATAAATGCCACAAAAACAGGCGAAGACTCCTCCCTTCAAAAGCTGATTCGAATGGTTCAGGACGCCGAGGAGAACAAGGCCCCCACACAGCGCATAGCCGATAAATGGGCGGGGTGGCTTGTTCCTATCGCGCTGCTCGTGGCAATTGCCACATATCTCGTCACATGGAGCATGGGGTATGGCGACAGCCTGATCAGGGGCGTCACCGTCCTCGTGGTGTTTTGCCCCTGCGCCCTTGCGCTTGCAACCCCGACGTCCATCATGGCGGCCATCGGACAGGCTGCAAAGCACGGGGTCATAATCAAGTCGGGCGATGCGTTGGAGCGCATGGGAAAGGTCGATACCATCGCCTTTGATAAAACGGGAACCCTAACCCACGGCAATCTTGTCGTGAGCGATGTCATTCCCTTTGATGCGGAAATGTCGGAAGACGGTTTGCTTTCGCTTGCGGCTTCTGTGGAATCGCGCTCGGAACATCCGCTGGGCAAAGCTGTTTCCGCATATGCGAAGGAGCATGAAATCGCGCTTATGCCCATTGAGGATTTTAAGATGACGCCGGGCAAAGGGGTCAGCGCAGACATTGGTGGCAGCACAATCATGTGCGGCAATGCGGCATGGCTTGGCGAACATGGCGCACAGCCGGACGAAAAAATGACGGAGGCGCTAACCTTGCTTCGCAGGCAGGGCAAGGCCGCGATTCTTGTTTCGGACGGGAACAAATGCGTTGGCGTCATTGCGCTCTCAGACACTCTGCGCGATACCGCGAAAGGCATGGTGCAGGAACTCTCGCTGACAAATGCGGATACCGTTCTCCTGACCGGCGACCATAAGCAGACGGCCGATTACTTCGCCGAACAGGCCGATATCAAATCCGTATTCTCCGAATTGCTTCCCGCGCAGAAAGTGGAGCGGATAAAGGCAATGCAGGCAGACGGGCGAAATGTCTGCATGATAGGCGACGGCGTCAACGATGCCCCTGCATTAAAAACGGCGAATGTCGGAATCGCGATGGGCAGCATGGGCAGCGATATAGCGATAGACGCCGCCGACATCGCGCTGATGGGCGACGACATCTCCAAAATCCCTTATCTGAAGCGCCTCTCGAATGCGACGATAAGGCTTATCAGATTTAATATCTCGCTTTCCATGTTCATTAATTTCGCGGCAATAATCCTATCTGTGCTGGCCTTGCTAAATCCAATCACCGGGGCGTTGGTACACAACGCGGGATCGATTTTGGTCATATTGAACGCGGCTTTGCTGTATGAGAGGAAATACGTGTAATGGACAAAACTAAAATAAAAATCATTGAGTATGACCCGTATCTTGAGCCATATGAAAAGGATATCGCCTTGAGAATGGAAAACTACGCCCGAATCAAAGCGCGGATGCTGGGCGAATCCCCCTCACTGCCTGATTATGCCAACGGTCATATTTACTATGGTTTTCATAAGACAGGCTCGGGGTGGGTCTTCCGCGATTGGGCTCCCGGCGCGGACAGGATGTATTTGACCGGCGATTTCAACAATTGGGACAGATACTCCCACCCCATGCAAAACATCGGGAACGGCGTGTTCGAGATTTATCTTCAGGGAAGCGGCGCGCTTTCGCACGGGTCGCAGGTCAAAGTCCATATATGCGCGCAGCACGAGGAGTTTGACCGCATACCCTTATACATCAGACGGGCCTTGCAACAGCCGGACAGCAGCTACAATGGCGTGATATGGGCTCCGGACGAGCCGTTTCAATGGACGGACGAGCTGTTTAAAAGAAACGTGACGGAACCCTTGTTCATTTATGAATGCCATGTCGGCATGTCCAGCGAAGAGTATCACGTCTCAACCTTCAACGATTTCACGCACGACATACTTCCGCGCATCCGCGACTCCGGTTATAATACCGTCCAGTTGATGGCGGTCATGGAGCATTCTTATTATGGCTCGTTCGGGTATCAGGTCACAAACTTTTTTGCCGTGTCGTCGTGGTTTGGAACGCCGGACGACTTGAAAAATCTTGTCAATACGGCACATGGCATGGGGCTTTCCGTCTTTCTCGATTTAGTCCATTCCCACGCCTCGTCCAATGCAATGGAAGGCTTGGCCAGATATGACGGGACTGACTATCAGTTTTTCCATGCGGGCAGCAGGGGGAATCATCCCGCGTGGGGCAGCAAGCTGTTTAATTACGGGAAGCCGGAGGTCATACATTTTTTGCTGTCCAATCTAAAATATTGGCTGGAGGAGTACCATTTTGACGGCCTGCGGTTCGACGGGATCACTTCCATGCTTTACCACAACTGCGGTTTGGACAGCTTCACGAATTACCAACAGTATTTCACGATGAACACGGACACCGATGCCGTGGCGTATTTGCAGCTTGCGTCGGATTTGTGCAAGGAGATTGATCCGGATTGCGTCCTGATCGCCGAGGATATGAGCGGGATGCCCGGCATGTGCCTGCCCATAGCGGACGGCGGGATCGGATTTGATTACCGATTGGGCATGGGGATGCCGGACTTTTGGATAAAGACGCTGCGGGATAAGCCGGACGACATGTGGGATATGGGGAACCTCTGGCATGAAATGACTCAGAGGCGCCCGAAAGAAAAAGTGATCGGTTATTGCGAATCGCATGACCAGGCATTAGTCGGCGACAAAACCATCATATTTTGGCTGGCGGATCAGGAATTGTACTGGCACATGGAAAAATGCTCCCAAAGCCATTTGATAGATCGGGCGATCGCGCTTCACAAAATGATACGCCTAATCACCTGCGCTTGCTCCGGCGAGGGTTATTTGAATTTCATGGGAAATGAATTCGGCCATCCCGAATGGATCGACTTCCCCCGGGAGAGCAACTGCTGGAGCTTCCACTTTGCGCGCAGGCAATGGAGCCTGGCGGACAGCGATAGTCTGCGGTATCAGTATTTGCAGTCATTTGACAGGGCTATGATTCATCTTTTGAAGGGCGATGCCGTTTTGCGGCATCCGTCCGATTTGATTCTTTGCGATGACCTTGCGAATGTGTTGGTGTTTTCCAAAGGCGATTTCCTGTTCGCTTTCAACTTTCATCCTTCAAACAGGCAATCGTTTGATATGGATTTGCACACCGGCGAGAGTTATCGGATGCTTTTGCATTCTAATTGGGATATGTTCGGTGGGTATGAGGCGGACGGGAGCGCCGATTGCCTGTCGTATCCGCAATCGGACAGCCCCAAGCTGACGGTCACGCTCAACAACCGCACGGCCATTGTGTTAAAAAAACATTTGTAAGTGTTCAGAAGCCTTCGTCTTTGCGAGCCGTAGCGAAGCAATCCAGTATTTTTTGCGCCGATATTAATGTTTTTTCTGGATTGCCGCGTCGCGAAGCGTATCCAACGACGGAACTGCAAGATTTGCGACACCACCTGAGCAGTTACAAACATTTAAAAATGTGATTAGGAGAGACGCATATGAAAATAGGGCTTGTTGGGCTTAATCAGACCGGAAAAACGACTTTGTTCAAACTGCTTACCGGCAGGGATTCGAGCGCGGCGGCGCCCGGCGGAAAAGGCCCCGCGAACATAGGTTCCGCTTTGGTTCCTGATGAGCGCATTGACTTTTTATCGGCATTGTATAAGCCAAAGAAAACCATATACGCGAAAATAGAGTTGACGGACGTGGCGGGCTTTTCCGTGTCTGACGACGCGCGGAACTCAGGCGCGGCTAAGTTTCTGAACGACGTGCGCCCATGCGACGCCCTTGTTCATGTTTTGCGCGCATTTGAATCCGGATCGGTCATCCATGACCGGGGCGACATCGACCCGGCGAGGGATTTGGAAGATGTTGAGACTGAAATGCTGTTCGCCGATTTGGAGGTTATTGAAAAAAGAATCGCCCGCATCAAAGCGGGCAAAAAAGTGACGAAGGAGAACGAGGCGGAAATCGAGCTATTAGGGCGTTGCTATGACCGGTTGGAAAATGGCGGGACGATACGCGATATGGAGCTTTCCCCCGATGAGCGGGTCGCCGTCCGCAATTTCGCGTTCCTGACCGACAAGCCCCGCCTGGCCGTGGTGAATTTGGACGAGAGCCAATGGGAATCCGGGGCGTTCGCCAACGAGGACGCTTTGCGCGCCATGTGTTCAACGCTGGGCATTCCGCTAATCATGCTTTGCGTTGAAACGGAGCTTGAAATCAGCCGTTTGCCGCAAGAGGATAAATCGCTATTTATGGAAGATATGGGCATCGAACAGCCCGGCGTCGCCGTGCTGGCAAGGGCTGTGTACGGGCTTTTGGGTTTGATTTCATTTTTGACGGTCGGCGAGGATGAGGTCCGCGCATGGACGATTGAAGATGGGACCACGGCCAAGAAAGCCGCGGGCAAGGTTCATTCCGATATAGAGCGCGGGTTCATCCGCGCGGATGTTGTCAAATATGACAGCCTGAAAGAGCTCGGTACGATGGCGAAGGTGAGGGAAAAGGGTTTGTTCCGGCTTGAGGGCAAAGAATACATCGTGATCGACGGTGACATAATCAATTTCAGGTTCAATGTGTAGGCACTAATGCGCTCTGCGGAGTGCAAGGGAGTAGAGAATAGGGAGTAGTGGGACAGCAGCGGGACGCGAGAAGCGTCTCGCTGTCCCAGTGAGAATAGGCCAGAAATAATAGTAAGCATATACAAGCAAAAAGAATTGTGCGTTCCGAAGCAGCGCACAATAAGATTTGCTTTTTCTTATGTGAAGCCGCACATTTGGGCTTGCTAGTCCGTTAAGCAATATGAGGGGAGGTTTTCCAGTGTCCTTGTCGCTCCAAGAACAATACGACAAAATATACAAGTATTGTTATTTCAAAGTTAAGAATACGCATCTTGCGGAAGATTTGACACAGGAAACATTCCTCCGATTCTTCGACCATAGCAGCTATATAAGCAGAGGGAAGCCCCTTGCCTACCTTTACACCATAGCAAAGAACCTCTGCATCGACGGATACAGAAAAGCTGATGAGCAAGCACTACCAGATGCTATTGCCGATGAAGGCGCAGGACTAAAGGCACTCGAAGCTACGATTGCCGTGAGAGAAGCGCTTGCGGCCTTGCCAGAGGATATTCAGGAAATGCTCCTTTTGCGTTTCTCAAATGAGTTGATGGTCAAGGAGATTAGCGAAATTACCGGACTGTCACGCTTTGCGGTTGGCAGGAAAATCAACAGCGGCTTAAAGAAACTGAAAACGATTTTAAGGGAGGAGGATTTTTCGTGAACAAGAAACTAAAGAAAAACATAAAGGCGGCATTTGAAGCCCCGGCACCAAGACGAAAAACTGAGTTTCTGACATCGGTAAACTTCCCAAAAACTACACGCTCGGCGTTTGTTTTTTCCCAAGCAGGATATATCCGCAAAAGAGTGTGGATTGCAGCACTCTTGGCGACTGTGCCGGCACTGCTGATTCTATATACAAATATAACGGAAAACGTGTTAGGTCATATTTGGCGTGTATCTTCCCTGCTTCCTTTCATCGCTCTTGCCGGAATAACGGAAGTTGCTCGAAGTTTATCCCACAACATGGCTGAGTTGGAGATTTGTTGCAAATACAGTTTTTCCGATGTGGTGCTTGCTCGGCTTGGGATTGTTGGCTGTACCAATACGATAATGTTCGCTATTGTCATCACATCATTCCGTGTTGCTGGCAATATCGAAGTATGGCGATTGGCATCATACTTGCTTGTTCCTTTCCTGCTCGCTTGCTCATTGTCGCTGTTTACCTTGAACCGACTTCGGGGAAAAGAAAAAATCTACATCTGCGGAGGCATATCATGCTTTGTCAGTATCGCCAACGTTTTTTTATCCAACCAGTATCCATATGCTTTTGCCAATGAATATGTAATCCTTTGGGGAATAGCACTTTGTGTTCTGTTGCTATGGACTGTGGGCGAAACATATAGACTAATTCTACGATTGGGGGAATATCAATGGAACTTGTCATTGACCGCCTGACAAAACAATACAAAAACAAAATAGCGGTTGACAGAGTATCGCTCCGTATCAAACATGGCGTGTATGGGCTTTTGGGCGCGAACGGTGCGGGAAAAACAACGCTGATGCGTATGCTTTGCGGCGTATTGAAACCGACAAGCGGCGAAGTGAAATGGAACGGCATTGACGTAAGCATGGAGGAATACCGCGACAACCTCGGCTATTTGCCGCAGGACTTCGGATATTACCCCGAATTTACAGCAAGCGAGTTTTTGCTCTACATGGCAAGCCTAAAGGGTTTGACAAAGCCGCGGGCAAAAGAAAAAACCGCAGAAATGATTGAGCTTGTTTCGCTGACCGATGTTGCGAGAAAGAAAATCAAAACCTTTTCCGGCGGCATGAAGCAGCGGCTCGGCATCGCGCAATCCTTGCTGAACAACCCCAAAATCCTCATACTGGACGAACCGACTGCGGGGCTTGACCCAAAGGAACGCATTCGTTTCCGCAACCTGATTTCACAACTTGGCACGGAGAGAATCGTATTGTTGTCAACACATATCGTTTCGGACATAGAGAGCATCGCCCGGATTGTCTTGGTGATGAAGGACGGGCAGATTATTCAAAACGGAACGCCTGATGATATTCTTACTGCTATACAAGGCAAGGTTTTTGAGTGTATCGTGAGTAATGAGACCGCCGCAAGTTTATCAAACGATTTCCCGATAATAAACATCCGGCAGGAGGGCAATAAGACATTTTTGAGGTTGGTTGCTGATAAACTGCCGTGTGAAGAAGCTACGCCCGTACAAGCGGCGTTGGAGGATTTATACTTGTATCATTTTAGCGGGGTGAAATAGTTTGAAACAAGTTTCAAACTAACCGCCTGCGGGCGGGTGATTTAATAAATAATCATCTTATCATTCCTTGCTGCGCCGATAAGATGTTTCATGATAGTTTTATGCCGATGCGCAGCGGCGGAATGGATGATTAATATGTACGAGATAAAAACAGAAAGCAATATGCAGAGCGGTACCACATTATTAATTAATATTCCTGAATCGGATATTGATAAAAAGGCACTTTACACTATTGAGGAGACTAAACCCGGTTTTTTGCTGCCATGGACTACAAGGCATATCGATGGAGAAGTAGAAATTAAGTATCAGGTAAAGTCATTATGTAAACTTAAATATTTCGCCCACGAGTATTCAATAAAAGAGTATATACAATTATGGACAAATATCATCACACCACTGCTCACATGTGGGGATTGGTTTTTGAAAATTCAATCATTTGTTTTCGATCAGGAGTATTTGTATTACTGTAAAGAGCAAAAAACTATTTGTTATCTATATATACCAACGATAAAAAATTGGTCAGGGTTTAGCGATTATAAACTCATGGCAGAAAAGCTGGTAGAGCAGATAACAGTATCAGACTCTAATTTGGAAAATAAGGTTTTACGCGCAATCATGAGTGGTTTCGATTTAAAAAGCTTTTTAGACATGATGAAAACATATGAAATGAAAACAAGCGATTCCATTCCAGGAGTAATCGTTTCTGCACCGGGAGTCATGGCGTCAAATGCAAACAATACCCATATAAACAATTCCAATTCAAGGGATTCACATGCAAGCAAATTAAACGCAAGCAATTCTCATGCAAAAAGAGTGCCTGAAAAAGAATTACCGGAAGCGCAGTATGGAAAACCATTCGGAATTAAACACCATGATGATAACAATAACACATCTGATAATAATCCGTCGGATATTAGCATAAACTTCGATGGGATTAATGATACTGCTTTTAATAAACAACAAGTGAAAAAGAGTAAACGCAGCAAAAAAAGTCCACAAAGCAACCTTAGTTCACAAAGCGAGATTAATTTTCAAAACGAACTTAATTCACAAAATGACAGGAGTTCGCGAGGGAAAAGCAGTTCATTATTTAGCTCACTAAAGAAAAATAAGAAACCACATAATTCCGGTAAAATGTCAGGAGGGAACCCAATATGCGAAAACCTCACTCCGGTTGATTTAAGCACAAGCTCACCGTATAAAAAAGAGTCAACATTTATTCCGGGCGACTTAATTTATGAAACCAAAAACAATGCTGTATTATCGTCAAATGAGGAACTATTCGATGATGCTACAGAGATTGTCAAAATCGATGACCCAAATTGTGGATTAAAACTTGTCGGAAGTGTTTTGTTGCCCGAAGAGATAAATGTCCGAACTGAAAATGGAGAAACATTTACAATAGGTCGTTATGATGCGACTGTTGGCGTGAAGATATCCAGTTTTGAGTTTGAACGGAAAACAAAAGCAATAAGTCGCCGCCATGCAGCTATTGAGCGGAACATTGATGAATATTATCTGATTGATTTATCATCAAATGCTGGTACATATATTAATAGG
>Ga0099364_10003766_pt1 | contig 23347 bp, 25 predicted proteins | sample TergutTh196P3_FD_73070 | JGI IMG/M metagenome (GOLD analysis project Ga0099364, IMG submission 73070) | Microcerotermes parvus P3 segment gut microbial communities from Pointe-Noire, Republic of the Congo - Th196 P3 | ecosystem: Host-associated > Arthropoda: Insects > Digestive system > Gut ...
AAGTCGTGAACTTGTAAGGTCGCAATCGAGAAAGTGGAGTCTGAACAGCCTGTGTGGCGGGCTGGTGGCTCTTTGCGGTAGAGCAGACACAGACCCCCTGCCCCCTGCCGACCCACCGCGGTCGTCCCTACGATTGGTCTATAAATCGCGATATAATCTTCTGCGTAAAAACCCACTCCAACCGCTTCTCCTCCAAAAACCCGCGCCCTTTCTCGGTTATGCGGTAGTAGGTGCGGGGTTTGCCGTGGGTGATAATGCCGGGGTAGGACTCAATCAGCCCGCCGCGTTCCATGCGGCCGAACGCCGAGTAGAGGGTCGTCTCCTTTATAATATACTCGCCCTCGGTAATCTCGCGGATTGACTTGCCGATTTCGTAGCCGTAAGACTCACCCGCACGCAGTACGCACAGAATCATCAAGTCAACATACCCGCGAATAACCTCGCTACTTATCATATTTTCGATACCTCCTGCCCTACCACGCCACACGTTCTTCACGTGACGTAGTAATCTCTAAGCCAACTATACCACAATTACTACGCCATGTCAAGTACTTTTATGAAAAAAATAAATTTTTCGGATAACTTGCCTTAAAAAAATAAAATGTTGTTGACAAAGCGATATTTTTTTGTTAGAATGTTAATTAGGTATAGTTTACATCCATTTACGATAAGGAAAAGGTAAGCGTATGAAGATTTGCAAAGCCTGCGGGCGTATTCAATTCAAGGCGGGCGCAGTTTGTTACAACTGCGGCTCCGACGAAATCGTTGACACCAGAAACTACTCATCGGGCGAAGAATTGCCGCCCGAGCCCGACCCCGTCCCCGAACCCGAGCCGGTCACAGAGGCAGAGGAGGAGGTGGCGGCAGCTGCCGAGTTGGAGGCCGCGCTTGCCGCGGCGGAGCTTGCTGCGGAGCAAGAAGAACCCGACCTTGCACTTGCACCCGCTCCCGAACCGGAACCGGAATTAGCTCTTGCACCCGAACCGGAACCCGAGCCTGAGCCGGAGCCTGTTCCCGAGCCGGAACCGGAACCTGTTCCCGAACAGAAATCCGAGCCGAAAATTGCCCCCAAACCCGAAGCAAAGGTAGAGGAAGTCAAGGCGGCGGAAACCAAAATCGGCAAAAAAGCCGACAAGAAATCCGACAAAGCCGATAAAAAATCCGGTAAACCCGAAAAAGCCGACAAAGCCGACAAGAAATCCGAAAAAGCCGACAAAAAATCCGACAAACCGGGCAAGAAAGCCGCGGCAGACGCCTTCACGCCCGACCCCAAAGAAGACTTCGACGATACTTTTATATTCACCACCCGCAAATACGCCCAGTCCGGCATGTTCAAGGCGGGCATGTTCCTGTTCCCGATTGCCGCGATTATCGTCGTATTGCTGTCGGTGAACAGCTTGGCGGGCGGCTTGGCGAACCCATTCCAGACCCTTTCGGGCGACGGCTTTAACGCCGCAACCGTCAGCTTTATCGCCACTCTCGCAACCGTGACCCTGTATTTCATGGGCTTTATCCTTAATTCGGGTTCGTTCGCGAATTTCGAGCAACCGAAAAAATCCGCGCCCGGCTTTGGTCTAATCAAAGCGGCGGCGGGATTGGGGATTGTTTCGGGGTTACTGCTCGTATTTGCAGAGTTCACAGGCACATTTGACATTAATGGCGAGTTCCACTTTATCGGCATGATTACTGCGGTTGCAATCGCCGCGCTCACGATTCTGCTCAGTCTTGAGGTCTTCAAAATCGCGGGCAATCTGCAAAACATCGTGACTACCGGTCGGTGCAAAAGCAAATTCGGCGAGAGCCTCCCGAAGTTCGTCTTCATTTTGGCGGCCGTTCAAATCTTGCGTATCATAGTAGTCGGGCTCGGCGCGTTTGAGTGGCTCGGGGTACTCGGCATAATCGGCATGGTACTCATGGCACTTACCTACAAGAAGTACATCGCCGAAATCAACAGAAGTCTCGAAAAGAATTAATAGTAATTAAAAATCCCCTAAAGCAATTGCTTTAGGGGATTTTCTTACGCTTTCTCGGCAGACTCCTCGTCCGACAACTCCGCTATGAAGCTGATAAAGCTATCCACACTGCCGAAGTCTTTGTAGACCGAGGCGAAGCGGATATAGGCGACGTGGTCGATTTCTTTAAGTTTACGCAGAACTAATTCGCCGATTTTCTCGCTTGTCACCTCGCGCTGGAATTTGTTTTTCAGCTCTGTTACAATATCCTCCACCATGTTTTCAAGCTCGACTAATTTCACAGGGCGTTTGATAGTGGCGCGGAGCAGTCTGTCAAGCAGTTTCTGCCTGTCAAACGGTTCAATCATGTCATTCTTTTTTATGACCATGAGCGGAATGTTCTCGACGATTTCGTAAGTAGTAAATCTGCCTTTGCAGGATAAACACTCTCTGCGCCTGCGAATTTTGTTATCCGTGGGGCGCGAATCGATGACTCTGCTGTCATCATGGCCGCAATCGAGGCATTTCATTTAATCAGTCCTTTCGTACATAATAGTACCATATATAGATATGATACCACAAGATTTCCCGAATGTCAACATATTTTTTGATGTTTTGCAATGATAAGGTTTTTTGGTGGTGGTAAGGGGGTTTCGGCGGTGGTAAGGGGGTCTATGTCTGCACCACCGCAAGAAGCCGCCAGCCCGCCACACAAACACATCAAACTCCACTTTCTCGATTGCAAACTTACAAGTTCACGACTTAATAGGTTTTATCTACCTGAAAAGTCTGTACTCGCAAATGGGTACCTGCTAACTGATAACGGTTCGGCTCGAGAAGGTTAAGCTTTATCAAGCGTAGAACGCGGGCGTGCGGTTCTTGCGGTGGTGCAGACATAGACCCCCTTACCACCGCCGAAAACCTTTAACCCTTGCGAATCTTCCGCTCCTGCCATGTCGCCCAGAATGTGCCGCTTACGCATAGTGAGGTGAAGATGCCGGAGACTAAGCCTATTGTTAGGGGGAATGCGAAGTTGAGAATGGTTGCGACCCCGAAGATTACCGCGACGATACTCAGCGCGAGCAATGCCGCCGCTGTGGTTACGGTGGTGTTAATCGAGCGGGTGAGCGACTGCCTTACACTTTTATTAATAAGCTCCCGCGCCGACAATTGCCTGTTTTGCAGAGACTTGTTTTCGCGAACACGGTCGAAGACTATAATCGTATTGTTGATTGAGTAGCCCATAATCGTGAGGATTACCGCCATGAAAATCGAGTCAATCGGCAGTCTGAAGAATACGAACACTGCAACCACCACGATTATATCAATCAGCAACGCAATCAACGCGAAAATCCCGGTTGACCAGCCGCCGATTTTCTTGAACCGATAGGCGATATAAATTATGAAGACCAAAAAGGCGAAGACGAACGCAACTAAGCACTTGAGGAAAAAGCTCATGCCGGTGGTTGCGCTGACGTTTTGATTATTCTCCAAGGTGATGGCTTTGTCGGGGTATTTTTGCTGTAGCATTGCGGTCACTTGCGCTTGCTCGTCGTTGCCCATGCCGTCACTTGCCGAGAATGAGAAATTCAGCAGCTGTAAATCCGAGCCGAACGCCGAGCCTGTGGTAATTACAGCCGAGTTGAACCCGAGGTCGCTTACACTTGCCGAGACTTCATTTACGTTAATTTCTTCGCCCGTGTACGAGTATTGCAAAATCGTGCCGCCCGTAAACTCAATCGAGACCTTCGCACCGAAAAGCAGTATCACCAAAATCGTCGCCGCCAAGATTGCGGCGGGTATGATTAGATAAAGCTTTTTGTGTGCAACTATGTCAAATTTGTTTTTTGAATTAGCCACGGTTCTTTACCCCCTTTGCATAGAAATTTACGTTTCGGAGCGACTTAAACTTAGAAATAGAATAGGTCATAAGCCTTGACGCGGTTACGCCGAATATGAAATTCAGAATCGCGCCGACGAACAAGGTGAATCCGAAAGAGTAAATCGCGCCCGCCGCGCTCGGCCCGAACAGGAAGAATATCGGTTTGAGGGCTACAGCGGCGAAACTGTCGGGCGTGCCGAACGCGCCCATTAGGATAAACGCGATGATTATGAGGGTAATGTTACAGTCGAAGATTACCGCGAATGCCCGCTTGTAACCCGCTTGTAATGCGCCGTCAAGGGTTTTGCCCGTGTATAATTCTTCTTTGATACGCTCGGAGGTAATTACGTTTGCGTCAACTCCCATTGCGATTGACAAGATTATACCCGCGATACCCGGTATCGTGAGGGTAAAGCTTGCATTGCCGGGGAAGAAGCCGGTGATTACAGCTAAAGCTCCCATAGCTTGTCCCAAAAGCCCGATTGTCGCAACCACGCCGAGAAGTCTGTACAAGTAAATCATGATAATGGCGATTACCGCAAACGCGACTATCCCCGCGATTACCATTGCATCTCTTGCACTTTCGCCCAAGGTCGGCGAGATTCTGCTGAAGCTGTCGATTTCGAGCTGGAAGGGCAACGCGCCGCCGTTAATCCTGTTGGCGAGCGAGATTACCGCGTCTGCCGTGAAATCATTGCCTGTGATTACGGCGTTACCGCCTGTGATTTGGCTTGAAACAGTCGGCCATGAGATGGGCATTTCGTCCATCCAGATTGAAATGGCGACACCTGTCCCCGCGAGTCTACCCGTGGCCTCGGCAAAGGCCTCCGTACCGCTTGGTTCCAACTCGAGAAGGACTTCGTATGTGCCGTCGTCGCGGTTGTAATTTGGGGCGGCGCGTTTTACGTCACGCCCTTCGATTACGAGCGGCAGGTCTAAGTGGCTCTCAGCGTCCCACGGGAAGCCTTCACGGAAGGTCAGCCACGCCATCTCGCCCAATTCCCGCACTGCCTGTTCGGGGTCGAACGAGACGTCGCCCGCCCTCCATGGGAACCGCACTATAATGCGCTCGGTTGCGTAATCGACGTAGATTTCATAGTCGGTGATATTTTGCGTAACCATACGCACTTCGATAATCGAGCGTGCCGCGTCCATTCCGGCTCGGCGTTCGTCGTTATTCGCGAAGACGTGGTCGTCGGGCGTGGTGAAAATGACGTCCACCCCGCCGCGTATGTCTATACCCCATCGTATATCCTTGACACCGCGCACCCAGACATCTTCCCTATCGCCATAGTAGGTGTAAACACCAAACAAGGTCAGATAGGTAAGCCCCAGTATAAACGCAAGCACCAAGAAGAAAACGGGTTTCTTTACACTCTTCAAATTTTTCTCCTCCCCGCTCCCATGACAACATGAAAGCGATAAGTTTTTTGAAGCGGGGCAACAAAACCCGCACTTCTTATCGACCGCTTATGCTTTTCACGGTCATGAAATTCGTTCAGCCACGGGCGAACACAGTTCGCCCCTACATACATCTCCCGCACAACAACAGGAATTGCAATCGGTAAAAATCGTCGCGAAGCGACACCTTAATTGTCCATTGTCAATTGTCCATTGTCAATTGTCAATTGTTCATTGTCCACTGTCCACTGTCAATCGATTTCCACCATAACCTTTTGGTTATGCCGAATTGCACCCGCGCGCATAATTGCGCGGATTGCTTTTGCGATTCTGCCTTGTTTGCCGATTACTCTGCCCATATCGTCGGGTGCGACGTGCAGATGGAAGACGATTATGCCGTCGGCATTGGGCTCGTCCTCTTTGATTTCAATCGCGCCCTTGTCCTCAACAAGCTCGCTTACAATCGTGTGTAGTAACTCTTTCATTTACAGTACCTCTTTGATTTTCAAGATTTTCCTGACCGTATCGGTGGGTTGCGCGCCGTCTTTGAGCCACTTTTGGGCCTTTTCGGTGTCAACGCTGATTACCGACGGATTTTTTGTCGGGTCGTAATACCCGAGCTCCTCGATGAAACGCCCGTCTCGCGGCGAACGAGAGTCCGCGACTACTATTCTGTAGAAGGGCGCTTTCTTCGCCCCCATGCGTTTCAGCCTGATTTTTACTGCCATTGTTTTACCCCTTTCGTTATAGTCGGGTCGGTTTAAGAATAGGCTTGTCTTTGCGGTCTTTTTGCCGCCATACTGCGTTAAATTTTTCTTAAATATACGCGGATATTCGCGAAAAATTTGCCTTGTCTGACGACAAAAATCCTCGCAAATCCTTCGCCCATTCTTAAACCGACCGACTATTGGTATTTTTTTATATTTAATCGGTTAGATTAAATTACAACTGTTAAAAAAGTCTATGACTTTTTGCGAATACTCGAGTGCGCGGTCGGTGTCTGATTCTGTAATATCAATTTCATACGGATAACGCGGGAGCACGCCGAATAAAGTTAAAAACTTACAATAATTTTTTACGTCCTCAAATCGTTTGTCGATTTTTACGCACATTTCATGAAGTATCAGCAAATCATGGGTGTTTGGCGCAGACACACTGTTCCCTATTATAAAGCCTTTCAAGAATTTCTCGGTGCTTTGCTGGCAATGGTAACAGATAAGTTCCAACGGCTTCGGGTGCATGTTTTTACTGAGAACGATTGCCGCTTGGAAATCCGTCTGTGCAAATCTGAACCATTCCGCGGCTTCAAGGTTTTTCATACAAAAGAACCCCCTCGTTAGCTACTTCGCGCTCAATTGTCGAGATACCTTTTGAACGCCTCTCGAAAGTTTCAACCGTCCCCGCTAATACGTCCATGGGTTTTCGCCTTAGCCCGCACACCGACGAAACGGCTTTCTCCATGGCTTCAAGCGGTCTCATGCCGGTGTTTGAGATTACCATGTAAAAGTCATAATCGCTGTCGTCGTTTTGGGTTCCGCGGGCGTATGAGCCGAATAGGTAGAGCTTTTCAATCGGAACAGAGCCTACAATGGCGTCTTTTATTTTTAGTATTTCGTCGTTGATTGCCATTGATTTGCTCCTTTTTATTTATAGTACAGCCGATTGCGAGACTCACGGACGCGCAATGCGCGCCCCTACATGCGGCGACACGGCTTTATTTTTCATCTACATATTGTAGGGGCGGGCATTGCCCGTCCGCAAAACAGTAGGTTTTGCAATTGTCTGAATTATAGTATCATAACGGCAAAAGCCGCACCCTCGATTAGACATCACGCCGCATACCTCAACGCCTGAATTATATCCTCAGCCGTCAAATAGGGATACTCGGCGAGTAATTTCTCTTGCGACACGCCCTCGCTGATTTGCATTAATATCATGCCCACGGTTACGCGAGTGCCTTTAATGCAGGCTTTTCCGCCCATAATGTCAATATTGTGGCTGATTCTCGTAAATCTTCCCATTTTTTCCCCCTACCTCAAAACTGCGGAAACCCGCCCATACCTCCGCCGAATCCCCCCGGCATCCCCGGAAACTTCGGCATACGCTTTTTCTTCCCGCCCCTGCCTGTGAACTGCCCCATCATTTTTCGCATGACTTCGTACTGTTTCAGCAGCTCGTTGACCTGCTCGACGCCGGTTCCGCTGCCCGCCGCGATACGGCGTTTGCGCTTGGCGTCGATTATGGACGGCTTGGCGCGCTCTTTCTTAGTCATGGACGAAATAATCGCCTTCATACGCGGCATTTTCCGCTCGTCGATGTCCTCGTCCTTGATTTTGTTGCCCATGCCGGGGAACATTTTCAGCACCGAGCCGATACTGCCCATCTTCTCAATCTGCTCAAATTGCGAGTATAAATCATCTAAATCGAACTTGTTTTCTTGTAATTTGCGGGCTAATTTTTCCTGTTCCTTTTCGTCAATTGCAGTTTTAGCCTTGTCAATCAGGCTTAACACGTCGCCCATGCCTAAAATTCGCGATGCCATACGGTCGGGGTGGAACTGCTCTAAGTCGTCAAGCTTTTCACCCACACCCGCGAATTTCACGGGTCTACCCGTAACTGCCAACACCGACAAAGCCGCGCCGCCCCTTGAGTCGCCGTCAAGCTTTGTGAGTATCACGCCTGTAATCCCGAGGGCATCGTTGAAACTCGCGGCTACGTTGACCGCGTCTTGCCCCGTCATTGAATCTATGGTTAATAAAATCTCGTTCGGCTCGACTTTTTCCTTGATACTTTTCAGCTCGTTCATCAATTCTTCGTCAATATGGAGCCGCCCTGCCGTGTCTAAGATTACGACGTCGAAGCCGTTGTCTTTTGCGAATTTGACGCTCTCGGTGGCAATTTTCACGGGGTTTTCTTTACCCATCTCGAATACTTTCGCGCCCGCCTTCTCGCCGACTATTTTCAACTGCTCAATCGCGGCGGGGCGGTAAATATCGCACGCTACTAATAAAGGTCGGCGGTTCATGCCTTTGAGGTACTTCGCGAGTTTTGCGGCGTGGGTAGTCTTCCCTGCCCCTTGCAGCCCCGAGAGCATAATTATGCAGGGCGGTTTTGACGGGAAGTCAATCCGTGCGGCTTTTGAATCTGCACCGCCCATTAATTTTATCATCTCGTCATTGACTATATCAATGACTTGTTGGGCGGGGGTAAGGCTGTTCATGACTTCCGAGCCGATTGAACGCTCGGTAATCTTCCCGACGAAGTCCCGCGTGACCTTAAAATTCACATCGGCCTCAATCAGCGCGAGCTTGACCTCGCGCATAGCATCGCGAACGTCCTTCTCGCTCAACTTCCCCTTGCCTTTCAGCCCCTTAAAAACCCGACCAAGTTTATCGGATAAACCCTCAAACGCCATAAATACCCCCGTTATAAATGATAATGCAGAATGCAGAATGCAGAAATAAACAAATTACAACGCTTATTTCCGACGGATAACTACAGATAAATTAAATTATTTCTGCATTCTGCATTCTTATTTCTGCATTAGAAATAGTTTCTGCATTCTGCATTCTGCATTCTGCATTGTATCAGAGTTTTTTCTTTATCAGTACCAACAAATCATCAATCTCTGCCATGACCGTCTCGTTTGTCATTTCGGCGGATAGCAAAAGTTTTTCGAGCTCGGCGATGTCTTCTTCCAATTCCCGCAGTTTCCGCACCAATCCGAGTTTCAATTCCAACGATTTCAAATGATTTTCGCTCTTTTTCAAACAATTCATCACACCTTGCCGGGTGATGCCGGAGTGTTCGGCAATCTCGCCCAAGGATAGGTCTTCCTCGTAGTAGAGTTCCATAGTCTCGCGCTGACGGTCGGTCAACATCATGCCGTAAACATCGAGAAGCACGGTTACAGCGAAGTCTTTGCCTATTTTTGTCATTTTCAACACTCCTTATTAGACCTGTTCGTGAACCCCGTTCGCGACATATTTTCGGCGCATTTTCCGCCAAACTGCGTTGAATTTCCTTGTAATGAACAAATCATTACTGCGAAAATTCGCCTTGTTTGACGAAAAATTCGCTCGAAAATCTGTTCGCTCAGGGATTCACGGACAGGTCTATTTTTAACTTTATATTTAACTTTACATTTAACTGAGAACAACTTCAAAAAATGGCTTGACAAATGCCGAGTTTTGTATTAAAATTAATTATATCACAATTTTTTTGTATTTGCAAGCAAAAAATTTCCGTGTGTGTCGCTGGAATAGCTCAGTCGGTAGAGCAGTTGATTCGTAATCAACAGGTCGCCCGTTCAAGTCGGGTTTCCAGCTTGTGTTAATACCCTGTAATCATCAGTATTTACAGAGTTGTTCATACTAACTGTATTTATGAAATACCCCCACAAAAAATATCCCCCCAAACCCCCTTGACACCCCCAAAAAAATATGCTAAAATAACCTTACAAGACTATTCTAAAACCGACCGACTATCATAAATAGAAAAAGGTAACACAGCCCATGTTTAATATTTTCAAGAAAAAGCAACCGGATGCGGCAGAATTAGAAACCGTGCGGCGCGAGGCCATTTTGGACTACAGCTACGACCAATCGCGAGTGCTTTACGAGAACAACTTTGAAGACGGCTTGAAAGGCTGGGAGCCTCGTGGCCCGGTCAAGGAACACTTTAAGAAATATAATTATGCGGTGGGCGTAGAGTTGACCGAGGACACCCCGCACAGCGGCAGTCGCTGCCTGAAAGTCTTCGGCAGGAACGAAGACTGGAACGGCGCAGTTCTCGACATCACCGATTACACCGACGACAAAATCATAAGCTACGAAGTCTTAGTCTGGGTGAGGCTTGAGAGCGATGCAGAGCCCTGCATGCTTCATCTGTCCCTGCAAACATTGTCAAAAATTGCCAATATCGACTTCCCCGAATACAGGCGATTGGATGACTACACCAAGTCGGCACCATTTATCTTGGCGAATTACCGCCTGCCGACAACTGCCGCCGCCTCCGCCGATGAGCAGTGGAAAGTCAATTACCAGCCCGGTTACTCCACCGAAGACGGCTGGGTCTTGCTTAGAGGCAAAATGAAACTCCGAAAAAGCCACTACGACAAAATTTTCCTCTACATAGAAACTTCCGAGGGCAAAATCAACACCCAAGATTTATTTATCGACGACTTTGTGCTACTCGAGGGTGAATAATAATAACTAATACAAAACAACAACGGTTCGCTAAAATTGCGAACCGTTTTTTGTTGTTGGAAAAATTTTCACCATGTCCTTTTTGCACAAAAGCATTTTTGAAAGTCTCGTTTTCCCCGATTTGCACCGGTTCTTTCAAACTTTTCACTTAACCGGCAGTCTTCCCTTGAACTGCAACCGCAATTTATCCGCAATCAGCGCGATAAACTCGGAGTTTGTCGGCTTGCCCCGCGACGTATGTATCGTGTAACCGAAAAAGCCGTTGAGAATTTCAACATCGCCTCTGTCCCACGCGATTTCAATCGCGTGCCGAATCGCCCGCTCAACCCGCGATGAGGTCGTGGAGTATTTTTTTGCCACGGTCGGGTAAAGTAATTTTGTGACACAATTTATCATTTCATTGTCGTCAACCGAAAGCAAAATCGCCGTTCTGAGGTAGTGATAGCCTTTGATGTGCGCGGGTATGCCGATTTGGTGGATAATCTCGGTGACTACGTACTCGATGTCGTTCGGGACGGTGTCGTGTACGTTATACTCGACGTTCATGCCGCCCGCGCCCCCCAAAAGATTCTCGACACGTTGTGCCAATGCCGCCGCCTCAAACGGCCGCACCATGTAATATTTCGCGCCCGCCTCCATGACTTCCCGCTCGACCTGCGGCGAGTCATAGCCCGAAACTACAATCACAATCGGCAGTTTTGCACTCGTTAATTCTTCCTTCATCTTTCCGAGCAGCGACACCGCATCGAACTCCGGCATCTTCGCGTCAATCACCAGAACATCAGGAATTTCCGACTTCAGACTATCGAGAATCACTCTCCCGTTACGCGGCCTTGTGATAGCATACATGCCTTTTTGCTTGAGGAGAGACGCCCAAGCGAGGCCGTTTTCCATGCTGTCGTCGCCGATTAAGATTTTGAATTGTTTTGTCATTTTAACCTCCAAGTTTTGTACTTCTTTTCTATTTTACCACAGGAATTTCGGAATTGCAATATTTATTTGTAAATTTTTACCACAAACTATAATATCTTGTAAAACCTTTTATAATAAGGGATAACACACTTATAACTGCTAATTATCCCCGAAAAAGCTACCGAATTATTGTGAAAACAATCAAATTACATAGTAAAAAGTAGTATATTATTACCATAAAAATTAAAAACCGTGTCGAATAATGTCGAAACATGACGTAAAAAAGATTTTCCGATACTGAATAAATCCCGCCAAACCGTGAATACTAATAGCGGTGTCGTATAAAAGACGACATTCGGAAACTATCTCTATAAAAAAGAGACTCTTTACAAAGGAGAATAAGACTATGATGGACAGAATAGCGTTGTTTATTCTATTGATAGGCGGTTTGAACTGGGGACTTGTGGGGCTTTTCAGGTTTGACGTGATTGCATGGGCTTTCGGCGGAAGTGCGGCGGTAATCAGCAGATTGGTGTATATCCTGGTCGCACTCAGCGCAGTTTGGTGCATTTCGCTCTTTTTCAGAAGGAACGAAGTCCTCGAATCGAGGGACGGACGTCACCAACATTCCCCGAACCGCTTTGAATAAATAAACACTGGGGCTTTGCCCGAAAACACAGCAATTCCGTAAAGCGTAATGCTTTACGGAATTGTTTTGATTAAAATTGTAAATTATTGGTTAGTGTTACTCTGCCGTTTCTTCAAACCAAATGCCGGAACCGCCGTCTTCCGACTCAAAAGTCACCACCGAACCTGCGCGGTTTTCTGTTGCGGGAACAACCACGCCGCCGCCGCCAAAGTCGGACCGCGGTTCGGCGTGATAACTGCCGAATTCATCGCTAATCACATATTCACCGTGCGTCTCGCCGTCCGGCACTTCTACAAACACAATCACGTCCTGCTCAAATTCACCCTCGACTTCTCTTTCGTGATAGACTCCAAAGCTGTCGTTATCGCCAAATATACCCAAATCGTCTAAAAGCTGTTCGACCTTTGCGGGGTCAGCTTTTGCGGGGTCAAGCGGGAGTGTGAACAGGGCGTGTGCCGAATCTAAGCCCTCCGCAAAACTCAGCTTTCCGTCCTCGGAAACGCTCATCAACCCGGCATGCGGAACAAATCCGAGGTCTCCGTCCCAGATTGCGAGGTAAACGTCTTTGTCTGCAAAAATCTCGACATTCTCCCCAACAGAATAAATCATGTACAGCACGCCGTCTTTCTCGAAAGCCGAGCCGCCTAACCCAAAGAAAATCGAGTTCAACTGCCAAGGCGCGTACCCCTCGAACAGGATATTCGAGTGGAACCTCAAGGGGGTGTTAAGTTCGGGGTCGAAATAATTCATCGGTGAGCCGTCTTCTTTTGCGATTGAGATAATCGCGTAGGTTTCCTCGGAGTCCACCGAGGTGTAATCGCGGTATTCGTTCAGCTCGCTGCCGATTGCAAGCCCGTGCAAGCTCAGTACATAGCCGTTTGATACAATCGACTCTTGAATCTCCAAGCCGCTTCCATTGTCGAACGCGTCGGCTAATTTGTCCATGCCTTCTTCACGCGCAATGTCGCCGGGGGCGCGCAGGTTCATCACAATAGCGTACCCCGCCATAGACAACGCGATTATCAGCACAATCGCCGCGACCGCGATTACAGGCCGCCTGCTTAATTTTATTGTTGGTTTTTGATTATTTAAGTTCATAATAGCCTCCGTCTTATTTTCGCAGGCGGACCGAACCTGCGAAAAGGCGGCGTTATACTGCTCTTTAATCTTCTTGTCCATCTGCCAAAATTCCTTTCAATTTATTTCGTGCGCGGGATAAACGAGTGCGAATTTGGTTCTCGGTGGTGCCGAGCATTTTCGCGATTTCTTTCGTGGTAAAATCCTCGTAATAATACAGGTACAAAACCGTCCTGTGTTGTTCGTGTAAAGACATTACTGCCATAAAGATTTCGCTCTGCTCGGGGTTTTGCCAAGCCGTGTTAGCCGCAATTTCCGACAAGTCGTCAAGCCCTACACGGTTCTTGCGCCAGAAACTGCGTAAGCCGGTTTTGCAGGAATTAATCGTAACCCGAATCAGCCAGTTGCGGACATGCTCGTCGCTGTCGAAAGTCTTGTCGCTTCTGTAAAGTTTCAGCATGACGTCCTGCACGGTGTCCTCGGCATCGCTCGAATTACCGTAGTAGTTCAATGCAACCCGAAACAGCGTGTCCCAGTACCGCTCGGCAGTCTCGGAGAACGAGAAGTTGTATTGCGATTTTTCCGACCCTGCCGGATTTTCCGAATACTCCGACTTTTCCGAATACTCCGACTTTTCCGAATACTCCGACTTTTCCGACCTCGCCGACTTCTCCGACCTCTCCGACTTATCTGAATACTCCGACGTAGCCGACTTCGTCGGCCTAACTAATTCCACTTGCCCCATTTATCACACCTCGTTTTTGAAAGCTTTCATTAATAATACTATTTTTTTGGGGGATTAGCAACATAAAATCGAAATAAAATTGAAAAGGCAGCAATAGCCGCCTTTTCAACAGTAAAACTTAATACTATCGGTGTCAAAAAATTCTCTCCACAAGTCGCATATATTTGCGTGGTTGTCGCAGATTACTTGACCACATACTCACCCACAACTATCAATTTTGGCAATGTCAAGCCCTCCTATTTCAGCGTATTCATAGAACGAGTGAGCGGCTCTTTTCAAGAACCTTTCAAACTTTGCTATTTCGGTATCGGAATACCCGTCCCGCATAATCCACTTGTACGAGGGCAGACGGCACCGCGCCGAGTCAAACCCGCCGTTAATGGGGCGTTCAAAATGAACATCAACTATTTTTAAGCCGTCCTCCTCCTTAATACGAGAGTGGGTAATAAACGTCTCGTCCGCGGCGAGAGTTATATAAGGATACATCATATTTTCACCAAGCCCTTTCTGCACAAATGCGCCGTTAAAATTCTGATACCCGCATTTACGCGACTTACTTTCAAAGTTTTCACCCCCTGTGTTTCAGTTCTTTAATTCTACCACAAAAAAATAAAAATGTCAACCAAAAAAATAACTCTTGACAAACCCCCACGCATATACTATAATTAAATTACTGAACAGTCGATTGGGTTAATTTTCGCTCAATTGGACGGGCCGCTTCGGCGGCAGCGAGGATACTCCTTGCGGGACGGTTACTAAATATCGTTTGCGGCGTGATAAAAGCAGCGGTTCGCGGTTGTTTTATCGAGTATGCAAAAGGTGCTTAGTGAATTATCCCTGCGAGGGTATTTTTATATAGTGAGGTAAATCCACATGAAAAAAACAACAAAAACCAACGAACAAATCGCAATGACCGTCTCAATCAACACCATAATCGGCAACGCCATACTCACCGCGTTCAAGCTTTTGGCGGGGCTTGCGGGGAAGTCGTCCGCCATGCTCTCGGATGCAATCCACTCGTTGTCGGACGTTCTCAGCACAGTCATAGTCATGGTTGGCGTGAAACTTGCCGCCAAAAAGCCCGACAAAGACCACCCCTACGGACACGAGCGGTTCGAGTGCGTGGCGGCTCTGATACTGGCGGTCGTGCTGTGTGCAACGGGTTTAGGCATAGGCTGGGCAGGTGTAACCAACATAATTGAAGGAAATTATAACGAATTATCAATTCCCGGAACAATCGCACTCATCGCGGCAATAGTCTCACTCGCCGCAAAAGAGGCCATGTACTGGTACACCCGCGCCGCCGCAAAGCAAATCGACTCCGGCGCGCTAATGGCGGACGCGTGGCATCACCGCTCCGACGCCTTGTCCTCAATCGGCAGTTTCATAGGCATTTTGGGGGCACGGTTGGGTTTTCCGATTATGGATTCACTCGCGAGTATCGTCATTTGTCTCTTTATAATAAAGGTATCGCTCGATATTTTCAGGGACGCCATAAGCAAAATGACCGACAAAGCCGCCGACAACGAGACCGAAGAAGCCATGCGAGAATTAATTCTCGCACAAGACTCGGTCGCGGGGATTGACCTACTGCGGACACGGCTTTTCGGCAACCGCATTTTTGTAGACGTAGAAATAAGAGTAGACGGCACAAAAGCCCTCAACGAAGCCCATGACATAGCACAAAGCACCCACGATGCAATCGAATCCGAGTTCCCTAAAGTCAAGCACTGCACTGTACATGTGAATCCGCATTAAAATTTTAAGGGGCGGCAAGGGTAGGCAGTGGGGGGTAGGGGGGCTATGTCTGCGCCACCGCAGAGAATCGCAGGCCCGCGTTCTGCGCTTGATAAAGCTTAACCTTCTCGAGCCAAACCGTTAGTAAGTAGCACGAGCCTTTGAGCGAGTGCAGACTATTCAAATAGATAAAGCCTGTTAAGTCGTGAACTTGTAAACTCGCAATCGAGAAAGTAGAGTCTGAACGGCTTGTGTGGCGGGCTGGCGATTCTCTGCGGTGGCGCAGACATAGCCCCCCTACCCCCCACTGCCTACCCGCCGCCGCTGAAACACAGGAGCACTATGAACAATTTCACCCACCTCCACACCCACACCGAATACAGCCTCCTTGACGGCGCATGCCGCATTAAGGAGCTTGTTTCCCATGCAAAAAGCCTCGGACAAGCCGCCCTCGCAATCACCGACCACGGCGTGATGTACGGCTGTATCGACTTCTACGCCGAGTGCCTCAAACAAGGCGTAAAGCCTATTATCGGCTGCGAAGTCTATGTCGCGCCCGATTCAAGGCACAGCAAGAAGTCCAAAAAAGACATGTCCCCCTATCATTTAGTCCTGCTCTGCAAAGACAACCAAGGCTACAAGAACCTCGTAAAGTTAGTGTCAAACGCCTTCACAGAGGGCTTTTACAACAAACCCCGCTGTGATAAGGAGACTTTGCGGGAGTATTCGGGCGGCTTGATAGCCTTGTCGGGGTGCTTGGCGGGGGAGATACCGCGGCTTTTAAGTTCAGATGATACTGATAATTACCACGAGGCCGTCCGCAAAGCCCGCGAGTACAACGAAATATTCGGCGCGGGGAATTTCTTCATAGAAGTGCAGAATCATTCGTTGAAGGAGCAAATCGAAATCCTCCCACTGCTGTTTCGGCTTTCTGCCGAGACCGCAATCCCGCTCTGTGCCACCAACGACGTGCATTATTTGACAAAAAGCGATGCCCCCGTTCAGCGAATTCTAACGGCGATTGCAACCAACACGACCATTCATGAAAAGGCAATCGACTTCGAGACAGACGAGTTTTACTTGAAGTCCGCCGACGAAATGCACGAGCTGTTCAAGGCACACCCCGAGGCGATTAGCAATACTATGAAAATTGCAGAGTTGTGCAACGTCAGCTTTGAATTCGGCGTGACAAAACTGCCGTACTTCAAGGCAGAGGGCGTAACAGACAACATAGTATTTTTCAGGAATCAAGTCAAGGCAGGGCTGATTAAAAGATACGGCGAGAATTACTCGGCGGAAGTTAGGGAGCGGGCGCGATATGAGGCGATGCAGATTGAGAAAATGGGCTTTGTGGACTATTATTTGATAGTCGCCGATTTTATAGCATACGCCCGCCGCAACAAGATTCCGGTGGGGCCGGGGCGGGGTTCGGGCGTGGGGAGTTTGTGCGCTTATGCCTTGGGGATAACGGCGGTAGACCCCATTCGCTTTGGCTTGCTGTTCGAGCGGTTCTTGAACCCCGAGCGAATTTCCATGCCCGACTTCGACATCGACCTCTGCCACAAACGGCGCGGCGAAGTAATCGACTATGTCGTGCAAAAATACGGCGAGGAGCATGTTGCACAGATTATCACTTTCGGGACAATGGCGGCACGAGCGGCAATCCGCGATGCAGGGCGGGCAATGGGCTTGCCGTATGCAAAGGTAGACAGTGTTGCAAAGTTAGTGCCGTATGCGGCAAGTTTGGCGGCGGTCAATAACGACAAGGAACTGCGGAATTTAATGCAACAGGACCCGGACGTCGCCGATTTGCTCAATACCGCCATGAAAATTGAGGGCATGCCGCGGCACGGCTCGGTTCACGCGGCAGGTATGGTAATTACTCGCGAACCCGTGACAGATTTTGTGCCTGTGCAAAAGGCCGACGACTCGGCATCCGTGGTCACACAATACGCAATGGGCAATTTAGAACAGTTGGGGCTACTCAAGATGGACTTCCTCGGACTGCGGTACTTGACCGTCGTGCATGAAACTGCAAGAGCAGTCGGCATTGACCCCGAAAATTTCCCGGAAAGCGACCCGCAAGTCTACCAAATGCTATCACGCGGCAAGACGAGCGGGGTGTTCCAATTCGAGAGCGAGGGCATGACGAACCTGCTGATTCGACTGCGCCCCGAAGGCCTCGAAGACCTAACAGCGGCAATCTCACTCTACCGCCCCGGCCCGATGGCATCAATCCCGCGGTACATTGAAAGCCGCCATAATCCCCAAAAAGTGCGTTACAAGCACCCGCTCCTTAAAAACATACTCAGCGTGACCTACGGCTGTGTCGTCTATCAAGAGCAGGTAATGCAGATTTGCAGGGAGTTAGCGGGCTTTTCCTACGGCAAAGCCGACATGGTACGGCGGGCAATGAGCAAAAGAGTACCCGAATTAATGCAAAAAGAGCGTGAAAATTTTATAGCGGGCGCAGTCGCCAACGGCATTGACGAGAAAACCGCGCTGGACATTTTCGAGGAATTGGCGGGCTTTGCATCTTACGCCTTCAACAAGTCCCACGCGGCGGCATACGCGACACTTGCAGAGCAAACGGCCTATCTGCGGCATTACCACTTCAAAGAATACATGGCAAGCCTCTTGGACAACACGGGGAAGTTGGTCGAGTACTTCGCCGAGTGCGAGCGGCAAGGGGTGAAAATTTTACCGCCCGATGTCAACAAGAGCATGCTCGAATTTTCCTGTGAGGACGAGGGCATCAGATTCGGGTTACTCGCGATAAAGAATCTCGGCGCAGGGGTAATCAACGCAATCATAAGAGAACGCGGCAACGGCGAGTTCCTCTCACTGTACGACTTTTGCAAGCGCATGGTCGAGTACAAACTCACTAAACGGGCGGTTGACGCGCTGATTAAGTCGGGCGCGTTCGACAATCTAAAGTACAAGCATAACCGCCGTTCTATGATTATGGCGCACAGTGATATTATGGACTTGCTGATTCAGAGCAGGAGCGACTTAATCGACGGGCAGTTGGATTTATTCGGGGATTTTTCGGGCAACTCGGATAACTCGGAGTATTCCGAAAACTACGAAATGCCCGTAGCAGACGAATTCCCGCAGATGATGTTACTGCAAATGGAGAAAGAGAGCGTGGGCTTTTATATAAGCGGACACCCGACAGAACGCTATAATTCCCACGCGAAAATTCACGGCTTCCTGCAAATCAGCGCAGTTGTCGCCAACGCCGCCGCAAAACTCCACGGCTTCAAAGACGGCGACAACGTCAGCGTAATCGCCCTGCTCCTATCAAAGAAGCAGTTCGTCACAAAGGCGGGCAAGGCAATGTGTTTCGCCGATTTCGAGGACAGGACGGGCAAAATCGAGGTGGTAATTTTCAGCGATGTCTACGAAAAGGAGGCCGCAAGGTTGGAAGTGGGTGAAATTTTCGCCGTCCACGGGAGCATTTCCACAAAGGAAGAAGAAGATGCGAAAATTCTTGCAAGGCGCATCGAACCGCTCAAAGACCTGCAAACTACAGACATTAGCACGCTGTTCATCAACCTAAACTCGACCGAAACAGGCAAAATCGCGCAGATTATCGAAGTCTTGAGGGGATTCGAGGGTGAGCAGAAGGTCCGATTGTGTTTCGCGGATACCCGCGAGGTCAAGCAGGTCAAAGAAAATTTCGGCATAAATGGGGTAAATATCACAAAGGATTTACTTCAAAGGTTGGAAAAATTATGCGGAAAACCGAATATTAAATTAAAATAGGCAAAAAGGCTTGACGTTTTGTGGAAAAAGTTGTATATTTATAAAGTAGGGAAAAAATTCCAAAGCTTAATAGCGCATTTATGCAAGAAAGGCATGGTAGATATAATGAGAAAGATAGGGGTTTTAACAAGCGGGGGGGACGCTCCCGGCATGAACGCCGCAATCAGAGCCGTCACGAGAACCGCCCTTGCTAAGGGCATGACGGTCGTGGGCGTACTTAAAGGCTTCAACGGGCTGATTCACGGCGACATCATTGACCTTGATGTACGCAGTGTTTCGGATATAATTCAAAAAGGCGGGACAATGCTGTACACGGCAAGGTGCAACGAGTTCCGTTTCAAAGAGGGCTTGCAAAAAGGCAAGGAGACTTGTCTGAAAGAGGGCATTGAGGGACTGGTGGTAATCGGCGGGGACGGTTCTTTCAGGGGGGCGGCGGATTTGTCGATTACCCAAAGAATCCCCTGTGTCGGAATCCCCGCAACAATCGACAACGACATAGCCATGACCGAGTATACCATAGGCTACGACACCGCCATGAACACCGCAATGTCGATGATTGACAAGCTGCGTGACACTGCACAAAGCCACGACCGTTGCTCGGTAGTGGAAGTTATGGGGCGGCACGCCGGGCATATCGCGGTCAACACAGGTATAGCTTGCGGCGCAACGCACATAATAACAGAAGAAATGCCCACTCCATTGGAGGAAGTAATCGAGCGCATACAGAATACTCACACGACCGGCAAGCACCATTTTATAGTGGTAGTGTCGGAGGGGCACGGCGATGCAAAGGAAATTGCCAACGAGATTGAGGCCAAAACAGGCATCGAGAGCCGCGCAACGGTACTCGGGCATGTTCAACGCGGCGGCTATCCTACAGTTCGCGACAGGGTAGCGGCAAGCCAGATGGGGCATTACGCCGTTGAGTTACTGGAACAAGGCAAAGCCAACCGCGTCATCGGCTTCCAAAAGGGTAAACTCGTGGATTACAACATAAAAACCGCACTGACCATGAAGAAGACCTTTGATGAAGAATTATACCGTATTGCGATGACGATTAGTTTTTAACTGTAGGGTCGAATTTTCCAATCGGCGCTCCCGCATATTCAAAACGTCTGATAAAAACCAACGAAAAGAGAACCTATGTGAAAATATTATCAATCTTCAAATCCTCAGCCCATGAACTCAAAAGCCTGCGGTGTCTGACGACTACGAGCCTGTTAATCGCGATTGGTATCGCGTTTTCAGTCGTCGGCGAAGTGGATATATTCCCGGGCCTTAGAATTTCGTTTACTTATGTTACTTCTGCGATTATAGGTATGCTTTTCGGGCCGTCTGTGGCAATGTTGGCGGCGATTCCCGCCGATATTTTGTCCACGATTGCGCGGGGTTTTTCGGTGAACTTCTGGCTCATACCGAGCAGGGTGTTGGAAGGCATGATTTACGGTTTGTTTTTGTATAAAATCAGGTTTGAAGTTACTAAAAAGCTTGCAATTAATTCGTCAGTGCGTATAATTACAGCGCGATTGGCGGCAATGTCGCTCTGTTACATGGTTTATAACACCTATGTGTTGTATTACGTCATGGGGTTGAGCGGCGACACATTCGGGGTATATTTTCACGCCCGACTGATTAAGAACGCAGTGCAATTCCCGGTGGACTTGGCACTGCTCATGCTGATTCTGCCCGTGGTAAACTTAGCCTACCGCAAGACAGTACAGACTTTCGGGAAGGAGCGGGCAAGATGAGTACTACAAGTACGACACTCGGCTTTATCGGCGCAGGGAACATGGGTTTTGCACTGCTGAACGGATTTTCAATAGCGACTTCGTCGCCTAAATCAGAAAAGGACGTAAAAATTTCCGTCTACGACGCCGACCCCGACAAGCGCGAAAGTCTCATGACCGGCGGTTTCAACGTCGCCGCAAACGAGCTTGAAATTGCACGAAACTGCAAATATATAGTCTTGGCGTGCAAGCCGCAACAGCTTACCGAGTTGCTTTTGAAAATCAAGTCGGTTGTCACTTCTGAAACTGTGTTAATTTCGCTCTGTGCGGGGATTTCCGCCGAGTATATTCGGGGGGTTACAGGCAGTAATTCAAAAGTCGTGCTTGTAATGCCGAACATGCCCGTGACTTTGGGTACGGGCGCGACCGCGCTTGCCTGTGACGGCGCAGTTACAGCGGAAGAATTCGCATTCGTGCGTGGGATTGCAGAGAGTTGCGGCATTGCGGAAGTCATTCCCGTGGACAAGATGAACGAAATCATCTGCATTAACGCAAGCTCGCCCGCATTCATCTACCTATTTTCGCAGGGCTTCGCCGAATACGCGGCAGGGCAGGGCATAGACCAAAAGGCGGCACTGAACCTGTTCGCCCAAACCTTGATAGGCGCGGGGAAAATGCTCATGCAGTCGGGTGCAACGCCCGATGAATTGATACAGCAGGTCGCCTCGAAAGGCGGGACTACACAAGCGGGCTTAGACGCGCTGACTTCGGGCGGGTTGCGCGAAATTATACGGAAAGTCTGTGAAGCCTGCACAAAAAGAGCCTACGAATTAGGCAAAAGCAGTTGAAAAACACCAAATAAATGAGAAAATTTTACAAATATCAAAAAAATACTTGCATTATCAGAAAAGTTGTGATAAAATATTATGGTATGTAAAAAAGACAGTCCTCTGCACGCTATTGCATGAACGTCTAAAACTCCTGAATCCGCCTACAAAATCGGGGAAAACGAAACTTTTCATTCCTCTTTGGTGTAGATGGACGATGGTGAAATATGGAAAGGATACTGAAAATGAACCCTTTAAGTTTAATAGCGCAGGACAGCATTAAGAAAGAAGTGCCGAAGTTCAGCATAGGCGACACGGTGCGGGTGCATGTCCGTATACAGGACGGGAACAAGTCCCGTATTCAGCTTTATGAAGGCATAGTCATCGCCAAAAAGCACGGCGGGATTAACGAGACTTTCACAGTCCGCAGAATCTCACACGGTGTAGGCGTTGAGAGGGTCTTCCCGCTTCACTCGCCGTCAGTCGCCAATGTCGAGATTGTCAGAGAGGGCAAAATCCGCAGGGCGAAGCTGTATTATCTGCGCGGAAAAGTGGGTAAAGCCGCTAAGGTTAAGTCTAAGTTTAATTAAACAGTTGGTTATTAGGGCGGGCGTTTCAGCCCGCTCTAAATACAAATAGGCGGGTTTTTTTATGGAAGAAGTAGTACAAGAAACTGTGCAAGAAACTGTGCAAGAAAATACAACGGCAAGTAAACCCAAAAAGCTCACCCACGAGATTTTCGACTGGGCGGACAGCATGCTTTTTGTGTTGGTGGCAGTGATATTGGTCTTGACGTTTGCAATTCGCGGTACTGTTGTGGACGGAGAGTCGATGTACCCTACCCTCGACGACGGGCATTTTCTGATGTTGTCGCCGATTTTGCCGCTTAATCATAACGATATTGTCGTCGTCTACGCTCACAAACTCGCCGCAAACGACGGCACGGGCGGCTACGGCAAGCCCATCATCAAGCGGGTCATCGGTCTGCCCGGCGACATGATTTACATCGACCGCGAGACCGGCGAGGTACTGCACGATATAACCAACGACGACGGCTTGTTCAAGGTCAATACCTATGTCGTCCCCGAGAACCACATTTTTGTACTCGGCGACAATCGGCATTTCTCAATGGACAGCCGCCACCCCGATGTGGGCATGATTGAGTACAACTATATAATCGGTAAGGTGCTGTTTAGGGTTACACCTTTTGAGTTATTTGGGGCTATAAAATGATTGATAGTAACCAATACCCCGTATTCGACGAGAACCCCGCAATAGGCGACGACCCTGTGGATTGTTTTGTTCACGACCAAGACGAGCATTACGACGAAAACGATTACAAAGGCGACGAAATTATTCCCAAAGCCCCCGCAAAAATCACCCGCGTTGAAATCTGCGACTGGGTTGAAAGCCTGATTGCCACTACGACTGCGGTGTTTCTGCTGATGACTTTTGCAGTGCGA
>Ga0099364_10003767_pt1 | contig 23338 bp, 14 predicted proteins | sample TergutTh196P3_FD_73070 | JGI IMG/M metagenome (GOLD analysis project Ga0099364, IMG submission 73070) | Microcerotermes parvus P3 segment gut microbial communities from Pointe-Noire, Republic of the Congo - Th196 P3 | ecosystem: Host-associated > Arthropoda: Insects > Digestive system > Gut ...
CGATTGACGGGTATTGTTTCGTTTGTCATACGGGTACTTTCTCAATGCTGGATTTCATCATTATAACCTCAAAATGCCCGTTTTTGTTTGCGCAGGCGTCAGTAGCGGCTGCGTATTGGTCAAAGGGGGGGGGCTTCGGGATGAATGTTTCATTTTTCAGAGCGTTTCCTGAATTGTCGTGGACTCGCGTTCGTTATTCTATCGCAAGACGGCAATTTCATTAAAACCGGAAAAATCGGTATAAATTCATTGTACTTTCTTCGTTTTGACGCCGATTACGGAGTCAGGCCATGATTCGCCAGTGTGTTTCGGATTACTCTACCGTACCCGTAACCAAAAAACGGCTTATCGACTCCTACCCCCCCGACTTTCATGGACAGATATAGATTTACCCTATTCGCCTTGCTTGCTCTGGCTTTGCCTTGGGCAAATATATACTTTTCCACGTCAACAATTGCCCAAACGGTTGAAGTCGAATCGGTTTCCACGACATCACAAAACACCCAGGCTGGCGTTATGCTGTCTGGCGGTAAGGCCGTAACGAGTAACGCCGACGAGTTCGATGGTTACAATCTCGGCGAACACTCTCTCGTCATCGACATCGAGACGGACGTCGATGCACCGATCATCGCCGGCGTTGCCAGCAACGACGGCGATTCAGACCAAACGACGACACTCTCCAATATCACCATCAAAGGCGAGACCAGCCCAAACAGTTTCATCGCCGGATTCCTCTATGCTCAAGGAGACCCGACCAATGACACTTCCCCGACGATAGCATCGTTCGCCGGGACGTTATTAACTTCCCAAAACAGCACGATTTCCGTTGAAAACACCGGCGGTTCCGCAGTCGGGGCGGCGTTTCTCTATATCCAAAACTTTAATAACACTCACCAAAAATGGGATACTCTGGAGATCGACGGCTCGGTAACGCTCGGCCCCATTGATGTGAGCGGTCAGGATACCGTCGGAGTGCTTGCCAGTTCGGTAAACAGAACAGGAACCTTAACGCTAGGCCGAATCAATGCCGTCGCGACGGAAGGAACATCGCACGGCTTGCGCATTACGGGGGGTATCAATGTCGTACATCCAGATGACACGGTCGGGGAAGATTTCACGAATGTCCGAATCACGGGCAATATCACAGCCGAAGCGAAAACCGACGCAGTCGGAGTGGCCGTCATGGGCGATTTGACGGGCAGTATGTCCGCCGCAAACACAACAATTACGGCACGAGCAGGAGAAACCGCAGTCGGAGTCTATCTTGGCCGAATGAGCGACAACAATCCAAACAGAAGTGCCCGCCTTATACTGGGAGATATCGAAGCCCGAGGACTGAATGCACAAAATGACCACGCTCAAGAAGCCGTCGGGTTTATGGTTTTGCAAGAGATCGCCAACAACCCGGTCATTCAAATTGGCAATATCACGGCCAAAGGGATTAACAACGCAGCGGGCATCGGAATCGGAGACCTCAAAAACAATAACCTCGGCCCGGCTAGCACCGGCAATATTGAAGGGCCGCGAATTACAGTGGGAACAACCGATATTCACGCAACAGAAGGAACTGCATTCGGCTGGATTTCCAGTTCGATTACCGGCAACGGGGCTTTGTCTTTCGGAGCAATGACCGTCAAAGGCATCGGCGCATCGGGTATTTACATTGACGGCAACTACGACGGAAGACTCGAGACCGGCAATATCACCGTCGACGGCGGAGAAACGGACGCTCCCAACGTCTCGACGTCGGGTATCGCTATACTCGGAGACTTCAGAGCCGGAACGGGAGGTACTAACCGAACACTAATCAACGGCGAAATCTCCGTCAAAGCAACAACAAGCGATAATGTCTATGGTATCGTCATCGCGGGTGATCCTGCACAGCCGGGGAATACCGGAGAAATGGCCGGACATTTCTATGTGGCAGGAGCAATCTCTGCAACGAACGAAGGAACCGGCGATAGTATCGGCGTTGATTTAGGCACGATCCGGGAACGGTCCGACAGAGAAACGACAATCGTCGGCCTGAATAGAGTAGATGTCGAGGCCGATGCGGGCAATGCCTGGGGCATCCGGCTTAACGGAGATATGATCGGCAACACGACCTTGACGACCGAAGTCATTGACGTGACCAGCGGCGATGGCGCAAACACGAACGCAACCGGTTTTGCCGCATACGGGAAAATCGAAGGCAATATCACGACGGGCAATATGTGGGTCGATGCCAGTAAAGCCGTCGGGTTTCATTTTACACACGACATTGAAGGGAGTCTCACAACGGGCAATATCGTCATCGACTCCTTTACCAACGACGGAATCGGCTTACACGTCGGAAATGAGTATAACGAAGACGGCCCGACGACAACACCGAATGTTGCCAATGTGAAAGTCGGTCTCATCGACGTGAAATCCGGTCAGGGCAACGCCTTCGGTATGCTCTTTGCCGGTGAGGTCGAAAGCCTCACTCTCGGCGGAAACGTCACAACAAGCGGGCGGGGAAACGAAACGACCGGCTTGCGGGCCTACGGCGGTACAAGTATTACTTTGGATGCCAACGTTGCGTTTGCGACAACGCATACCGGTACGGCAAGCGATTATAAAGGTGCAGACATTTGGGCATCAGATAATTTAAGCATTAACCTCAATGAAAAGCAGTTGACTACGAAAAACATCAAAATGGACGGTGCCGGCCAAACGTTAAATATCGGCGGGGCTGGATATGCTAATCTCGGACATGTAACGATGAACGACGGCCAATACATCATCGGCGACAACAATACCAATACAACGGTCGAGATAGACATAATGAGTGTACTCGGTAATACCCGAAACAACGAATTGCACTCCAATGCAACCCTTGTGCTGGACGGTCAGATAGTCGTTGGCGGGGACTATCGCAATCTCGGTACTTTTAGTGTCCGGTCAGGAACAGTAACCGGCGGTGTGTACACTAACTTGGAATTCAATTCGCAAGGGTATATCGTGGCAAGACAGGCCGAGACGCCGTTAAGCGATGCCTACCTGGCTGCGATGTTGATGTACGATCGAAATACGGCATGGAATGTATTGCAAGACCGATTTATTACCGGTAACGGTTTCGGCGGGTATCGTCTTCCCGGCTCTTATATTACCGCTCCCGAAAGTTATCGGGGTCAATCGCCTCAAGAGTACAGACGGCTGAAACGGTTTTATCCCGCAAACGGAAAAGGGATCAGCAGCGGGTTGCACGCCTGGGCAAATTATGGAGGACGAAGCGATAGCACTTACGAAAGTTCGTTCAATGGACAAAACTGGAAACTGTCGATGGATGGCGTGCAAGCCGGTACAGATTTTATCCGCAGCGATCGGGATCAATTTGGACTACTGTTCGGCTACGAAACAGGAAGGATGACAGAGACTTGGAGAAATTTGGTGGAAGCCAGGAATACCTATCTTGGATTTTATGGTGCCAGAGTATTAGAGAATGGAACAGATGTTCGAGGGGCAATCGCTCATGGTTGGCAAGACTATAAACAAGACCGGTTTGATAACAACACTCGCTGGTATCAAACGGGTTACAAAGGGAATACCTGGGAGGGACACGTTGAAATCGGTCAGCGTATTTCCGGCGGCCCGTGGAGTTTGAGGCCGGCGATGGGACTCGATATACTACACAATCGGCTTAATGATGCGATGGAATGGGAAATAGCGTGGGATCCGAATCCGCCTGCGGGACTTCCCGACGAAACGTCTTTGTATAGAGGCGGCCGTTTGACGCAGGTTTTTCTTCGGGTTGGGACCGAGATGCAGTTGCAGTATAATGAGTTGACATTGAACGGCGGCCTGTTTTATGCGTATGACATCAATGACGGGCAGTTAGGGACGGACGTCATTCCGCTCGAGGATGCGTTCTACACAGTGAATCTTAAGGGTACAGCATTGAGCCGTTCGCGATTGACATACAACGTCGGCGGTCAGTTTCAAATGACCCGGCACTTCGCATTTATCGGCGGTTATCGGGGTGAGTATGGTGTCAGTACCAAGCAACGTTTAGGCCATTCCGGTTACATTGGCGGGACGTGGCTTTGGTAAGGCGGCTGTGGTAGCGCCGGGTGTGATGTGGTAACGCTGCTGTAGTAAGGCCGGGTGTCAGGTGACATGTCGGGCAACAGAGCGAACAGAGCGAACAGAGCATCAGAGCATCGGGCGGTTGCCGGACGGCTTGCAAAAACATATGGCGGCTGGTACACTGGGACGGTATCAAAGAGATCACAAGAAGGCCGAAATCGGCCTGGAAACGAGACTGGTATGCCTGGAGTCCTTGCAGTTATTGACCCTAATGTTATTTTCATCATCGGAATAGTCTTTATCTGCCTGTTCCTTTTCGTCTGTCTCGGTGTTTTCCTCCGTTTTTTTCCGCTTTGGATTCAATCCAAAATGGCCGGTGCGGGCGTTGGGATTCTAGACCTGATTGGAATGACTTTTCGTAAAGTCAATCCTGAAGTCATTATACGCAGTAAAATTATGGCTGTCCAAGCCGGTTTGGATGATAAAATTATTACCACCAAATCCCTCGAAGCCCATTATTTAGCGGGCGGGAGCGTGCTGGCCGTCGTCAAGGCGATGATTGCGGCGAGTAAAGCAAAAATTGCCGACCTTGATTATCGGCTTGCAACGGCTATCGACCTGGCAGGCCGAAATGTTTTGGAAGCCGTCCAAACAAGTGTTTATCCCAAAGTGATCGACTGTCCTGCAACGAACAAAGGCCGGATTACACTCGACGGTGTGGCGAAAAATGGAATACAGTTAAAATGCAAAGCCCGGGTTACAGTCCGTACCAACTTGCGTCAACTCATCGGCGGTGCAACGGAAGAAACGATTATCGCCAGGGTGGGCGAAGGGATTATCAGCGCAATCGGCTCGGCAGCAACACATGGCGAAGTGCTGGAAAACCCCGACCGGATTTCGAAGGCTGTATTGGAACGCCGGTTGGATTCGGAGACGGCGTTTGAAATCGTGTCGATTGACATAGCCGACATTGACGTTGGTGAAAATATCGGAGCGAGGCTTCAGGCGGATCAAGCCGAGGCGGATACTCGGGTTGCTCAAGCCAGGGCGGAGGGTCGCCGTGCATTGGCCGTTGCGGCGGAGCAGGAAAACATCGCCAAAATGGAAGAAAGCCGGGCGAAAGTCGTCCAAGCCGAAGCAGAGGTTCCCAAAGCGATTGCTGAAGCCATTGCAACGGGGAAATTGGGGATAATGGACTATTATCGGCTTAAAAACATCCAATCCGACACGGAAATGCGGGGCTCTATAGCGAGGGGGTTGCCGACGTCGCCTGCTAAATCGTAGGGGGGGTTGTTTATTTAGGGCGTTGTCTGATCACAGAGCGTTTTTTGAATTGTCGCGATCTTGCGTGCGTTATTCCATCGCGGGTCGGCAACCGTTAGCGCCCCGGCCAGCGGGGGGGGCTGTCAAAGCGAAACACTGCGTGTTGCAGGGCAACACGGCTAACTTGTCAATGCGCATCACCCCGCGGGCGGCTAACGGGAGCGGGGCGGTAAAATTCTACTAAATGAACAACATCTTACTTTTTAACATCTTACATTTTTAACCTCCAACCGCGCCCCCTTTCAGTCGGGCAGCCATTGCGCGCGTACCTGGTTGCCCGCTCCAGATAGCGATGCGGACGTGTTTTCATAATGCCGTCGGGCATCGTCATACCGCTTTTCCCGCTCGGCTATGCGACCCAAAAGATATTCTGTGCCGTAACGCCAGGAGTTTAGGGAATGTGAACGAATTCCCCATAAAATGTCTTTGGAAGCAGGGATTGAATCGATCTCGAACAATGCCGCTCCAAGCCAATAGGCGGCCTGGAGAGACAACCATTGAAGCCGAAGACTCCAGTCGGGATTGTTTCGGAAGAGCGGGCTTGTCCGGTATTCAATCATTTCCCTATCCGAAACCCGGGTGTTTTGATATTTGGCAAGAGCATTCTCCGGCCCTGTGATATGTCCTTTGAAGTATTGAATTCGACCTGACCAAAGCGGATGATGACGCCGGGATGTCGGTCCTTCCAAGTCAAGTAACGGCCGCTCGACGAGGAAAATGCTCAACGCTTCATTCGTCGGGTCAGTCTCAAAACGTTGTTCATACGCTGTCCGAAAGGGATATTTCCAAAACGAAACGCCTGTAATTCCCGACGCTTCAAGGAATCGGCGACGGAGTTCATGCGGATCGGTATAGAGTACCAAATGTTGCTCCGCAGACAATTCGGCTTCCAAAACTTTCATCCGCATCGATACACTTTCCGGCATCAGGAAAAGATGGGCCGTCGTTTGCGTGAGCATGTCGGATGTGATCAGAAACGGTTGACTTTCAGAGATGTCTAATTGGCGAAGCAACGAGTCGTTTTCAATCAGTTGCGACAGTGTCGCTACGCTGGAAAATTGCAGAGAACCATCGTCGCCAATTTGGACGCCGTCAGGGCCTGGTATCGGAAAACCGTAATTCAAGACAAACACATATACTTCGCCGTCAAGCAACACACCGACGGCCCAAATCAACGGTATTTCGGAATCGCGAGGGTCCGGGACGGCGAGTAATGCCGAATCGATTCGCATTTGGCGCAATAACTCCATGAACACGGCCATCCGGTCGGGCACTGTCCCATAACCCAGCAAAAGCGTTTGCCAGGGATATTGCGGCAAAACTTCTATGGATTGCTGCTGATTGATGGGCATCCAATTACTCCGCATCTCGATATTGCAAACGACCCAATCGCCAATTTGAACGGCCTGTTCCAAGAGGACACGCCGTTCGCCGCTGGCCCAACGGGAAATATCACGCATCCACGTCGATTGCTTGAGATACCCGACGTCGGAAACTGTCATAAACAAACCGTCCGTTTGCATTTGTCGGGCGTAGGCTTCGAACTGATCAACATAAGAAGCAAATACAGAGACTTCCAAATCAAGCGTTCGGGCAAAGGCTTGGATTCGGGCGGCATCCAAGTTGGCGATCGTGTCGAGAGCGGCAAAACGCCGCTGCAATTCGAAGACGGCTTCCGCAAATCGGCCAATCGACGGCAAATTCGCCAGCGACGCCAATTTTTGCGTATTGGCAACAAGTTGCGACAGTTCCGTAACGATCGCTTGCCGCTCGGCTTGCAAGGATTCGGACGGCATCGATTCAGAGGCCGGTGACTCTGTATCTTCACGGCCTTCACCGGGGGCCGAGGGTTGCTCGCCTCGCAATACGGCAAGTAAATGCAGAATGTGCCTGGCCGACTCGGACGCATTTCGGCTAGCGAGTTCAACTTCTACGAACTCGGGATAAGAACTCCAATGTTCATCGGGACGTTGAGTGCGTATCCAGTTATCGAGCCAGTCGGCAACGCTGACCAGGCGTTCAAATCCCGGCGTATTTGGCAAACTAGGCGAGTCGTCGAGGTTATTAAGCAGTTCGAATGACCGGTCAAAGTCTTCTTTTTGTTGCCGTGCATCTCCGAAGTTCGTATGACCGTGTCCTCGCAATACTGCCAAATCTTCCGACGGCCGGCTTGGACAACCGACAAGAAACGCTCCGGCGAGTAACGCAAACACAAGGCAGTACACCGACTGGCGGAGGGTTTCGGGGGCGAAGTATTTTCTATGTAGGCTATGTATCCGAAGGCGAGGTGTCCAGCGAACCAACGGCTTAAAAACACGACCGTCGGGCGGCGTAATTCGAAATGGGGATGCCATAAAATACTTCCGGGTGAAATTGCTGGAAAGGAATACCCTTATATTGTACTCACTGTACACAAAGTTTTATACACATGGGTTTTATACATATGGTTGTCCATGGTTGTCAACACTGTCTGCTGCCGTAAACGTGTCAACTGATTGCCCTAATTGACTCAAATCCAAACACGAGGTATAATGCCGTAAACTTTTTGCAGAAAAACTGTATGGCAAGCAAAGCAAAAATACTGAAAGCCCAGAGAAAACCGAAGTTTTCTACCAGACAAGAGAACCGGTGTCAACTATGTGGTCGCCCGAGAGCCGTATATCGAAAATTTGGAATTTGCCGAATTTGCTTCCGAAATCTCGCCTGTCAGGGATTTATTCCGGGAGTAAAGAAAGCAAGTTGGTAATTTAGGTTTGACTAGGTTTGACCAGAGACCGGACTGATTGGAGTCCATCCGCCACAAAATAACACACACCATATACAACACATAAATACGACTATGATGACCGATCCGATTGCAGATATGCTTACCCGTATCAGGAATGCTGTCCGCATAGAAAAACCCTCCGTCGATATGCCCCTTTCCAACGAAAAAAAGGGTGTCGCAGAAGTTCTGAAACGAGAAGGATATATTTGGGACTGGGAAACCCTCGGCGAAAAAAACGCAAAACAGTTGCGGGTACACCTGAAATACGGCCCTAACGGAGAGAAAGTGATCAACCGGCTTGAACGAATAAGCAAGCCAGGATGCCGTGTTTATGCCGGTGTGGAAGATATGAAACCCATCCTCAACGGCTTGGGAATCCGTATATTGAATACCAACCGAGGCATACTGAGTGATCGGGAAGCCAAACTAAAAAATGTCGGAGGCGAAGTTGTTTGCACTGTTCGTTAGGAGACTCCCCGTTAGGAGACTTCGGCGACTCAACTCGGTAATTCCGGTGTTGCCTTTAGATAAACAACCTGTTGCCATAGCAAGCGAACGACACATTGTGTGCCGTCGTTGTCGTTGTTTTTTTGTGGTCATTGTTTTTCCTGCGGCAAACGCATAAATACAGGGAACGCAGGGAATATGCAATGCAGAGTATTCAGCACGCAGGGTATCCAGCACAGAGGATATCAGCACAGAGGATTGGCAAAATTCTGCCATTTTGTAGCCGTATGTATTGGTCAAAAACGCTTATTCCAACGCTCAAGGAAGTGCCCGAAGGGGCGGAAATTCCGTCGCATATTTTGATGCTTCGGGCGGGGTTGATTACGCAAATTATGGCCGGTGCCTATTCTTATCTTCCCCTGGGATTACGTTCGATTCAAAAAGCAACGCAAATCGTTCGGGAGGCGATGAACGAAGCCGGTGCGGTCGAACTCCTTATGACGGCATTGTGTCCCGCTACGCTTTACGAACAAACAGACCGAATTGACATTTTTGGCAATGTGCTGATCAAAACGGATTTGCCTCGCGGCGGGAAAAAGGTTCCCATCGTGTTTTGTCCGACGCATGAAGAAGAGGTTACCGAAATTGTTTCCCGTTTTATTTCCAGTTATCGGCAACTTCCCCTGACACTCTACCAGATTCAAACGAAGTTCCGTAATGAAGAACGGCCTCGGTTTGGCGTATTGCGGACGAGCGAGTTCATTATGAAAGATGCGTACAGTTTTCATACAACCCTTGAGTCGCTTAATGCAACCTACAAGGAAATGTATGATGCCTACAGCAGGATATTTAGCCGTTGCGGTTTGCCTTATTTGGCTGTCGAAGCGGAATCAGGGCCGATTGGCGGTGATGCTTCACACGAATTTATGATCCCGTCTCCGAATGGCGAAGACAAAGTCGTCCACTGTAAGGATTGCGGCTATGCGGCTAATACCGAAAAGGCCGAAATCGGCGGAGCCGCCAAGCCGATTGAGCCCAATGCCCTAATGAAAGAAAAGGCTGAACTCGATACGCCCGGTGCGCATACCGTCGAACAGGTTTGTAAGTTTCTCAAAGTCAAGGCGATGCGGTTGATTAAAACCTTGATTTACCTTGCGGACGATAAACCCGTTGCAGTTTTAATTCGCGGCGATCACGATGCCAATGAAAATAAAATTAAACGTCAGTTCGGCATTGCCAAACTGGAACTTGCGGATTCGGAGACCATCGAACGTGTAACGGGTGCGCCGGTCGGCTTTGCCGGCCCCGTCGGGTTGCGAGAGACTATATCAATCTATGCAGACTACTCCGTGATGGAAATTGTCAATGCCGTTACGGGAGCGAATAAAGCCGAAAAGCATCTTGTCAATGTGAATCCTAATCGGGATTTTAAGCCGACGCAGTTAGGCGATTTACGGGATGCGGTGGCAGGCGATTCATGTCCGCGTTGCAGCAACAATTTGTCTATACAGTCCGCCATCGAAGTCGGCCATGTTTTCAAACTCGGCACAAAGTATTCCGAATGTTTGAATGCCAAGTTTTTGGATGCCGACGAAACGCAGAAAACGATCATTATGGGTTGCTACGGAATCGGTGTGAACAGGATCGTTGCAGGCTTAATTGAAACATCGCACGATGAGTCGGGTATTGTCTTCCCGGTAAATCTTGCGCCTTACGAAGTGATCATTTGTCCGATGAAGATTGCGGATGAAAAAACGATGAATGTGTCCAAGACACTGCACGATGCTTTGGAAGAGTGCGGCATTGATTGTCTTGTTGATGATCGCGACCAACGGCCCGGCGTAAAATTTAAAGATGCAGATTTGATCGGTTTTCCCTTGCGGATTGTGATCGGAGAAAAAGGGCTTGCCGAAGGCAAGTTAGAGATTAAATGGCGATGGGAGAACGACTCGACGATGTTGCCGATTGACGACGCAGTTAAGATGATCGCTCAAATGCTTGATTCCGAACGCAAAACCAGCGAACGATTTCTCGCACGAAATGGCCGGCCTGGCTAGAAGATGTCCTGCAGCGTGCCCGGCCTGTTACCATCCCTATTCGATTTCTGTTGATTCGATTTCCGTTAACATAAAAGAATATCCGGCAGGAGCACGCACACATCTCGCCGGAGTTCCGCCGGCTTTCAAATCCAGCGTCCATCGCTGTTCGACCGCAGTTCGTCTGCTATTCGGCGTACAGATTCTTCTTGATCCTTTCGGGCAACTAACGTCGCATCGGCTGTTTGAATGACAACGATGTCATCCAGCCCGACGAGAGCAACAAGGTGATCCTTATCGTCGCATCGGACAGTGCAACCCGTCGAATCAATAGCCAAAACGCGTGCATGAACTGCTAAATTACCCCGATCATCCCTTTGATCGGCATAAAGCCGGTCCAATGCCGACCAGGTTCCGACATCGTTCCAATCAAAAGATGCTTCCATCACAACGGTATTGTGTTGCGGAGAATCCGCCGCCCTTTCCATCACGGCATAATCAATCGAAATCGACTTCATACCCCGAAATGCCCGATCCGTCTCCGACGCTTCTTCATCCGTTCCCAACGTTTGCCCGATATACCGGAGAGCGTTACCGACTGCAGGTTCAAACCGGCAAAGCAAATCTAAAATAGTATCGGCCTTCCAGATAAAAATGCCGGCATTCCAATAATAATCGCCTGACTGATAAAATGTTTCCGCACGTTCCTGTACCGGCTTTTCGCAAAATTGCCGAACGTGATAACAACCGGCCGGCAAGCGTTCCGTCTCGACCGGCTGACATTCGGCAAGGCCGTTCCCCGGCGGCCAACTCTGGAGAGCAACCTCTTCGCCTCGTTGGATATATCCGTAAACCGTTGCGGGAAATGTTGGTTTAATGCCGATTGTTACGAGAGTGTTAGGCGAATGTTCGACGATCCCGGCGGCGGCACGCACGGTTTCGCAAAAATCCGAGTCGGGCTTGATCACATGGTCGGCAGGCAAGACAACCATCACGGCATCAGGATCAATATGGCGAAGTTTAACCGCAGCCCAGCCTATACTGGCAGCGGTATTGCGAGCGATGGACTCGGCCAAAATGTGTGCCGGGTTGAAGTCCATACCGCCTTCTGAAAGCGAGTCGGCGACGAGGCCGGACTGAGACCGGCTGGTTACAATCCAAGTTCGATCCGCCGGAACAATTTCGCTTACCCGACGGAGTGACGTAAGCAAAAGCGTTTGCGGAACCGCCGATTGCTCGTCGGCAAACGCAAGCAAATGTTTCGGTTTCAATGTTCGGCTGGCCGGCCATAAACGCGTGCCTGAACCCCCAGCCAATATGACGGCGTGTAACATAACCCCTGCGATTTTGAATGACGTCTTCTGTGTCTGTGTCTGTGTCTTGGTTTGGATAAGGAATTCGGCCTGGATAAATTCGGCTTGGTCAAATAATGCTTGGATAGATAATGCTCCGCCGTACGCAAGCCGATCTATTTAGTGTTTACCTTTTTTTTGATTTCGACTTTGCCTGTTTTTTCCCGGTGATGTTCTCTTGCCAAGCCGGCGGCTCCGATATAGCCTGCATCGGCATCCAATGCGGCGAAGTCAATCAGAACATTGTCGGCAATCGCCGGAAACACGCGGCTTTGTATTTCTTTGGAGACTTGCGATAAAAAGCGTTGCCCCAGCGGCGAGTCTTTCCCGCCGAACGTCATTGCGCCGCCGAAAAGAATGCACGCGACGTCTATCGTATGAAGGAGAGAGGCGATTCCGATGGAAAGATACTTAGCGGTATCGAGGATAATTTCCATGGCGAGTTCATCACCGCCTTCTGCTTCGAAATAGACGATTTTCGGGATGTCGGAAAGCTTCGTATCGGGCACGATTTTTGGCCGCATCGATGTTTCACGTCTCATCATCATACTGATCGTTCTTCGTGCCACGCCGGTTGCACTGCAATAGGCTTCGAGGTGTCCGCGTTTTCCGCAACCGCAGATTAACGCATCGTCTGATGCGTCGATCACAATGTGTCCGCATTCTCCGCCGTATCCGACAGCACCATCTACTGATTTCCCTTCAATGATAATACCGGCACCGATTCCTGTACCCAAGGTCAGCAGGGCGAGGCTTGATTGTCCGCTGGCCGAACCGACCCAGTATTCTCCGTATGCTGCGGCGTTTGCGTCATTACAAAAAATGACGGGCAGATTGACTGCCTTTGATAATTCGTCGCAGATTGGAAAATCAACCCAAGAAGGCAAGTTGGGTGGCCTTCTAAGTTTTCGAGTCGATTTATCCATCGTCGTCGGCACGCCCAAACCGACGCCGCCGCATTGGGAATTGCTGATATCGAGACGTTTAAGCAGGGCGGCCATTGTTTCGCTAATTGAGTCCACGGCGGCCTGCGGCAACGTGTCGGTTTTGATCGACACAACGGCTTCACCGTCTTGGGCGGACTCTTTCGGGTTGATAGACTGACCGAGGTCATCGACTAATCCGATTTTAATACTTGTCCCTCCGACGTCCACGCCGACGTAAAATGGCGGCACAGCGTCTTTTACAGCACAGAGAGACCGACGCCCTTCGACAATTTCTTCTGACATAAAGACCAAAAACAGAACGCTCTCTGGCATAGAGCAACACCAATCATCTTATTCTATCGCAATGGATGCTCTTTTGCAAGCGGTGGATGTTCTTTTGTAAGCAGCAGGTACAGTAGGTAGGGCTATTCGGCCATTCTTCTATGCCATCCTTGCCGCTCCCTCTTGCACCGCTTGTCTTGCCGATGTATAATCCCCGTCACGTTGGCGGCACGCTGTGCCGTCCCATACGTTGTTACAGTCATTTTGGTATAGTTCGCAAGTTTTGGGTTTCTGACTTTCATGCACAACCCGGTTTTCCGGTTGAAAGTTAGTGAATGTGTTCAGTGAAAACATGCGTCTCCGTAAGGGGGATGTCATGCACTGAACTTGCAGAGTTTCGGTGTGAAGGTGCGTCCTTTTCATTGCCGTGCGGTCTGCGCACGGCACTCTGGTTGTGCGGAGGGAAATTCTCATGAACCCCATGGCGTGCCCCGTCTTTTGACGGTATCGTCGCTTGCCGTTCTTGCCTTTCACCCTTTACACACGAAAACTATGGCAAATTATTTTTACTACGACCAAGCCAACCTACAACACGGTCCCATCGACGAAAAGCAACTCAAATATCTGGTGGCACAGGGATTTATCACATCGAATACTCAAATGGCGACGGACACAGGACGCACGGGAACAGCGAGTCAGATTACCAATTTATTTAATACATCAATGAGTCAGACTACATCAAAGCCAAACGGAAATACACCAGGCATTTTCGACATCGGCTTTACCCGGTTTATATCGAACACTTGGAATTCGATCATTTGGGTCATACTTATCATTGCACATTTCCTTGCAGCGATAATCGCAGCGGCTTATTCTGTTCAGGAAGGAAATCCGGTGCCGTTTCTGACAGTACTATTTGCAGTCCCCATTTCGTTGCTTTTATGCCGAATGGGTTTGGAATTAGAGGTCGTCTTTTTCCGCATCGAATCAAACACGCGGGAGAGCAAAGAGTGCCTGCGTGAGATCAAAGAACTGCTTGCGCAAAAATAAGCATGTTTCTCAAGAGCCGGAAGCGGAGCGAAACTTCCGGGTTCCCCGCAAGTTTCGGCGGTGTACCGGCAATTGATTCGGATGGTCTCCAATTTCTTTTAGGGAGGGTTTAGAGAAATAGAAGGGCAAAAACAATATTCCATTGACAAGTTTTTCATTCTATTGTGGATTGCGTTTTCTCCAACCATGGTACAACAACATACGATGCAATAGGGGAATTAGGGGGGAATTAGTAGGTATAGATATTCCCGTCGTTCCTTCGCCCTGGTTAGCCGCCCCGAACTGCGGGGCGGTCTTTCGCTAAATACTGCCCGCTAAATACTGCGTGTTGCAGGGCAACACGGCTAACGGTGGAAACGAATTCGGCCACACAGGACACCGCCCGGCGACGAACCAGGCAACTCGCTACGCCGGGGAGGAGTAGGGAACAAAATCTCTACAACTCTACGAAATGAACAATGTCTAAGATCAATGCCGATCACCCCTAGAACCACCATGCACTGTACGGCGGCGGGCATACGACCGGAACGGGGCGAACAACCCGAGGGGGAACGTATATCGTCGGACGATGAACCGGAACAAAATACACCGGACGAACAACGCCGAACAAGCCGACTCGGTATTGGACTATCGGCGGGCAAACTTGCACTCCAGGGCATGGCAGCCAAGGACAAGGTGTCCTGCCGACTACCGTAAATGGGCAAGGTTGAACTGGCGTTACACACGGGCAATCGACCGCCGGAACGACCGCTGTGGCCGCAACGGGGAGGCCGTCTTGGGCTTTTACAGCATTGGCCGTTACAAAAACAAAAAGTACCGCAACGACGGCACAAAAATAAGACAATCTTTTAATCATAGTGTTCTCCTTTTAATAAATGGGGTAAAACGGGTAAATGAACAGGCCAGACACTAAATTGCCCAACCTGCCCCACTATTCTATATTACCTAACAGGAAAAGTCAACTAATTCAGAAATATTTTTGCCTTTTCGGAAAAAAACATCTGCACTCGGCCTGAATAATCCTTTTTCTCGTTATCTTCTATACCGGTTCGATCACGAAATTTGAACGTATTTCAGCCGGGATCGTGAAGATACTCTTATCGAATTAACAATCCCAAGTATTCTTCCCGAGTATTCTATGCCCCGACGTTTTCCGATGCCCTGCTTCGTTTTTCGCCGTCTAGCCGCAGGCCGATGCCGTCGAGGTATCGGGACTCTTCGCTGGTTAAAAACTCAACCGCTGCCGCAACTTCTTCGGCGGTTCCCCAGCGGTTACGCCGAGAATCGGATGCATAGTGCTGTTCAAGTTCGGCGGAGAGTTTTTCGCCCCATCGGGTTTTTATCCAACCAAGAGAAAGGCAACGTACCAAGACATTCGGCGATGCAACATTCGATTGGTTAGATATAGAATGGGTAGAAAGAGAGTGGAGAGAGTGGTGTGGTGCCGACACCGATGCAAGTCCTTCGCCGCACCGGGTATGCGTTGCCAAATCTTCCGAAAGGGAGCGGCAAAAACCAAGCAGTGCGCCCTTGGCCGCTCCATAAAGTTGCGCCGTTTCACCAGGCCAACCGTAATCGACACCGGCCCAGCCGAAGAAAAACAGGACGCCCTGCCCGCGTTCTTGCATTCGTTTGCCGATTTTTTTTCCCAACATAATCGGCGTACACACGTCAGTTTGCAAAATGGTCAGGAGTTTCTGCCCGAAGGATTGTTCGGCTATGTCAGGTTTCATCAAATCGAGGCCAGCCGCATTGACAAAAATATCGACGTGGTCTGTCAATTCAAAAAGTTGCTGATAGAGCATTTCGGCGGCGTTCGGGTCGGCGAAATCGGCTCTCAAAGTTGGCCATTCGGACAATGCCGGCGTATTGGGGTGTGCCGGTTTTTGATGGGAATGCAGTATCAGTCGGGTATTCGGCTTCGCAAACCGCCGGGCGATTGCGTTGCCGATTCCGCCCGTTGAACCTGTAATAAAAATTGTTGTTACCATACCATAATTGAAAGTTGCCGAGACCGAAAGCCGTTAGTATCCTTCTTTGTTAGCGTGAGATGGGATTATACTTTGTTGGGATTATACTTTGTGCAGCATTAGGGCTTTGATGTCTTATGTATTAGAAGTGTATTAGAAGTCAAATGAATGAAATCAAAAGCACGCTGGATACAGTGGAATTTGGACATTCTGAAATTTGGGCATACTGAAATATTGAGCAACAGTACAATTTTCCTGCGTTTACGGAATGACTTTTTCCATAAAGTTTTCCAGACAATAGTCTCATCCTGTATTGGGGGGCGACGCCTGTATTCGATGTGTCGACAAGGGACAGGAGTCCCCTTGTTTGGCGAATTTCTGCTGTCTGGCAAATTTCTCTACAACATGTCACCTTTTTGCGGGAGAAATTTGGCTTATATCCGCATTACATTTTTTACAGACACGGAATTTTGCTCCGTCGTCGGCAAATCTTGCGCCGACTCGGGTAGGTTTATTGCATTTTTGGCACACGACCTGGACATTGGACATTGCGATCGGCATCTCCATAGAAAGCATACCGCCACGTGGATTTCGCCGGCTACGCCGCACGGCTTTCTGGACGACGTTCACTCCCTCCACCGTAACTTTGCCGTTCTCCTTATCGACGGAAAGTACCCGATAACGCTTCTCGCTAGTCGCTCCCTTGTTTCGGCTTGCACCAGACAATATCACTACTTGGTCGTTTTTATTAACTCGCATGGTTTTTGATTTCGGAATAAAGGATTTTCAATACTTGTATGACTCTCGGTCTGCCGGCACTCACACTTTGTTTATTTGGCTGTTTATTTCTCCAGCCGCTGTCTATATGATTTGTTTAATATGACTATTTGTTTACAGGATAGTTAGGCGTTACACCACTTCATTGGCGAGGCTGATGATTTTCACAAAACCTTCTTCTCCCTTCGCTTTTCCTTTTGCTTTTCCTTTCGATTCCCGGCCTCTCAATTCTCGGGCAACAGCCCCGAAAACCCGAGTACCGATTGGGTTTCTATTATTATCAATAAGTACAGCGGCATTGGAGTCGAACCTGACGTAACTCCCGTCTTCTCTCCTTGCGGACTTTTTCGTGCGGACGATGACGGCTTTGACGACAGCCCCTTTTTTGATATTACTACCGGGTATAACCGACTTGACGGAGCATACGATGATATCACCCAATCCAGCAAATCGTTTTCGGGAACCGCCGAGAACCTTGACGCACATCAACTCCTTTGCGCCGGTATTATCCGCTACGTTGAGGCGGGTTTGCATTTGAATCATGGCTATTCTATCGCTCTTTGCTAACTTGTTTATACCGCGTGTCATTATACTCTCGTTCATGAAACTGTCAAGGGCGGATAAAACCCTCATTTCAACCCCGATTCAACCCCGAAAATCCGAGTCGTCGCAAATATGAGTTGCCGACCAGCCCGGCTTGTATTTTATTGGCATTGCGTTAGAATAGGGCGAACAGCGGGGTGGGTGTTATCGGTCTTCCAAATTGGGAAAGGGGTGTTGCGCTTACGCCGCAGTGATTGCATAGTCAAGTATTCAATCCCATAGGGTTTTTCTGTGAGCAACGAATTTACATACGATCGAATTAACGATTACTCTGCCGTCAAAATTAGTCTTGCCAAACCGAGCGATATTCGCGGTTGGTCGTACGGAGAAGTCAAAAAACCGGAAACGATAAACTACCGAACCTATCGGCCTGAGCGCGATGGGCTTTTCTGCGAAAAGATATTCGGGCCCGAAAAGGATTGGGAATGTGCCTGCGGGAAATATCGGGGGATGAAGTACAAAGGGATGACGTGCGACCGATGCGGCGTGAAAATAACACACAGCCGGGTACGCCGTAAACGGATGGGTCATATAGACCTCGTTGCCCCCGTCGTGCATATTTGGTTTTTCAAAGCAGCGTCAAGCCGACTGGCGACACTTCTTTCGATGAAAGCAAGCAGTCTGGAAAAAGTTATCTATTTTCAGGACTATGTCGTCATCACGCCCGGCGAAACGAATACGAAAGTCGGAGAACTCCTGAACGAAGAGGAATATAGAAAATGCCGGGCAGAGGATACGTCGGGCAAGTTTCAAGCCGATATGGGGGCAGAAGCCATTCGAAAACTGCTCCAGAATCTCGACCTCGTGAAACTTTCCGAGGAACTCCGTGTTGAAATGACGGAAACCAAATCGAAGCAGCGAAAAAAAGATATTATCAACCGCCTTAAACTCGTTGAGGCCTTGCGTGATAGCGATAACAAGCCGGAATGGATGGTATTAGATGTCGTACCGGTTATACCGCCGGATTTGCGGCCTTTGGTCTTGCTGGAGTCGGGAACGTTTGCGACGAGCGATTTGAACGATCTGTATCGGCGTATTATTAACCGAAATTCCAGGTTGAAAAAACTCGTTGACCTAAATGCTCCCGAAGTTATTATCCGCAATGAAAAACGGATGCTTCAGCAATCCGTCGATGCTTTGTTTGACAATAACCGGTGTCGCCGGCCAGTATTGGGGTCGAGCAACCGCCCGCTGAAATCAATTACCGATATGATCAAGGGCAAGCAAGGTCGATTCCGCGAAAACTTGTTGGGGAAACGGGTTGACTATTCTGCCCGAAGCGTCATCGTCGTTGGCCCGCATCTTCGGTTGCACCAATGCGGCCTTCCGAAAAAGATTGCTTTGGAACTTTTTCAACCGTTTATCATTCGCCGATTGAAAGAGTTGCAACATGCCGACACGATCAAGAGCGCGAAGAAAATGCTCGAGCGAAAAGACGAGGAAGTTTGGGACATTTTGGAAGAGGTGATACAAAATCACCCTGTGCTTCTCAACCGTGCTCCGACCCTTCACCGGATGGGGATTCAAGCGTTCGAACCTATTTTGGTTGAGGGGAATGCGATTAAATTGCATCCGTTGGTATGCCGGGGTTTCAATGCGGACTTCGACGGCGACCAGATGGCCGTGCATCTTCCGCTTTCGCTCGAAGCCCAGGTCGAAGCACATACCCTGATGCTGTCGACGAACAACATTTTCAGTCCGGCAAACGGTGCGCCGATTATTTCGCCGTCGCAGGACGTTGTGATGGGATGTTATTACCTGACAATGGAACGGCCTGGCGTAACTGGCGAGGGGATGGCCTTCGCAAGCCGGGAAGAGGTTTTACTCGCCCACGCACACGAAAAAGTTGACTTGCACGCAAAAATCAAAGTCCGAATGTCTAAAGGCCGATGGTTGAAAACGGATAAAAAAGTCGGCACCGGCAAAATATTTGAAACAACGCCGGGTAGAATCATCTTTAACGACATTTTGCCGGAGGGGATGCCGTATTATAACGATACGCTTCGTTCGGCTGGATTGCAGGCAGTGATTAGCGATTGTCATGAATACATAGGGCGCCGGGAAACGATTGATTTGCTTGACCGTCTCATGCGGGCGGGTTTTGAAGGCAGTACGAAGAGCGGATTATCCTTTGCGACGGACGACCTCGTTACGCCGAAAACGAAGGCCGAAATTATCGATAACTCGGAAAAAGAAGTCGAAAAAGTCCGACGCCGATATGAAGACGGAATCATTGCCGAAGTCGAACGGTATAACAAAGTTTTGGATACCTGGACGCACGCCCGGGAAGAGATTACCGCCCAAATGATGAAGGAACTCGAAATTGATGACCGAAAAGAGCGGGGCTGGGAAAAATGGTATATCAACCCGATTTATTTGATGGCGATTTCCGGTGCGAGGGGCGGTCAGGAGCAGATTCGTCAATTAGCGGGTATGCGGGGCTTGATGGCCAAGCCGAGTGGTAAAATTATCGAAACACCCATTAAGGCGAACTTCCGTGAAGGCTTAAACGTACTCGAATACTTCAGTTCGACACACGGTGCCCGAAAGGGGTTAGCAGATACCGCATTGAAAACAGCCGACTCCGGCTATATGACCCGAAAATTAGCCGACGTCGCCCAAAACGTCGTCGTTACGATGGATGATTGCGGTACAACGCAGGGGATTACGAAGGGGGTTATTTATCGGGGAGAAAAGGTCGAAGTCAGCCTGGCCGACTCCATTTTGGGACGCGTGTCTCGTGCAAACATCGTGCACCCGATTTTAGACGAAGTCATTGTCCGGGAAAACGAATTGATCACCAGGGAAATTGCCCGAAAAATTGAGGAACTTGATTTAAGCCGAATTCAAATCCGCAGTCCGATGACATGTGAGGCAGAACTTGGAATTTGTGCAAAGTGTTACGGTATGGACCTATCGACCAGCCAATTGGTGGAGCAAGGGCTTGCCGTAGGGATTATTGCCGCACAAAGTATCGGCGAGCCCGGTACACAGTTGACGATGAGGACGTTCCATATCGGCGGCGTGGCATCGCGGGATGTCGAAGAAAGCGATGTCAAATCCAAACACAGCGGATTTGCCAAATTTGTCCAACTCGAAGTCATTGAAAACCAGGCCGGACAAAGTGTTTCGTTATCCCGAAACGGGGCAGTGGCGATTGTTGACCAAAAAGGCCGGGAAATGGAACGCTATGCGATTCCGATTGGGGCAGCGATTGTCGTAAAAGACGGGGCCAAAATTAATGTCGGCGACGTGATATGCAACTGGGACCCGCATAATGTGCCGATTCTCGCGAAAGTTGCCGGTAAGATTCATTTCGTCGAAATCGTTGACGGGGAAACCGTTCGGGTAGAGAAAGACTTGAACACCGGCAAAGACGTTCGTACCGTGATGGATCTCAAAGGCGACCGGGTACCTCAAATTGATATTATGAGCGCAGACGGCAAGGAAGTTTTGGACTTCTATTACATTCCTGGCCGGGCGATTGTCGAAGTGGAAGACGGGGCGGAAGTTAAACGAGGAGCCTTGCTGGCGAAAACGCCGCGGGATGTCGGTAAAACGCAAGATATTACCGGCGGTTTGCCCCGTGTTACGGAAATCTTTGAAGCAAGAAAACCAAAAGACCCCGCCGTAATTGCCGAAATTGACGGTATCGTCGAACTCGGCCCAAAACGCCACGGAAAACGAACTATCATCGTGCGAAATGACGAAACAGGCATCGAACGTGTTCACGATATTTCACACGGAAAACACCTTCGGGTACAGGCCGGCGACCCGGTCAAGTCGGGCGATGCAATTACCGACGGACCCCTTGTCCCACACGACATCTTGCGTATCTCCGGCGAAGAAGAAGTTCAGGAATACCTGGTTCGGGAAGTGCAAAATGTTTATCGAAGCCAGCGGGTTAAAATCAATGACAAACATCTCGAAGTCATTATCTCGCAAATGCTTCGCAAAGTGCGGATTGAGACGTCAGGGGATACGAAACTGCTGGAAGGAGTCCAAATTGACCGATTCCAATTCCGAAAGGCGAATAAAGATATTGCATCCTGCGTGAAAGTTATAGAGCCGGGCGATACCGGACTGGAACCAAACACGATTATTCGGCGTGAAGAATTTGAACAAATCAACGATGCAACCGAAGCGGAAGGCGGAAAGCCGGCAACTTGCAAAAAAACCGAACTTGCCCACGCATCGACGCAGTTACTGGGGATCACTAAGGCAGCAGTACAAAGTTCAAGTTTTATATCAGCAGCCAGTTTCCAAGAAACGACGAAAGTCTTGACGGAAGCCGCCTTGGCAAGCCGAACAGACCATCTGATCGGCTTAAAAGAAAACGTCATTTTGGGACACCTTATCCCGGCAGGGACTGGGTTCAATTCATACCAAAATTCGCAATGGAAATTAAAAGACGAAATGGCCTTGGCATTGGAAACGATGCAGACTCCGGTCGCCAAACGGGAATATGCCCTATTGAATGATCTGCCAACCGTCTCGCCAGGGGACACCGTCGGCGATGCCGATATTGACTATACTACGCAGTTTTTCAATGATACGCTGCCGGATGCAGACAATGACGCTTTTGACGACGACATTGCCGGAAGTTTTGATGATTGATTGCAGAAAAAACCATGTTATTGGAGAGAGTAGCATCCAAGTGGTACAATTTCTCTTGACACACATCTGAAGAATTGTCATACTTCGCTCGTTGTGGTTGCCTTCAAGGAAGATTTATCCATGTTCAGTCCCGGTCGATATGTGCCCGATCCGACCGCAGGTATCGATAATCCCAATGCCCTGCCGCCTCCGATCATCCAAAAGCGTTCCCGCAATCGAAAAAAATGTCAGTGTCCCCACTGCAACTATCTTGCTCGAAGGCACGATATTCGAAAACGACCGTTGCATCACATTGGGGACTCCCACTCTGGCCGCCCCATCGAAATCATCCTCATTCATTCCATTCACTACTGCTGTAAATGTAAGACATACTTTAACATTGATACCACCGACATTGCCGATCCCGGCTCACACTACACGAAACAAGTTGTTGATTTAGCCATTCGCTTTGTCGCCGAAGATGGGTCTCCCTATCGCGATGCCAGTTGGCGGCTCTGGCGAGACCACCGAGTTTTTGTTCCCTTCGCCACCCTCCAAAACTGGGTTGAGGCGGCAGGAAAAAAAAATGTACTCCAAAATTGAAAGCAACGAATATCTTGACTGGGCATTCGAAAACTTTTCCGGTTACATTGCCGCCGATGAAGTCTATGATGGACCGTTTTGTATTCTGTATCTCGTTGATAACCGCACCTACAAAAAATTGATGTATCGTGTTCTTGATAAGTCTCCGAAAGCCGAAGACATTTTGAAACTACTCCAAGAGTTTCGGCAAGTTCTTGTGCAATGCAAACGGGAGTTGCTTGGTATCACCACAGATGGTTCCGCGTTGTACACGGAGCCTGTTCAGACTGTATTTCCCGGTATTCGGCATCAGATTTGTGAGTTTCATGTCAAGAAGGAAGTTAACAAGGCAGTACTGAAAGCAGTGGCACAAGTTCGTCGCGAACTTGCCAAGACAAAAGCGAAACTGAAACGTGGCCGTCCTTCGACGAAGGAAGAGAAGGCGGCGGTTCAGCAGAATGAACGTATCCAAGCGAAGAGAACGGCGTTGTTTGAACATCGTTTTCTTTTCGTGCAGAAAGAGTTGTCAGTGGAGGAGCGGGAGACATTTTTGAATATTACGCGTGGCTTGCCGGAATTG
>Ga0099364_10003768_pt1 | contig 23334 bp, 15 predicted proteins | sample TergutTh196P3_FD_73070 | JGI IMG/M metagenome (GOLD analysis project Ga0099364, IMG submission 73070) | Microcerotermes parvus P3 segment gut microbial communities from Pointe-Noire, Republic of the Congo - Th196 P3 | ecosystem: Host-associated > Arthropoda: Insects > Digestive system > Gut ...
CTGATGAGTGTGGCAAAACAAACATGACGCTGCAAAGCAGGATGGCCTAACTGAAACCACACTACCTCACCGCCAAAATAGTCAAGTTATTTTCTGACAAGTCCTTACGACTTCACTTTCCCGGCCACAGGGCTGGTGCTTCGGCTGCAGGGCTGACACCATGAGTGCTCCAAAATCATGGGCTGGCATATCCGGCAGAACACCAAAGGTTTTGGCTGCTGCCCTGTTGTACGCGATTACATCGCCATTTTCATCCCACACGCAGCAGGGCAGTATGCTTGCATGCAGCAGGGTGTTCACTCGCTGCTGTGCTTCTTCCAGGCGCAAATCGGTGACGTCCTGTGCGTACACCAGCACACCTTCAAAATGATCAGTCTCGCCCGTTATCTTTTTGTAATTGATCTGGTAGAGGCGCTTTTCTCCGTCAGGCAAGACTATTGTGTCGTTTTCAAAAAAGTATGTCTCCCCGGACAGGACACGCTCCAGGCGGCGAATCGCACCCGGATACAGATTTTCATCGTAGATCAGTCCGTATACTTCCTGTGCAGACCTGCCAAGAAGCGTTTCCCCCTCACCGATGCCTGCCAGATCTGGCAGGCTGTCGCTGTGATACAGGATTTTCATTTCGGGATCCAGCAGGACAGAGTAGCAATGTGCGCTTTTTACCAGTGCTTTCGCATAGACATCGAGCCACTTCACTTCACAGACACTCTCGTTTGCATCATTTGTCGCAACATGAAAGTTCCGGGTTGGTTTACTTGCAGTCATCTTGTTACTTTTACTTCAGGTATTTCAAAAACACGGGCAGCGAACCCCGTTGACTTCTGGTGAGCGGATGAACTGCCCATCCCCGGGGCTGCACAAGTCCTGACAAAGAGGCCTGTCCTCCACAGCCACTTTGTCAGGGGCACGGTCCTGTGAATACATCAGATCTGTTTCACGAGGACCGTGTCTTCCAGGTCACGGGCAATTCATCTTTTCCCTGCCTCAGGTCCGGATGAAATCCTGAGGCGAATTATCCGGAAACTGTCACGATGGCTCCAGTTCCGGAACTGGCACAGATCAGAACTCCTCCCAGTCATCAACGTCATCTGCTGGCCCCCGTGTTACGGGTGCTGACAGACGTGGTGCCGTTGCTGCCACTCTGACAGGAATGAGCGACTTTCTTGCTGCCGGTTTTACTGCAGAAGATGCTCTGGTTGCCGGTGCCGACCTTCTGCCGATCTCGTCTTCTCTGCCCAGTCTGAATCGTGCAGCAATTTGCACGAGCGCCCGCGCCTGGTCCTGCAGACTCTCGGAAGCTGCAGCGGCTTCCTCAACGAGTGCTGCATTCTGCTGTGAGACGGTATCCATTTCCGTTACTGCCTGATTGACCTGTTCAATCCCTGTGACCTGTTCCTGGGTTGCAGACGATATTTCTGTCATGATGTCGTTGACGCGCTGAATGCCCGAAACAATCTCCCGCATGTTGGAGCTTGATTCATTGACATAACGGGTTCCTGCTTCAACCCGTTGCACGGAATCATCAATGAGTGACTTGATTTCCCGTGCGGCGGCCGCGCTGCGTTGCGCGAGATTGCGCACTTCTGTTGCAACAACAGCAAAACCCCGTCCCTGCTCACCTGCGCGCGCTGCTTCAACGGCAGCGTTCAGTGCCAGGATGTTTGTCTGAAAGGCAATGCCATCAATTACACTGATGATGTCAACAATTTTTGCGGAAGACTGGTTGATTTCGTCCATTACGCGCTCAACCTGTATTGAAGACTCTCCACCTTTGACTGCCATGTGCGCAGCGGATGCGGAAAGCTGGTTGGCCTGTCTGGCGTTATCGCCGTTCTGGCGTACCGTTGATGTGATCTCTTCCATACTGGAAGCGGTTTCCTGCAGGGAACTTGCCTGCTGCTCTGTGCGTGCAGACAGATCCTGGTTACCCGCAGCAATCTGCGAAGATGCTGTTGCTATGGTGTCAGCGCTGACTCTTACCTCCGAAATGGACTGGAACAGACTTTCATTCATGTCACGCAATGACTGCATGAGCATGCCGGTTTCATCTTTAGATGTAACTTCAATCCGGCTTGTCAGATCTCCTGAAGCAACGGTCTGGGCCAGTTGCACCGCCCTGTTCAGTGGCCGGACAATACCCAGGGTCAGAACAAGTGAAAACAGGATGCCTATTGCAAAGGCAACTGCGGTAAGGACAGACAGCAGGACTTTTGCGAAATGGTCCGTCTGCACGACCGCGTCCGCCAGTTTTTTGGCTTGTGAGTCAATACTGTCAGCAAATTTTTCTATTGCTGCTATATATTCGTCCCGGGCCGGGATCATCTTGTCGAAAGCAGTCTTCCTGGCCCGTGCATACCCTTCCGGCGTGCCTTCTGCCTTGTACTTTGCTATTTCTGACCGGACGGCGATGTATGCTGTACGCAGCCGCCCGATTTCGTCCAGAATCACCCTGTCCGCTGCTGTCAGTTTGGGGTAGGCCAGAATTTTGTTCTGAAGTTCACTGACCTGGCTGCTTGTTTCGCTGATTGCACGGCTGAAATAGGCTTCATCTTCCGGGTGTGACGACAATGAATATGCCAGTTGCCTTGCTCCGTTCGTTCTGGTAGAGCCAAGCCAGCTGAACGCATCTTTTTCCACGGCTACTTTTGCTGCTATTTCGTCTGAAATATCAGCAACATTTATCAGTGCCCACATTGCCACTCCGACAAGAACACCCATCAATCCCAGCACCAGGGCAAAACCAATGCCCAGCCTTGCACCAATTCTCAAGTTTCTCATACGACATTACTCCTTTATTTGAAACAACTCTTAATCTGACTGGGGGAAAAGTACGTCTACTACCTGATTTAGAGTCATTTTTTTTGTCGTGCTGAATTGGTGTTCCGCTTTCACGTACAATTTGATGGTGCAAATTCATACCCAAAAAAACAATCCGCGAGCAATAATTGCCTCGCGGACCTTGGATATATGAATGGTGCACTTAGTATTCGTGTCTACTACAAACTACCAGCTTTACCCAGACAAACTACCTGTCTACTACATCCTGAGTTCCGCGCTTTTTACCACAGAGACTTATCAGCTCTATTTCTTAGCTTGGTCTATTATAAATCAACTTGAATATTTTCGTGCAAGCGCTCACAAAAACCACGCGCACATTGTATTTTCAACAACTTATGCGTGTCTGAATGCGCATGTCCAGGTGTCCGGTTTTCGGAGCAGGCTGTATCAGTTGCATGGCGCAGCCCCTTGCTGCTTTTTTTTTGCACTGACCGGGAGCTGTGCGTACGATACTGGAAAGAATCTGATTTTTCCGGGCCGGGTCAGGGCTTTAACCGTTTTACGCAACGGCATCTGAGTGCTCATGGGCGAGAAAACATTCCAACATCGGTCCGGAACCTGTTTACACGCCGCCAAATGATTGCGGACTTCTCTGGTCAAACAGAACTTTTTTTACTGGCTGCTCCCTGCAGGGAGGGGTAGTTGACTGCCATATTGCAACCGTACCTGGTCTTTTTGTACAAAAAGTCGCCCAAAACGCAAAATCTTGTGTCGTATCAGGCCACATTTGGGCACATCTGCTCAGAGAACATTTTCATTTTGCACTGATCCTGATAAAATCATCATAACTGCCAAACCAGACAGGTTGGCCTGAAACGGTGCCAGTCCCATTTTTGTTGAATAGCAGGTTCCCCATGCCATATGCACTCAGAAACCAAAACAACGAAATTGTCGCCCTGACAGCTACGCCCAACATTGAAGGCGATCTCGAGATTTCCTTCAGTGACCCTGATGTGCTGGACTTTCTGGCAACCCAGGTACCCCAGGGCGCACGTGAAAGCAGATTCAATCAGCTGCTGGCTGATGACCTGCGGATGATTCGTATTGTGGAAGACCTGATAGACCTTCTGATAGCAAAAGGTGTCATTCGATTCTCCGAACTGCCTGAAGCAGCCCAGCGCAAACTTCTCGAAAAGAAAGTACGGCGCGATGAACTCAACCAGGCAAATGACATTATTGTTGACGACTCCATTCCCTTTTTTTAAAGATAACGAACGGGAGAAAAAAAGAATATAAACTTTCCGGCAAACACTTGAAGAGGAAGGGAATCGGCCTCCGGACATCAGGATTGTTCCTTGAGAATCACCTGGTTTTCGTTATGGGAAGACTAGGAAATGTCCTGTTTTTTGCAGGAGGGAACACAATGCCCGTACAAGGCCAGCGTGTGATCGAGAATTTCGAAGCCGAATTTCTTTGCAATTTCGCGCTGACGATGTTCTATCTGGTCATCATGAAATTCTTCAACCCGTCCACAATCAAGGCAAACCAGGTGATCGTGATGCGATCCTTCGTTTAATTCGTACACAGCTTTGCCAGGCTCGAAGTAATTGCGCGCAAGAAGACCCGCCTGTTCAAACTGGGTCAACACGCGATAGACTGTTGCAAGGCCAATTTCAATGTTGTCGGCCAACAGCTGACGATAGACATCTTCAGCACTCAGATGACGGACCGTGTTTTGCTGGAAGATATCTAGAATCTTCAGACGTGGCTGGGTAGCTTTGAGGCCGCTCGCCTTGAGTTCTGCCGGATTGTCACTTGTGGTTGCGTTTTTTGTCATTATCAATCGGGAAATAAAGGCATATTAAAAAAAATCAGCTTGTTTTTTCCTGGTGCTATATCATATAGTGTTTGCTTTTCAATCTCAATCAATTTGTCACACTGAAAAATATCGCAATGCATACAACATTGTCTTTAAGGAAATGCCTGCCAGTTCTGCTTGCTGCAGCGACTTTGCTAACTGGATGTGGCACCGTAACAAAGAAAACCTTCCTTGGTGAGCCTGTAGAAAGTGATGCGGGTACGCTTCCTCCCATGACGCGTGATGAAGATCGCGTGAGAACGGATGGTCTTGCGCGCAATCCGGCTCTGGATAGCGAAGTTACAGGTGGGCTGGGTATACTCAGAGGTCTCCTGACCCCGTACCGCATCAATATTCAGCAGGGAAACTTCATTTCTTATGAAATGCTCGACAGGGTCCAGCCAGGCATGACGAGAGAACAGGTTCGCTTTGCACTGGGAACCCCGCTTATTACGGATATTTTTCGTGATAACCGCTGGGACTATGCTTTCCGGCTGCAAAAACCGGATGGCGAACTGACCAATAATCGCGTGGTGGTCTTTTTTGAGGGTAATCGCGTGTCAAGAATTTATCATGACCCGCTTCTGCATGAAGCAGATTACGTCGACGCAATCATGACGCCGACTTCGCGACGCAAAAAGACCACTACACGGATTGCTCCCGTCGCTCCAGCCGAAGCTTCCTATGCAGCCGATCCGGATCATTTATATGAAGGCGCAGTCCTTGACCCTGATGATCCAATCGCGCAAGTTTACGCAACTGACGCCCAGCAGAGAACGCCTGGCACAGCTGCAGATACCCGCACACCGCCTGTTTCGCCCGAAAAACCGGAGATAGCTCCTGTTCTCATACCGATACCCGCGCCTTTGATCGAAGAAGAGCCTGTTGCGGTACATGAAGAAGCCATAGTTGTACATGAAGAGCCCGTTGAGAGGGCTCCACGACCGGTTCCTGCTGAAACAGTCCGGCCTGTGCCGACGGTTCCGGATGCGATGGAATCTGCATATTTTCCTGAAGAAACTGTCCCCGAAGAAACTGTCCCCGCAGTTACTCCGGCACCAACAGCAGAACCCACTCCGGTTATGCCTGTTACAGAGGAGCCCTTGGCTGCACCTGTAGCAGAGCCCACCCCGGTTACGCCTGCTGACAAAGAGCTGGTAATTACTCCTGTTCCGGTTGTTGAGATGCCGGCGGCTCCTCCAGCGCAGGAGCCTGGACCCGCTGTGCCTGCCCCTGAACCGGTCCGGCAGGTAATACCGCCAGGACCGGCGACACCTGCCGGAGCCGACACAACAGAAGGAGAATATGAAGATTTCCAGGCAGCACCCCATTCGGTCCGACAGCTGGAACAACTCATGCAATCACGATAGAGGGTACTTACGATGAATCCATTAAAAATTGCCATTGCCGGGGCCAACGGGCGCATGGGGCGCATGCTGACTGAAGCACTTCTGGATGCTGACGATGTTGTGCTGACAGGCGCACTGGATCTGCCCACTTCGACAAACATCGGTACCGATGTCGGCCACTTTCTCGGCAGACATACCGGTGTCATCATCGAGTCCGACCTTGCAAAAGCTCTGAAAGACGCAGAGTACCTCATCGACTTTACGCGTCCGGAAGGTACTCTGGAGCATATTCAGTACTGCGCACAGCACAATATACGCATGATTATTGGCACAACCGGGTTTTCCGACGATGACAGGGAAGCCATTGCCAGAGCGGCGCAGAAAATCCCCGTTGTTTTTGCGCCCAACATGAGCGTGGGAGTGAATGTCACGCTCAAGCTGCTGGAACTGGCCGCACAATATTTTTCCCACGGTTACGATATTGAAATCATTGAAGCGCACCACCGCCACAAAATCGATGCACCATCCGGCACTGCACTTAAAATGGGTGAAGTCATCGCAAATGTCCTGGGTCGCGACCTGAAAGAATGCGGGACATTTGTGCGGGAAGGAATAACCGGTGAGCGGGACCCTTCGTCAATCGGCTTTGCAACCATCAGAGGAGGCGACATTATCGGTGACCATACCGTTCTTTTTGCAGGGACTGGAGAGCGGATTGAAATCACCCACAAGTCCGCATCCCGCGCCTCTTATGCAAAGGGAGCCCTCATAGCAGCGCGGTTTCTCGCGGATAAGCCCAGTGGGCTGTATGACATGCAGGATGTGCTGGGAATCAGGGAAACCTCCAGTACCTGAGCGCATTCGAAGTAACGGGGGCCGGTGTATGCACCGACCTGCAGACACCGGCCCCCTGCCTTCCGGTTGCCCGGACAGCCAAAAAATCGAAGCTGTCCACCCACAGGCCCGATGACCTGTATCGTTTTACTGCCCCTGCCCGCCCGAAACAGCGAATAATCCGGAAGCATTTACGGCTCTGCCGCACTGGATGTGGATCCGGGTTCCTTTTTTAGTCTTTGCAATATTTCTGTTACCTGACATGCACGAAAAATACAACCCGACCGAACTCGAAAATACCGTACAGGCTCACTGGAAAGCAACGGATGCCTTTCTGTCCGTCGAGAACGACCCCCGCTTTCCAAAAGGAAAATTCTACGCCTGCTCCATGCTTCCGTATCCTTCCGGTCGACTTCACATGGGACATGTGCGCAACTACACCATCAATGACGTGATGTATCGCTATTTGCGCATGAACGGATACAACGTCCTGCAACCCATGGGCTGGGATGCCTTTGGCATGCCAGCTGAAAATGCCGCAATGGAAAACAATGTCCCTCCTGCGCAGTGGACCTATTCCAATATTGCCTACATGAAAGAACAGCTCGAATCCATGGGATTTGGCATTGACTGGTCCCGTGAAATCGCCGCCTGCGATCCCGCATATTACAGGTGGAACCAGCAGATGTTTCTGGAAATGCTGGAAAAGGGCGTCATCTACCAGCGAACAGGAACCGTCAACTGGGACCCGGTTGACCAGACTGTCCTGGCTAACGAGCAGGTCATTGATGGCAGAGGCTGGCGTTCCGGCGCACTCATTGAAAAACGCGAAATACCCATGTATTACGCCCGCATTACCGATTATGCTGAAGAACTGCTTGATTTTGCAGAAAACGGACTGCCAGGCTGGCCGGAACGCGTCCGGACCATGCAGGTCAACTGGATCGGCAAGTCAACCGGTGTGCGCTTTGCCTTCCCGCATGACATAAAAGATGACAATGGCAATCTGATTGGTCAGGGCAGGCTCTGGGTATTTACCACACGTGCTGACACCATCAAAGGCGTAACGTTCTGCGCGGTTGCACCCGAACATGAACTGGCCGGATTTGCTGCCAGAACAAACCCTTCCCTTGCCGCATTTATCGAAAAATGCAAAACAGGCAGCACCAGTGAAGCCGACGTGGCTACCAGAGAAAGCAGGGGAATGCCTACCGGACTCTTTGTACGGCATCCGCTCACGGATGAAATGATCGAAGTGTGGGTGGGCGACTATGTTCTGATGGGCTACGGTGATGGTGCCGTGATGGCAGTGCCCGCCCATGACGAGCGAGACTTTGCATTTGCCCTTCAGTATGACCTTCCCATTCGCCAGGTCATCGGCTTTGATGACAGGGATTTCTCTGAAGACGCCTGGCAGGACTGGTATGCTGACAAGGACAGCGGTTACTGCATCAATTCCGGTGCATATGACGGACTTTTTCACAAGGACGCCGTCGCCGCCATTACTGCGACACTTTCTGAAAAAGGGCTTGGCGAAGAAGCCATCACCTACCGTCTGCGTGACTGGGGCATTTCCCGGCAGCGCTACTGGGGGACACCCATTCCGATCATTCACTGCGCTTCCTGCGGTTCCGTTCCTGTTCCCCGGGAAGATCTGCCGGTCATTCTCCCGGAAAACCTCGTGCCCGATGGCACCGGCAACCCCCTGAACCGGGAAGAGTCGTTTCTGCATGTTTCCTGCCCCATCTGTGGCAATGCTGCCCGAAGGGAGACCGACACGATGGATACCTTTGTCGACTCCTGCTGGTACTTTCTCCGCTACTGCTGCCCGGACAACCAGGGTGCCATGGTTGATGAGAAAATGGATTACTGGATGCCGATGGATCAGTATATTGGCGGTATCGAGCACGCAGTCCTGCATCTTCTGTATGCCCGCTTCTGGACCAAGGTCATGCGCGACTTCGGTCTCGTGAAGTTTGATGAACCCTTTGTCAGGCTGCTTACGCAAGGCATGGTACTGAATGACACCTTCTACCGGGAAGATGCATCGGGGCGCAAAACCTGGTTCAATCCCGATGATGTCGAACTGACCAGCGACGACAAGGGACGCCCGGTCACGGCCACGCTCAGGGAAGATGGCAAACCTGTTTTTATTGGTGGCATAGAAAAAATGTCCAAATCCAAAAACAACGGCATTGACCCACAGGCCCAGATTGACCGCTATGGTGCGGATACTGCCCGTCTTTTTATCATGTTTGCCTCTCCGCCGGAGCAGACGCTTGAATGGTCCGGTACTGGAGTGGAAGGTGCGCAACGCTTTTTGCGCAGGGTCTGGGCCTGGGCCCTGGCCAACCGGACAGTCATTGCTTCAGGTGCAGACCTCATGCCTGCGGATCTTTCTGAAGAGCAAAAGCAGATCCGCTTCAGAATCCATCAGGTATTGAGGCAGGCCAGCTATGATTACGAGCGCGTCCAGTACAACACGGTTGTATCTGCCTGTATGATCATGCTCAATACCCTGGAAGCATCCAGACTGGATGATACGCCTGCGTCGCACGCCATCATTCGCGAATGTTTTTCGATTTTTTTGCGGGTTCTGTATCCGGTTGCACCGCACATAAGCTCTGTTTTGTGGAAGGAACTCGGTTATGGTCATACGCTGTCGGACATTCTGGATGCACCATGGCCTCAGGTTGATGAAGCAGCGCTTGAGCGCGACGAGATAGAAATGGTCATTCAGGTCAATGGAAAACTGAGAGGCAACATGCGCATTGCCAGAGATGCCGACCGGGAAGCCATTGAGGCTGCAGCGCTTCTGAACGAGAACGCAGCCAGATTTGTTACGGGCACTCCCTCAAAAATCATTATTGTGCCCGGGCGTCTGGTCAACATCGTTGTACCCGAGGTCAGCTGACTCGTTGACTGATCTGCCTGCAGAACACGACACATGCAGTCTGCCGTTTTTTCTGTGACCCTGATTTGTTCAGTAAAGTTGTGCAAGGATTTTTTCCCATGAAACATCACCGCTATCTTTCTTTTGCACTCATTTCTCTCGTTTGCGCCCTTATGCTGTCTGCCTGCGGCTTTGCCCTGCGCGGATCCACGGACGACTTCAGACTGCCTTTCAGGACAGTGCACGTGAATGTTCCAGACAACACGCTTTTTGGCATAACCATAAAACGCCAGATCCGCAGTGCCGGTGCAGAGGTCGTCAGTGACCCGAAGCATGCGGATGCCCTGTTGCAGATTTTGCAGACAAAAAGGGAAAGAGAGGTTCTTTCTCTGACAGCGGCAGGCAGACCTCGTGAATTTGCGCTCTTTTATACATTCAGCTATCAGGTCTCCAGCCCCGAAAAGCAGATTCTTTTAGGGCCTCTTGAAATTCGCTTCAGACGCACGCTTACCTATGACGAGTCCCAGGCCTACGCCAAGGAAAAAGAAGCTGATCTGCTTTATACGGATATGGAAAATAACGCCATAACGCAGGTTATCCGCAGAATAGCCAGCATTGAAGTGACCAGGAGTGATTCTGGCGGTGACGAACCACCTCTGTAGGTACTGCCTTCTTTTTTGCAAAACCATATGCAACTCAAACACGACGCACTTGATGCGCATTTGCGCAAAACCCTGGCACCGCTGTATGTCGTCAGCAGTGACGAGCACCTGCTGCTCCTGGAAGCCGCTGACAAGATACGTCAGGCAGCCCGAAGCAGAGGTTGCACGGAGCGTGACATTCTCACTGTCGAGCGCAATTTCAAATGGGGCGAACTGCGCGCTGCCAACAGTACCCTGTCCCTGTTTGGCGACAAAAAACTCATTGAACTCAGAATACCGTCGGGCAGGCCTGGTGTGGAAGGTGGCAAAGTGTTGCAGAGCTATGCTGACGAGTTGCATCCTGATAACGTAACTCTGATAACATTGCCGAAGCTGGATGCTACGGCAAAAAGAAGTGCCTGGGTCACCAGCCTGCGGGAGAAGGCCATCTTTATTGAAATCCCGGTAGTGGAGCGTCACCAGCTCGGTGGCTGGATTTCCCAGCGTCTCGCACTCCAGAAGCAGAATGCTGACGCCGAATGCATTGCCTTTCTGGCAAGTCGCGTTGAAGGCAACCTCCTGGCAGCGCATCAGGAAATACGCAAGCTTGGCCTTTTGTACCCTGAAGGCAGACTCGAATTTGACCAGGTCAAGGACGCTGTTTTAAATGTTGCGCGCTATGATGTTTTCAAACTCAAGGAAACCATGCTCACAGGCGATACGGCGCATTTCGTCCGTATGATGGAAGGACTCAAGGGTGAAGGACAAGCCCTGCACTTTGTACACTGGGCTATTGTGGATGAAATCCGCACCCTGCTGGACCTGCATGGTGCGCAGGCGCAGGGTCAGGCAATCGGTGCGGCGATGAAAAGCCGGAGAATCTGGGGGGATCGTGAAAAACTGCTCCCGCAGGCCTTACGCAGAATCAGTGCTGACAGACTCCGGCGTGCGCTTCAGGAAGCTGCCCAGGTGGACAAAGTCATCAAAGGACTTCAGGTAAAAACGATTGTCGGGGATGACTGGGATGCACTGCTTCAGCTGGGCCTCGGTGTGACGCAAAGCATCGCCAGAGGACGCTGAATGGCATGTGAGTGCCGCGCTGACATTATGGCCCTGCCCATTTTGCGCGCACACCTTCCGAGCGCTCCGTCAGAGGCCCGGTTCAGACCTGAAAAGAGCGCAATGACAGTATTGCTTCCCTCCCAGGCATATAGCGGGATTTTAAACCTGACAGCGAACTGGTCTGACAACGGTTTCCGGACCTTATGCCTGCGACGGGCCGGCAGCACAAATAACCGGGCTGTTTTCTGGTGCGGGCACTTTGCAGTTCTGCACCAGATCTTGCCACAACCTTCAGCAAAGCAGAGGCGAGTGGCTGTTCTTTAACGCAAATTCTCCCCGAACCCAAATCCGGGGGTCACCTCGTGAGGTCTTGATGAATATCCAGGAATACATGACCCAGATCGGCAAAAAAGCACGCCTTGCGTCGCGCTTCATGTCCAAAGCGGATACCGCTGCAAAAAACCACGCCCTGAATGCGATCGCAGCCGATATTCTTCGTAACGTTGATCGCCTTCTGGAAGCCAACAGCAAGGATCTGGTTGCCGCCCGTGAAAGAAACATCGAGCCGGCGCTGCTGGATCGTCTGACACTCTCTCCTGCCGGCATTGCCAGCATGGCTGAGGGGCTTGAGCAGATTGCGGCTTTGCCGGATCCCGTTGGCGAAATATCGAATCTCAAGTATCGACCGACCGGTATCCAGGTGGGGCAGATGCGGGTTCCGCTGGGTGTTATCGGCATAATCTATGAATCGCGCCCCAACGTTACCGTTGATGCTGCCGGGCTCTGTATCAAAAGTGGCAATGCCACCATTTTGCGCGGTGGTTCAGAAGCAATCCATTCCAATCAGGCCCTGGCGCAACTGGTCCAGAATGGTCTCATAACAGCTGGCCTGCCAAAGGAAGCCGTTCAGGTTGTCGAGACGACAGACCGTGCTGCTGTTGGCGAAATGATCACCATGCCACAATATGTTGACGTCATAGTACCGCGTGGAGGAAAAGGGCTGATCGAGCGGCTGATCCAGGAAGCGCGGGTCCCCATGATCAAACACCTGGACGGCAACTGCCATGTCTACATTGACGACAGTGCTGATCTCGAAAAAGCGCTGACCATCTGCTTTAATGCCAAATGCCAGCGCTATGGTGTGTGCAATACCATGGAAACCCTGCTCGTTGCACGCAGTGTTGCTCCTGTCATTCTCCCACGACTGGCCGAACTGTACCTTACCGAACAGGTCGAGCTGCGCTGTGATCCGCTTTCCATCGAACTGCTTGCCGGCTACCCCTATCTCAAGGCTGCCGTTGAAGAAGACTGGGAAATGGAATACCTCGCTCACATTCTCGCAGTGCGTGTTGTGGATGGTATTGATCAGGCAATCGAACACATCAATACCTGGTCGTCCAACCACACTGATTCCATCATTACCGAGGATTACGGCAATGCACGACGCTTTTTGCGCGAAATCGATTCCGGTTCGGTTATGGTGAATGCTTCTACCCGTTTTGCTGACGGTTTTGAGTACGGGCTCGGTGCTGAAATAGGTATATCCAACGACAAACTGCACGCACGCGGCCCTGTCGGGCTGGAGGGTCTGACCTCTCTGAAATTCATCGTCCTGGGTCAGGGCGAAATAAGAAAATAATCCCGTGCACAGCACAATGCCTGAACAGGCATTGTGCTTCTTTTAAACTGAGGATGCCCAATGTCTGCCCGCCATGATTTCTTTTGCTCCTGTCCGCAGGGACTTGAATCTGTTCTTGCAGAAGAACTCGGCGAGATTGCGCAAATGAGCAACAGTCTGCAGGTGCTCTCCCAGGTGCCTGGCGGTGTTCACTGCCAGGGTCGTCTGGAGGACGCCTGGCTCATGAATCTGCATTCACGGATTGCTTCCCGTGTATTACTTCGTGTGGCACATGGGACGTATCATACGGAAAGTGATCTTTATGATCTGGCTTTTTCTACACAGTGGCAGAAGTGGTTTACCACAGAGAGAACCATCAGAATTGATGTAAGTGCCATAAAATCGCCGGTTAAAAGCACCAATTTCATTGCCTTGAAGATCAAGGATGCGGTTGCTGACCGCTTTCGTCATCACTTTGGTGTACGCCCTTCGGTGGACACAAAGTCTCCGGACATTCCTGTCACCGCACATTTGAGCGGAAACAGCGCCACACTGTATCTGGACACGTCGGGGGAACCGCTTTTCAAGCGGGGCTGGCGCAGCCTGACGGGTGAGGCTCCCATTCGTGAAAATCTGGCTGCCGGCATTCTGCGCATGGCTGGCTGGAAGCCTGGAGTCACTCTGTATGATCCCATGTGTGGTTCCGGCACCATTCTTGCCGAAGCCGCGCAGATGCTGTCAGGCATTGCTCCGGGGGTGAACCGTGAGTTTGCTTTTGAAAAACTGAACGGATTTGATCCGCAAAAGTGGGCTTCGATGAAAAAAACATCAGCTCCACTGTCTCTTCCTGCGGAGCCGACCCTTTTTGGCAGCGACATTTCGATCCGCTCCGTCGAAATCACCCGTTCGAACCTGGAATCTGCGGGCATTCGCATGGAAGTTCCCGTCAGGCAAATGGATGCCCAGAAGATGTTGCCGCCGACAGACAAGCCGGGGATCCTGGTAACGAACCCGCCTTATGGCGAGCGCCTGGGCATGCGCCCTAACCAGAACAGAACGGGTGATGAGGCTGTTGCGCTTTTTTACGACACGCTGGGAAGCACCCTCAAGAGTCATTTTGCCGGATGGCGTATTTTTCTGTTTACGGCGGACAGGGATGTGCCCCGCCTTTTGCGCCTGAAAGAATCCCGGAAAACACCTCTGTACAATGGTGCCATTGAGTGTCGTCTCTTTCGTTTTGATATGACTGCCGGATCGAACCGGAAAAAACCGTCCACCTAGAGGGTGTTGACACGAGATTGTGACCCGGAGCACATATATCAAAACCTCGGACAACGAAAAAACGCAAAAAAAACGAAACAGGACATCAGTCAACCTTTAGCCGAATGATTGCAAAAGCATAAAGCAGTTGAAAATCATAGCTTTAATATTTGTTTGACAAAGCTGTGACAAAACATTCAGTTCACCGGCGACACGTCATAAGTGCCCGTGTCCGGAATCTGACTGCAGCACAGCTGCCTGGATAACAAAGGCAATGGGGTGGAGTTGCCAAAGACAACAGAACCTTTGCAAATCCGGTATTTCTGATTTTTCGCGCAGGAGTACCCTGGAAAGACATACCGCCAGATTCAGGACACCGCAATACTGTCTGTCAGAGATATCGTCGTTGGGGTAAGGAAGGTGCCTGGGCAAAAAATTTTTCGGGAGTTTAACCGGCATCCTGCAGCCTTTCGGCAAGCCAGGTGTTCCTCTGCGTCACTTTATTGTTTCTGATGGCAGCCTGCAGTGCCTTTGGCTCGCCGATCAGAATGCATCTTTCTTTTGCCCGCGTAACACCCGTATACAAAATCGACCTCTGCAGCATCATCCAGTGCGACATTGAAACAACCTGAATAACAGCCCTGGCCTCAGAACCCTGTGCCTTGTGAACAGTAATTGCGTATGACAGTGCCAGGTCTTTCATTTCATTGAGCTGATACGAGACCAGATCGCCTTCAAAATCGACAAGTATCAGCCTGCCATCTTCACCTGCGTCGATATCCTCATTACCATCATCATCGTCCGGATCATCAGCCTCATAAGCACGAGGATTTTGCCGGGAAGCGTCTTCATCCACATCAGACAGCCCAACAATAACCCCCTGGTCTCCATTAAAAACATTCTTGTCATAATTGTTCCTGGTCTGCATCACCCGGTCGCCGGCACGATATTCAACATTGCCAGACACATGCAGGACTTCGCCTTCAGGATTGAACTCTCCCTGCAGCATGCGATTGAGCGCATCCACGCCAACTTCACCCTTGTACATTGGGCACAAAACCTGGATGTCGTTCTGACTGTACCCCAGCTCCTTCAACCTTCTGGCAGCTCGCAGCACGGCAGATGCGATCCACGCCTGTCGCTCATGTATCGGACTCCTGGGGTCAGGCACATGCATCCAGAAAAAATCATCCGTCCTGTTGGTCAGATTGACTGACTGCGAGTCTCCCAGCAGTATGGCCTGGGCATTATGTGCAATAAAAGAGTTTTCGCTCTGACGGTAAATGCGGTCCAGCCTGCACACGGGTATCTGCCCGCTCTTTATGACATCCCTCAAAACCGCACCAGCTCCAACTGACGGCAACTGGTTTTCGTCACCGACAAAAATCATTCGTGCACCGGGCTTTAGCGCAGAAACCAGGCTTCTCGCAAGAAAAACATCAAGCATGGACGCTTCGTCACAGATTACGACATCTGCGGCAAGCGGATTGTTCGGCCCGTAGACGAACGCACCTGCGAAATACCCCAAAAGGCGATGGACAGTTTTTGCCTCCCTCCCCGTACTCTCCGACATTCTTTTTGCGGCTTTGCCCGTCGGTGCACAAAGCGAAATATGAAAATTGGGAGAGGTGGCCGCAAACAGCGTCAACAGGGCCTTGATGATCGTTGTCTTTCCCGTTCCAGGCCCTCCCGTAATCACAGCAACCTGGTTTTCAAGCGAAGTGCGCACAGCTTCACGCTGAGCTGCACCAAGCGACATGTTCTCGTGCTGCTCGTAGCGGTTGAGCAAGCTCTCGAACCGGTCCTGGCTTTGAAGCTTCGCTATCTTCATCCTGCTCAAATCCTGAGCGAGCGTCACTTCTGCATCATAAACACGGCTCAGATAAATGTTCTGTTTACCGTCTTTTGACCGCACCTCCCGAACAGCATCTCGCAATAGCAGTGAATCCAGCCCTCTTCCCAACAGTTCACCCACATCCGGGGGCGCAGAGCCCTCTTCAACGGCACGGTCAGCATCGGCAACACTGGGGAAATCTCCGGGAAGCTCAACAAACCCCATCTCCTGCCTGCATCGTCTGAACAGGTCGTCGCGCTCCAGAAAGCAATGCCCCTCGCTTTGCGCAGCGTTTTCCAGAACATACAGGATTGCCGCAGCCATGCGGTACACACTGTATTTGTCAAACCCTATTCTTTGCGCAGCCACATCGGCAGTCCTGAACCCAATGCCCGAAATCTCAGTTGCCAGCGCCCACGGGTTACTCGTTACTGTCCTCAGCGCAACAGCAGGATCGTCCCACTTGAGAAATATCTTTCTGATAACCCCTGCATGCAGGCCCATCCTTGCAAACTCAACAAGCGCAACACGCCGATGACCAATTTCTGCCCAGGCCTTGACAATGCCCTCCAGCCTGTGCGGACCAATGCCATGAATCTCCAGCAGGCGCTCAGGAGTCTCTTCTATAACACTTGCGGCATCTTCGCCAAAGGCCACCCACATTTTCTCCCCGATAGCCGGGGTCACACCCTTGACAAAACGCCCAACGAGAAAGTCATATATTCCACCACCTCTATAATCTGGCAGGCCAGCACTCGAAATCCTGAGCTGCATGCCGTACTTTGGGTCGTTTTCCCACTTTCCGTCCAGAAGCAGCCTGTCACCAACCTTGACATCGCCAAACAGTCCGGTCGCAGTAATTTTGACCTCTGCCTTTGCATCAGCGCCAACCCTGCAGCTCACAACAGCAAAACCAGTCTGCCCGGACGCAAACACTATACGATCAACAACAACAGCAAAATCAGACACAGATGTGCCTGAAGTAGCAGGAACGTGGGCTTGCGAACTGCCTGTCTGTGTGTGAGTCATAAACATCTCCCGTTAACGAATGCGGCGCAAACATTGTCGCACGCGCATGCGGCGAAACGTGTCGCAAAAACGCGACTCTTTTGCATCACTCCATGCAAACAACTTTTTGCGAAGAAATAGTGTAAAGCGCAGAGGATGTTGACACAAGATTGTGACCCGGAGCACATATATAAAAAACCTGGGGCAACGAAAAAATCATAGCTTTAATATTTGTTTGATAAAGCTATGAGAAAACATTCAGTTCATCGGCGACACGACCTGAGTGACCGTGTCTGCAATCTGATTGCGCCACTCCAGACGGGACAACAAAGGCAATGGGGTGGGGTTGCCAAAGACGACAGAACCCTTGTAAATGCGGTATTCCGGATTATTCGCACAGGGGTACCCTGGCGAGACATAGCGCCAGATTCAGGACACTGGAATATGCCTGTCAGTGATGGCGTCGTTGGGGCAAGGAAGGTGTCCGGGCAAAAATACCTGGGGTTTTGGTTGACAGACCCGATTGACGTCCACAGTTTACCTGGTTGCAAAACAACCCTTTTGTCGAGCGAACCGGGCGTCCTGAGAGCACCACCTCAGGACACCAGGATTCAGGGGGCAACTCCTGAAACAGGGGGGGCGGGTGGTTTCGTACCAGGCTCTGATGCTTCGGATCCGCTTGCAAAATACGTCGTTGATTTCCAGTCCTGCATCCTGATATTTCCATCATATTCCAGGTAAAACTGGGCAAAGTCCGCCGCTGGCAGTGGTCTGCTGAAGCCGAACCCCTGAATGGCGTCACACTCCATCTCTATGAGCAATACCAGTTGCTCCAGCGTTTCAACTCCTTCGGCTACGACCTGGTAATCCAGCCTTTTTGCCATACTGACGATGGCACGGACAACCGCCAGATCCGATGTGTTGGTAACCATGCCATTGACAAATGCACGATCTACTTTCAGAACGTTTGCGTTAAATTTACTCAGATAGGCGAGGCTGGAGTAGCCGGTACCAAAATCGTCAATGCTTATTTGCAGACCATGCCTCTGAAATTCCCGCATAATTCCAAGCGTACGTTCCGTATCGCTCATCAGAAGCGTTTCCGTCATTTCCAGTTCGAGCTGGTCTGGGCGAAGAGAATGCTTTGCAACACTGTCCCAGACCTGTTGGAGCAGGTCCGTTCTCATGAACTGTTCAGGTGAAATATTGACTGAAACTTTGATACTGAAGCCGAATTCATTTTGCCAGGCACGCACCTGACGACATGCCTCATCCAGAATCCAGGGGCCAAGTTCATGAATAAATCCGGTTGATTCTGCAACGGGTATGAAGTCCAGTGGTGGAACAAGCCCTCTTACCGGGTGCATCCAGCGCAACAGAGCCTCGCAACCGATCAGCTGACCTGTCTTCAGTGAGAGAAGCGGCTGATAGACCAGGAAGAAATCCCGGTTTTCCAGGCTTTGCTTCATTTCTTCGATGATCTGTGAATAGGCTTCCAGGTTATGGGACATTTCAGGGCTGTAAAAGGCGTATGAGGACACCTTTGACCCCAGAATGCTTCGTAATGCCATACTGGCATGTGAGAGCAGGTCCGCTGCAGTCTGCGCATGCACGGGATACAGTGCGATGCCCGCAGAGGCTGTCAGAGCCAGCTCTCTGCCTCTGGTTTGAACAGGCCGGGCAATGCTCTCCTGCGCCTGAATGACTGCACGTTCGGCATCATACACACTGTCTATGTTTCTCAGGAGCACTGTAAACGTATCCTGTTCCCGTTCAAGAAGCTGTCCGCCAGAGCCAACAACTGCATTGATGCGATCTGCAATCGTATTCAGCACCCGGTTACTCTCGCGAAATCCGATGTCGTAGTTGACACTGGTAAAGTTGTCCAGAGCCAGTTTCACGATGGCAAACCGGCTGCCTGCCGTTTCCGCAGCGGCTTTTTCGCGGCTTATATGCGTCATGGTTATTTCTGTCCGACGCTGGATTAGCCAGTGACTGCGGAAGTAGTAGTGCCACCCGGTTGCGACAAAGATGAACAGAGTGCCAAATCCTGCCAGCACTGCCAGTAGAATCCGGCTTGCGGTCCGATCGAAGACGCTGGACACATCCGTGATAACGATCATTCTCAGGCGCTCGTCCAGAAGCCGTGTATTTGCTACGTAATACGGAACCGGATCTTTACCAATCAGCATGATATGGCTGTCGGGATCGTCTCTCAGGGGCCGCATGGTCAACTGTTCGAGCTCGGTTCTGCCGTAGCGGTCAAGTCGCGCACTCTCCGAGAGCCTCTTGTAAGAGGAATCCAGGGCCATCAGTTCAAACCTGGGGTCATGCGACTTGATAACGACTCCGAAACGGTCAATCAGCATTCCGTTCCTCTGGAAGATCCAGTTCCGGAAGGCGGAAAGAGTGACTTTACTGGCTACGACGCCGATAACGGAATTATTAAGATAAACGGGCGTTGCAAAGAAAATTCCGGGAACCTGGGTTACTGCGCCGATTGCATACTGATATCCTTTGCTGCCACGTATGCCGTCTATGAAGTAATCGCTGCAATCAAAGCGTTCTCCAACAAAGCTGCCCTCCTGATACGCATTGCTGGCTGCAATGGCAGTACCATCTTTTTTCATCAGCCAGATCTGATCAATCACTTCGTTTTCTTCCTGGGTAAGCCTCAGTTCGGTGTTGATCGCACGCAAGTGCTCCTGCTGCTCATAGTAGGCGCGTCGTTTTTCTACGGGAAGAGAGCTGGCACCCGGATTATGATTTTCAATGTAAATGGCACGAAGGGTTTTTTCCCAGCGGCTGTGAGGCGATACCGTGTATTGCATCAGCTGGAGGCTTTTGGTCATCTCGTTTTCCAGACCTTCAATAGCAGCAGCATTATCTGCCACCACTTCTGAAAGCTGTTGTTTTTCGGCGTACTCTGCAAAAAGGTAAACTGCCACCGAGACAACACAGATCCATGCCAGTGAGGCGAAAAGTGCAACGAAGATATACTGCTTCCTTCTTGACCGTGTTATCCAGGACATTCTTACTCTCCCGAGAGCATGTTGACAAAATAATAATCCGTAAATTCAAAAACCGCTGGAGCCGTACACTCCTTTACTGCGACCTGTTCAACCAGGTTTTTGTGCCTGGTCACTTCATACTACTGCTTTTCCATAATTACGCTTTGTTGACACTTCAGACCGAATGAACAGCCCCTGTCTGAGGCATCCGGCAGTCATCCCGTTCGTGTGGCAGTTCTGCTATCCATTCACATTCAGGAAAAAACGGAACCTTTGCGCGGTCCTGTTCAGATTTTCAGGTTTTCGTGAGATTTTCCTTTTAAAACCGGCTCTGCTATCAGGTGTCTGTTCAGGATTCACGACCACGCCTGTGGGCATTGGTGCTGTTCAGGTTGGGTGCCGTCGTGTGAGAAAAACCACTGGGGTGCCGGTAGAGCAGATTCAGGCAGTGAAACAGAAAAAAACAGACTCGCACGAAAAATCAGGAAAGAGAGGTTGTTGAAGTGGACTTTGTTGGAATTATGACTCATAACTTTAGCAGTCTCCAACGACTGTCCTGGTGGCACAGCAATAATGTGCGTGGTGCGTGGTGCGTGGTGCGTGGTGCGTGGTGCGTGGTGCGTGGTGCGTGGTGCGTGGTGCGGTTTGTCCAGCATATCACAATTTCTGCCCAATGTAAACACAATTTCTGTCCAGTGTAAAAAATCCAGCCCGCTACATACACAGAAAAAAAAGAGACTGAATTTCCTTTCTCCTGTGTAGCCGAAACTGCTAAAACCCTATGAGATGACATTAAGGAAAATATGCAACTACCAAATATGAATGATATTTATCCGTTCCTGACAATCAAGCTTAACACATAAAATTAACATCAACGCAAACAGCAGTGTTCATTCTGCAGGCCCATCAGAACTTCTTTTTCTTTCATACTGTAACCCGCTGTTTTAATGGAATTATTTCTTGTTGCTTTTTCGCAAATTCCACGCCATTTCTGCCAATGAAATGCGCAAAGAAACCCCTGACAAAAATACCATACTGTTAACTTTGACGACAAGCGCGACCTCGATGAAATTGCGCGTGCAAAAATCAAAAAACTTGCGCAAATCACTGAATCAGCGGCAATTTTCTACAAGCTAAAACCGACTTTATTAAAAACCCCTCCCTCCTCAAACAAACCCCTCATTTGCGAACCACCACTTAAATTAACAATATGAAGCCGACATCCTTGCCAAACCTGCTCTCCTTTCCACAAAAAAATCGGCACCTCACCGAGCGCTCCAGAAAAACACCAATAAAATCAATGCGCATGAGAGAGTGCTCTGCAATACAGGGCAAATACTTCCTGGCTTGCAGATTTCCTTTTCCGCCCATGCGGGCGCTTGCCAAAAAAGCAACACCTAGAGTTATCAAAAAAACAATTTGCGGGAAATCGGTCAAACCGGGGGCAAAGCGGCAGGTGGTGAGACCCGCTGTTGCGCGCACCACTCTGGAGTTCCGAAAAAAAACGGGCGACAGCCCGGATTGCGTCAACAGAACCATGCATCCGGATCACTGACATGAAACCGGCCTTCTCTGTTCTTCTCCTGAAAGAAGCGAAAAAGATACAGACCTGTTCTGCGAACAGGTCTTGCTGCGCTTTCTGAAACCCGTTTTTTTATGATTGTTTGTGCACCTGTCAAACCCGGCCTGGGCCATGTGGAAATGACAGGATAAAGTGGAAAGGGTCTGATTCTGGTACTCCTGCTGAATCAGCCCTGGAAAACTCCGCTTGTTCTTCTGAAGTTGAAGTCTGACATGGCCCCAACTTTTCTCTGAAGTAAAAACGCGGGCTAATTTCCGGCAACTGTCATGCTTTCGATGAGAATGGAACCGGACTCACGACCACCACGATTGTGCACATCAGCACCCACCGCCACGATCTGGGCGTACATCTCTTTCAGGTTGCCTGCAATCGTAATTTCATGCACAGGGTACTGGATAACACCGTTTTCAACCCAGAACCCGAAAGCACCACGCGAATAATCACCCGTTACGTAATTGATGCCGTGACCCAGCAAATCCGTTACAAGAAGACCTGTGTCCAGTTTTTTCAGCATCGCTGCAAAATTGTCCCGTTTTTTTGTTCGCGCCGATGTGAAAAAGAGATTATGTGCACCTCCGGCGTTTCCGGTTGTCTTCATGCCAAGACGACGGGACGTGTAGGAAGAGAGAAAATACCCCTTGACGACCCCGTCACTGACAACTTCGCGACGCGCAGTTTTTACACCTTCATCATCAAATGGCGCTGATCCGGTAGCACCGATGATATGCGGATCCTCTACAAGACTGATATGGGCGGGAAACACTTTCGTATCCAGCGAGTCAACCAGAAAACTGGACCTGCGGTAGAGCGCACCTCCGGAGACTGCATTGACAAAAGTTCCCATCAGGCCGACTGCAAGCGGCGCTTCAAACAATATCGGGCAACGTTGCGTCTCAAGCCGGCGTGCTTTCAGACGCGCCAGTGCACGCTCCCCTGCATATTGACCTACTGCTTCAGGAGAAGCCAGTTTTTGCGGATCACGTGAAGAGGTATACCAGTGATCCCGCTGCATGCTGTTGCCTCTTCCTGCAATGGGCGTGACCGAAATGGAATGACGCGTATAAGGATATCCTCCAAGAAACCCTTGCGAATTTGCCAGTATGAAGTGGGAGTGCTGGATTGCAACAGTTGCACCTTCACTGTTTCTGATGCGCCTGTCAACAGCAAAAGCAGCCGCTTCGCAGCGACTGGCGATTTCAACGGCTTCTTCCGTTGTAATTTGCCAGGGGTAGTAAAGCTCCATATCCCTGGGGTCTCGCTCTACCATGTCCTCATCTGGCAGGCCCGCGCTCTCGTCCTCGGCGGTAAACGAGGCAATGTTACACGCAGCCTCCACCGTGGCACGCAAAGCACTCTCTGAAAAATCCGATGATGTGGCATGACCCTGACGGTTTCCAAAGTAGACCGTCACACCAACTGCCTTGTCCTGATTTCTCTCGATCGTTTCAATGTTTCCTCTGCGCACACTGACCGTCAACCCGTTTCCATCACTCACTCCAACAGAAGCTGATGATGCGCCTTTATCTTTGGCAAAGCGTAGTGCATCCTGGGCAATTTCCTTTAACTGCACGGCCGATTGCACGAAAGGGGAACCATTCATTTG